>Ga0134121_10002224_pt1 | contig 17022 bp, 15 predicted proteins | sample KB301_FD_96463 | JGI IMG/M metagenome (GOLD analysis project Ga0134121, IMG submission 96463) | Terrestrial soil microbial communities without Nitrogen fertilizer from Kellogg Biological Station, Michigan, USA - KB3-0-1 | ecosystem: Environmental > Terrestrial > Soil > Unclassified ... | reverse complement strand
CTAGCAAGGATTTGTCCGCGTTAGCACACACACACAAAATTTGCTCGCATAAGATCCGGGGATTTGTCATTGCCTTTCCACTTTGATGCCGAATTTCTTCAGCTTGCGGTAGAACGTGGGGCGCGGAAAATGGAGAATCTGAGCGCTCTTCTTGACATTGCCACTGGTACGCTCGAGAGTCTGCACGATTGCCTCGCGCTCGATCTCGTCCATGGCAAGCAGGGGAGGAATAATGAACCTTGCACCGTTCGTCTGCGCGCTCTGGAAATCTTCCGGGAGACAGCCAGGCATCAATACGTCACCGGGGCAAAACAGCACGGCTCGCTCGATGACGCTTTCAAGCTCGCGTATGTTCCCGGGCCAGTCATAGCGAACCAGCCGCAAAACGGCCTCCGGCGAGATGTCTCGAATGTTTTTGTCGTACTGGGCGCTGAAGCGCTCTAGAAAGCGCTTGGCAATGAGGGTCACATCATCGAGCCGTTCACGTAAAGGCGGCACCCTGATCTTGATTGTGCTGATGCGGAAGTAAAGATCCTTACGCAGGACACCCTCAGCCAGGAGCGCCGAAGTGTCGCGGTTGGTGGCCGACACGAGGCGAAAATTAACATCGATCTCCCGCTCGTCACCCACTCGGCGCAGCTTACGCTCTTGCAACACACGCAGCAGCTTGGTCTGGAGATGCGCCGGCATTTCCGCGATTTCATCGAGCAGGAGCGTGCCTTCGCCCGCCGCTTCGATCAGCCCTCGCTTATCGCGGTCCGCCCCGGTGAATGCACCTCTCTTGTAGCCGAACAACTCTGATTCGATCAGCTCGTGAGGAATGGCGGCGCAATTGATGCGGATGAATGGCCGGGCCGCGCGGTGGCTTGCCGTGTGAAAGGCGGTCGCGATCAATTCCTTTCCGGTACCGCTCTCACCCTCAATCAACACGGACGCGTCTGACGGTGCGGCCGTGCGTATTGTCTCAATGATCTGCCGCATTTTTTGGTCGCGGCCGATCATACCGAATGTCTCGCTGTCGGTTGCCAACGTGCGTTTAAGTGTTTGATTCTCGCGCCTCAAGGTCGCGAATTGTAAAGCACGGTCAACCAGCGTAAGCAAACGATCCGGCGTATAAGGTTTCTCCAGATAATAATACGCGCCGCGCTTAATGGCCTCGATCGTTATTTCGAGAGAGCCGTAAGCAGTCATGAGGATGACTTCTGTTTCGGAAGTCTCGCTTTTAATGTAGGTGATCAAATCACACCCAGTGCCATCCGATAGGCGATAGTCAGTAATGACCAGATCAAAATCGCGATCACGCAGGATCTTTCTTGCCTCAAACACACTATTCGCGGTCAGGACTTCATAGCCTGACTCGCGAAGAATGATTTCGAGGGCCCCGGCAACGCTCCGCTCATCATCAACCACCAAAATCCTGTTAGGTAAGCGTGCTCTCATTTGCGCTCCTTCCCTCGCGGTAAATCGATTCTGACCTGAGTGCCTTCGCCCAATTGGCTCTCAACCGAAATTGCGCCCCCATGTTGTTCGATCATCTTTTGCGCGTAGGGCATACCAAGGCCGAGACCGCGGCCCTTCGTCGTATGGAATGGCTCAAAGATGTGTTCGAGTCTCTCCGGCGCAATTCCTGAACCGGTATCGCTTACCACCAGCCAGAGTGCTCCTCCATCAGACCCAGTAGTTATAGCCAACCGGCCGCCGTCGGGCATAGCCTGGACCGCGTTGAGGACCAGATTGAGCAGGGCCCCGCTAACGGAAGCCTCATCGAGCATTCCCATGATGTTGGGAGTACAAAGATCAAGTCTAACGTCGATTCCATTTGCCGATATTTGGGACTTCAGAAGCTGAATCACGTCGCCAATTAGCCGATTGAGATCGACCCACCGCGGCGCCAGTCTAACCGGACGATCGAAGTTGAGAATCTCTTCTGTGGTGCTGGTCAGATGGTTGATCGTGTCGATAATCTTGTCGATGAGCTGCACCTCGCCGTCGGCCAATGACCCGTCAAATTTACTCTTGAGGTGCAGCGAATAGAGCAACAAACCGGCCAGCGGATTCCTCACCTCGTGGGCCACCTGCGCCGCAACCCGTCCCAGGGTAGCGACCTTCTCAGTGTGCACAAGCCGTTCGTGGGCCTCGACCAACCGTCGCTGCTGGCGGCTAACCACAGCGAGCAGAATACTGACCACGATCACATCAACCGTCATCGAGATAAAGAAGTGCTCGCCGCGCTGCTCAATCTTGTAACGGTTATCTGCGTTTTCCGAGCCAGGATAAGTCCGGGCGACCCAGGCGTAGTAAGGTGGCCGCAATAGTTGCTCCCACGCAACTATCACCACCGTGGTCAGCATCAGCGTCAGCGCCGTGAAAAAAATGATCAGCCTGAAATTTAGTCCCTTTTTCATGGATGAGACTCCGGCCCGTGTTTCAACCTGAGACACCTTCGAAAACACCGTCATAACATTTTTCCGTTCGGAGGGTTCAAATCGGTACGCGGAACCTGTCTGTGCACACACTTCTGCGCAGATCCGCATTCGGATCGGTCTGCCAAGGCCGATCAGCTTTTGACTGAAGTTTCCCCTTTAACTTCCCCGGGCAAAATAGCTAAGAGAATATCGGTCTATATCAATCGTTGCACTTCAAGGAGGATCTTTCCTCATATCTTCTGTAAGTGTGCAAGCCTCCTTGCAATTCACGTTCACAGGTTGCCTGCCCTCGATTATCGGAACATTCTCAACAACTATTGGGAGCATTGCCTCGGTAAAGTCTTGACGTGAGGGGAATCTTCGCAGGTCAGTGCGGATATTTGCCCGCATTCGAAGCTCCGAGGGTTTTCCGCAGAGAGCAATGCTGGAAACGACCTGAGCACGACTCTTGCAAGGCAGTTGAAGCACCGCTAACTAATGCACACGCGATTGTCGGTAGTATCTGTGAAAAGGAGAATGAAAATGAGATTGAGCAGACTGCTTTACGCCCTCGTGGTTTCCATGATCACCATGACGTCGGTGATCCGATCCCAGACCCCAACTGTGGGGGAGACAATGAACACAACATCGGGGGTCAGGACTCAAAGTGTACCGGAGCCGAATAAAAACGTCGAAGATTGTGCATGTGAATCGCAAGTCTTACCTGAAGCTTTGGCGATCGTAAACGGCGTTCGGATTACTCGGCAGGATATTGAAGGGGCGACTGCCGAGCCCGTGAATCGCCTGCAACGTCAAGTCATCGAAGCGCGAAAGCGAGAGCTTGACCTCGAAATTAATTCAAGACTGCTGGCGATTGAATCGAAGAGGCGCGGAATTAGCACCAACAAGCTCCTCGAGCAGGAGGTGGTAGCCAAAGTAAAAGAGCCCACAGAAGTCGAAGCTCAGGCTTTTTATGATCAGAACAAGACGCGTATTAAGGCCGACTTCAAAGAGGCCAGGGAAGACATTCTCCAGTATCTGCGGGATCAGCGACAGCGCGAGGAGGCAAAAAGATTTGCGGACGGGTTGCGCAAGTCGATCGAAACCAAGGTAGAGGTCCCGGAGGCTACGCCGCCTCGTAACGAAGCGCAACGCGCCCGCGTGCTGGCAATTGTCAACGGTGGCCGGATCACATCGGGAGAGATTGAGGATTCCCTTAAACCGATGGTGTTTGACGTACAGGAGCGGGTCTACAAACTGCGTAAGGATGAGCTTGATCTGAGTGTCAACGACACGCTCCTGGTGCAGGAATCACAAAAACGAAAGATCACGACGAATGCCCTGCTGGATGCTGAGATTAAGCCAAAAGCAGTTACCGAAGATGAGGCGCACGCCTTTTACGAGCAGAATAAGGATCGAGTGAGTGGAGACTTCAGCCAGACAAAGGAATCGATCATTCGCTATTTGCAGCAGATTGAGGTACGCAGAGCTGAACGCGCATATGTTGAAAAGCTGCGCACCGCTGCTTCAATTCAAATATTTTTGGCCGCTCCTGAATCACCGGTCTTTTCCGTCTCGACCGCCGACCAGCCTTCGATGGGTAATGCCACGGCTCCCGTAACAATCGTTGAGTTCACTGATTACCAGTGTCCGAGTTGCGCCGCTACGCAACCAACTCTCGAGCGTCTCGTCAAAGAGTACGGCAATAGAGTGAGACTTGTCGCCCGCGATTTTCCCCTCAACCAACATACCGAAGCCTTCAAGGCAGCGGAAGCCGCCGAGGCGGCCCGCGAACAAGGCAAGTATTGGGAGTACGCTGCAATTCTGATGCGAAATCAATCGGCGCTTAGCGTGCCCAAGCTGAAGGACTATGCCAGTGAGCTTTCCCTCGATCGCGCGCGGTTCGATCAGGCGCTGGAATCGGGAAAGTTTGCCGAGACGGTGCAACGTGACATCGAAGACGGAATGAGGTTGGGTCTTGATTCCACGCCGACTGTATTTATCAACGGTCGTCGAGTTTCCGACAAGAGTTACGAAGCTCTGAAGGCGATCATTGAGATGACCCTAAAGATCCAGCCTAAGAAGACGGGCGCCGCGGACTAGTTGTCCGGTCCATTAGGTTAAGGTGCGGACTCGACGCGAATCACCGCCTGGATGGCAAGTCTTACCTTGAGTTTACCGAGTTACAGACTCAAGGGCATTTGCTCAATCCCAGTTTCAAATAGCGGATCATCGGGAGCGGCGAGCTCTCGCATGATGACCGCGGCCCTCGTTGTGACTGATACGCCGTCCTCGTCCACATTGGCGAAGAGGCGCAGCACGGTCGACCAGTCCGGCCGCTGGTAGAAGTGAAGGATCGCTTCAGGGTTGAAACCAAGCTCATCGATTGGATGGATCAAGCCACGGGCAACGAACGCATGAAGATCCGGAGAACCGTGATCCAGTCCAGGCGCATAGCCGCTCGGTCGGCCCGCAACCACCGCATCGATGAGCACGCTGGAATTGCCTGCCAGAACGATGTCCGAATTTTGGAGGTCACGGAACAAGGAACCGCTGCGACTCAGATGCACCGGCAGATTCTGCCGTGACTCGATCCACTTGTTGAGTCCCATCCAAAGATTTTTCGGATGCGGTCGAATGAGGATCCGGGATACTCGCGGCTCGCCAAGCGTGCGATCGACCAGGGCTCTCAGCCGTTCCTCGTTCACATCTTTGCAAAGAAATATTCCCACGGTGAGATGTTCGGGAAGTCGACCGGTGGCCATTGCAACACGGTGTTGCCTTCGGCCATGAATCAGGACGCGATCAAATCGACAGCCGTCTTCCAGATACGTCTGCCGCGCGGCCTCGCAATGGACCACCGCCAGATCGAAGGAGAGCCGTGCGACGGGACGTACGGGCATGCCGTGCGTGATCAGAACAGTGGGCACGCCGCACTTTCGGGCCGCCAGGTTGAAGGCGATGCCGTGGGGGTTGCTGTGGCTGGACATAACCGCGAGACTGAAGGAGCCGCGTTGAAAGATGTTGAGATACCGCGAGTAGTAGCCAATCAGCTCGACCACGCGGAGCGCCTTGAAGAATTCGTGCCGCCGATGCAGCAGGCGCGCGATCCTGAAAATGCGCCTAACCAGTTCGTGCTTATGCAGGCTCCTTACCAAGGCGAAAAGACCGGCTAAGTCAGGAAGGGAGTTGAATTCCAACTCGGTCCAGCGAAGCTCCGGAACGAGCACGCGTAACTTCTCGATTGCCTGGCGCTCGTTGCCGAGGCGCGCAATCCAGGCGGTGCCGTCGCAATGGCCGCCTGGAGCCACTGCGAGAAAGCTCCGCAACCAACCGACGAGAGCGATCACTCCGGGGATTGGCGTGCTCCGAGAGCGTGATATCAATTCCGACAGGAGACGCAAACCGCGGTGTTGTGAGACTACGTAATCGGCGATTCCATGAACGGTCTCGGCTTCGTCGCAGCGGAGAATGCTCTTGATGCCCGCTAAGAGAAGGAAGTGAGGATCAGTTTTCATTTGTCATCCCGCTTCTCGAAGCGCTCCGAGCAGGTTGGCGATTGTGCGCTCGTGGATTCGTTTGCGGGCAGTGAGACTACTATTCGCGTTGTGGGGCGCGAGCAGGCAATGATTCATGGCGCGCAAGGGACTTTCGGCAGGTAGCGGCTCGACTTCAAAGACATCGAGCGCGGCCCCGGCAATCCGGCCTTCGCGTAGTGCGTCCACCAGGGCCGCCTCATCAACCACCGAACCACGAGATGTGTTGATGAGATAAGCTGAGGGTCGCACGAGCGACAATTGGGGGGAACTGATCAGATGAAATGACGTAGGATTGAGGTCGCAGTGCAGCGTAACGAAGTCAGCCTTCTTCAGCAAACCCCGCAACGTCACCATCCTAAGTCCGGTCTCTGCGACAAAGGAATCAGGCACTGGCCGCGGATCATTGCCGAGCACGGTCATTCCAAACGCCAACGCCCGGCGCACGACTGCCTTGCCGATGTTTCCTACTCCGATTACTCCGAGAGTGCATTCTCTCAGCGAAATCAGGTCAGGCTTTTTCCATGAATCGCGGCGGATTTCGCGGTCCATCCAATGTAACTGGCGAGCGAAGCAGAGGACATATCCGAGCGTGGTGTCTGCGACTGGATCGGTGAAGGCATTGGGAGTACGGCATATCCGAATGCCGAGTTTTGCCGCGGCGCAAGTATCAATAGAGTCGATGCCGGTACCCCATTTCGAAATCACCTTCAGCCGCGGCGCCGCGCGGAGCACCCGCTCAGTGAATTGATCGTCGCCGCAAATCGCGCCATCGATAGTTCCGACGACCGGGAGCAACTCCTGCTCACTCAACCGCTCAGGCGCGAGCATCACCACCAACTCCACGCCTTCGGCCTCGAGGGCCGAACGATATTCCTCAAGGGCCGGAACAAGGTAAGGCGCGCTGATCAAGACCCGCCAGGTCATGCGCGCGCCTCCGCGTCGACGACTGGATCACTGTATCGGAGCACGAGTGGATCGTCCTTCATAAGCGTCTCAACCAACCTTAGATCTTCCGGCGTATCCACCGCATGAGTGTGCACCTCTATCGCCACCAAACGCACGTGCCCGCCATGCTCAATCATACGGAGCATATCAATGGACTCCGCTAGTTCGAGTGGGGTCGACGCCAGGCGCGCGTACTCGCGCAAGAAATCACGCCGGAACGAAATTACGCACACCTGCTTGAACACCGGCGGCTCAGCTCGGGTGAAGTCGATCGCAGGAATAGGAGCGCGTGAAAAGTAAAGGGCGTTCCCGTAAACATCCATTACGACCTTGATTGTATTCGGATCAAAATACTCTTGCTGGTTGACAATCCGGTGGGCCAGATTTACGCAGGATATTGTTTCGTCCCTAAGCATGGGAGCGACGGCGGCCTCAATCATGTTTGGAGTGATCATCGGCTCGTCGCCTTGGATCATCACGATGATATCAGCTTGAATATGCTCGGCCGCTTCGGCGACACGATCGCTGGCCCTTTCGTGTGCAGCCGAAGTCATGATGACCTCACATCCCAGGGCCTCGACAACAGTTCGGATCTCCTCATCGCATGTCGCAACGTAAACCCCGGCCAGGGCGCGGCACATGGTGGCGCGGCGAACAACGTGCTCGATCATCGGCCGCCCCAACAGCGTAGCGAGAGGTTTGCCTGGAAAACGGCTTGAACGCATCCGTGCTGGAACTACTGCAACGATCCGTTCCATGGGCCCTTCCCTATAGTTTCCTGGTAACTAAGAAACCGCCGTCTTGAAATCCGTAGGTTCGGGCGTAGAATAACTCTCATCTCGCGCGTTTCAAAGGACAGTACTTGTTTTTGAGAGGTAACATGCACACACCCATAAAGTATTTTGAAAAGGGGTTGTCAGTTGCGGCGAATGGCGCGTGGGCCGTGTTCAGCCGCGTAAACAAGTTTCGTCCGAAGGCGTCGTTCACACCGCGCTGGTCGGAAAAGCCGCTGCTGAAATCCTGGGAGAAGACCAAGCCGCCACTCGGCTGGCCACGCCAGACCGACTCGCTCTGTCCAATTTGTGTACGTGAGGCGCGACGAGAAATTCTTGACGGCAAGAAAGACGTCAGCGTTCTTCTCAACGAGAGAGTTGGTGAGATCAAGGCGACGATTCTCGAGCGGGACGGCCGCATTCTAATGGTCAAGAATTGTCCAACGCACGGCCTTTTCGAAGACACGCTTGCAATCGACGCGGCGTTCTTTCGGCACCTTGAGAACGTGTTCCCCGGCCGCGACATCCGCGCACATCGTGACGAGCAGCTACACGACCATGGTAGCAGTTCCATTCAGTACGGCCGCGGTGCGGTGCTAACGATCGATTTAACCAACCGCTGCAACATGATGTGCGATCCGTGCTTCATGGACGCTAACCAGATCGGCTTTGTTCACGAACTATCCTGGGAAGACATTAAGGAGTTGCTCGATAATGCGATCTCGATCAAGCCGCGGCGGCAACTGTCGGTGCAGTTTTCAGGCGGCGAGCCAACCCTTTCACCCTACTTCATCGACGCAGTGCGCTATGCGCGCGAGATCGGCTATGAGGTCGTGCAGGTTGCGACCAACGGCATCGAATTCGCAAAGCGACCCGAGTTCGCGAAGGCCGCTGCTGAGGCGGGATTGCGGTACGCGTATTTACAGTTCGACGGCATCGGGAATGCCGCCAACTCTCACCGCGGCGTCGGAAATCTCTTCGAGGTGAAGCTCCAGGCGATCGAGACGCTTTATAACGCCGGCGTCAGCATCGTTCCCGTCATCACCATTGTCAACGGTGTGAATAATGAGCAAGTGGGGCGCGTGATCCGTTTCGCACTCGATAATCCAAAGAAGATCGTTTTTCTTTCTTTCCAACCGGTTTCCTTTACCGGCCGTGATGAGGAGATCTCAGACGAGCGTCGCCAGGCACAGCGCTACACGTTGTCGCACCTGGCCCACGACGTGAAGCACCAGACAGGGATTGGCGAGCCGACGCGTGACTGGTTTCCGATCTCCTTCATGTCTACGTTTTCGGATTGGGCCGATCTCGTTCGCGGTCCAGATTCGCAGTGGGGCCAGCTCGCCTGCGGTTGCCATCCAAACTGCGGGACTGGAATGGCGGTGATGATCGACAAGTTTACCGGTGAGGCAATGCCGATGACGGCCTTCCTCCGGGCCGAGCAGTTCGCCAAAGATTTGGCGCAGGTGAACGATGCCGCGCGCGGTCCGCTGCTCTCAATTGTCGGAATGACGCTCGCGCTGCTGCGCAACTATGACCCCTTCATGGCGCCGACGCACTTTCGGCTCATCGACTTGTTAAGAAAGTTCGAGAAGAAATTTGGCGTCGGCGCCAGACGAACTTACCGCGGCAAGCAACGCGCGGAAACGCTCGCTGAGGCTGTTGCCAGACGCCGGACGGATCGTTGGAACTTCCTGTTCATCGCCGGCATGTGGTTTCAAGACCTATTTAACTACGACTTCCGCCGCACCGAAATGTGCATCATCCCATACGCGACACAGCAGGGAGAGATCTCTTTCTGCGCTTATAACACCGGCGTCGGCTGGCGTCAGATTATCGAGAAGATGCACATGACCGCAACGCTCGTTAAGTGGTACGAAGAGCATGGCCGGCACGAGATATTCGCCAACGGCAAAAGCGTGCCGCTCGCGTCAACGGCACATTCGCTAACTCTTGATCCGGAAGCCGTCAACGCGAGCGCGCAAACGGACCTCGATGAGTTAAGTATCCCGAAGACCGCGCGAGAAGAAAGGGTCGCGGCTAGTTTCAAAAAACGAATCGCTCGCGACAGGTCAAATCGAGGTCATAGGCCCGAAGTGTCCGCGGAAGATGCCACATATCACCAAAAGATGGCCAACCTCTATCGCCGCCATATGCTCAAGGAACAGCCTACGGTTCAGATTCAGCGGTTGAGCGAAGCAAGAGGGGAAGAAGCTTCGCGCGCAGATTCACCAACGGCTTGATGGGTTGCGACTGAACTCCAGGCGGTACGCGGCAGCACCCTTATGCTCGGCCTTAGTAATGTTGCTTTCGGCTTTAGTGCGGATGATGGAGAGGCGTGCCGCTCCATCATCCGCGTCAGCCAAACCGGACAGCCGGTCAATGGTAGTAGGGTGTGGTGAACTGCCTGTTGATTTCAGGCACCGCGATGAAGGACGATCGGTTGAGCGGCACACCGGGCTCGCCAACATCCGTCCGCAGGGCCGCATATTGGCCGCCTTGCTCCGCGAAGCGTTCAACTATGCAACTAAAGAAGACGTCGTCAGCGAAGGCTTGCAGAGCCAGGTACCAGTACCAGGGTATCCAGCCCTCATAATACGCCAAATCGATTCCTGCATAGGTCCCGTCGATGATATACCAGGGCGTTAGGGGCATGTAATCCGGATTGAAAGTATAGGTCGCATGCTTGGACCGCGACAGTGCCAGCTCAATGTGGTTGTAGGCCGGCACCGGCGAGTAGAAGAAATTCAGATACATGCTCGTGTCCCCAACCGTAAACTCATGTCCGGCGGTGTATAGGTTGTAGAGGCTGTAAGAACCTGGATCAAGGCTGTAGTCACCGCCTGAAATAGGCGCCGCCACCAGCATAGCGGAACGTTCGTGGTCGAGATAATGACCGCTCAAGGCGGCGATCAAATCGTCTAACCCGAACAAGTCCCAAGCGCAGGCAGCACCGCTGAGCAATCCATCGTCATAATTCCAGATTGTCAAATAGTCTATGCGCAACACACCAACTGTATTGCCGTAGGCATCTGCGGCGAAGCCTTCTTTGTGTACTCGGAAGTGGCTGACGGGAGTTTGCCCGAAGAGTTGCTTGATCGTTTCGGGGGCAACCGTCGAGTCGTTGAAGGTGGCAAACTGGTCCTGCTCGCCTGCCGAGATGTGATAGAAAGGCGTGAAAGCATCGGCGACCTTATTTTCGAACTGGTCCGCCAGACCGTCCTGGTCGCCATCGAAAGCGGCCACGCTACAGACGGCGTCGACGTCAATCCGAAACTCATCACATACGACAAACGCCGGCAGCACGGCGGGCTGTCCATACTGGTCGGCTTGATTGGTCCAAAAGTCCCAGCCTCCCTGATCAGGATCCCGTTGTAGAAACGCTTCATAACAGTCGAATACAAAGTCGCGGTTCGACCTTCCGCGGTTGGCATATTCTTGAGACTGGAAGAGCGTGTTGCCAAGGTTCTGAGCTGCCGCGAGAGTCGTTCCTTGTGACTGAGCCTGTGCCAGCGTATCCATCCAGTAAGATAATTCATTTGCATAAGGCTGCCGGGCGAGAGCACCTTGGAAAAACGTCCGGACAAATTGCTCGGGCCCCTTCGAGCAACCTGATTGTGGGGCGGAAAGAGCGGACGCCTTCAGGGCATGCGCCCTTTTGATTCCCGCGCCAGTTCTCTCGTAACTCGTTGTCAGAAGTTTCTTGTCGGAAGGCGTAATCGTGCTCGCCAATGTGAGGTAACGATTCTCTCCCCTCACCTTTAGAGCCGAGGTCAACGTCTTTTCCCCTTTTGCCTGCCTCGTAGCGTCGCGCAGTTGGCGCGTTCCGTCTTTGTCATTCTTGAAAGAAAGAGTCTGCGAGCTGGGCAGATCCTTGTCCTGATGTTTCTTCAGATCTTCGTTCTGCCTGGCCTTTGCCACGAAATCTTGAAACATACGTCTTACCTTCTCCCGTTCTTCGGGTGATAGATTGTTCAACGCAGCTATTCGTTCCGGCGTGGAGCCGATCCTTGCCTTGTCAGGCAACTTGTGCAGAATGGCGTGGCCAGGCTGAAAAGGATCCCTGGCCCGATCAACTTGTTGGCCCGGACCCCGATCAAGCTGTTGGTTCGGATCCGGTTTTTGTCCGTAACTGGTAAATGCTGGCGCGCATAAGCCGATCAGCAAGCTTAGTGCGATCAAAGTGGTAACTGTCCGTCTCATTGAAATCTCCTCTCAGGTTGTTGGAGGAATCGAGGAGGGATCGCTAACGAGTCGGAAATCCGCGGACGTCTTTGCGCGAGCTACCAGCCCCTCAAATTCCTGAGGTTGAGCCGCCGCCGCGTTTGCGCTAAGATGCGAATCGTTCGGAGACACATCTTCGGCGCGAAGTGCGACGGAGATTGTTCTATCAACGAGAGTCCCGTCACCAGCGTCATCTGGTCGCGGGGCTTTCGTCTTCTAACGCTGCAATTGATGAGAAGTCTTTAAACGACCACGACTCGGGTCGACTGAGGACCGCCTACAACGAAAACAGCATCGAACGACGACGAAAATATTAGTTGGATGGGAAGCTGTCTGTCCTGTGGGAGACCAAACTCCAGGAGTTTCTCGGATGGTTAGTCTTGTGCAAGACCAAAAGCAGACTTTTTCTAACGACGTTCGTCTTGTGCGAGACCAAACTTGTGGATTTTATGCATGATTCAAGCGGCGCGAAAACACCCTATCTCTTGCGTAACGACACGGTAACATTCGCACGCCGATTGCTCCAGTCCTCGACGATCAATAATTTGGATATTGCCGCGACGGTAACCGATAAGACCCGCTTCCTTTAATCTGTTAGCCGCCGCCGTGACATTAGGACGAGTCGCGCCGAGCATGTGAGAAAGCGCTTCGTGGGTGAGGTGGAGAGTGTCCGACATCGTGCGGTCGTGGCTTATCAGCAACCAGCGGCTCAGTCGTTCTTCGATTTGGTGGAAGCGGTTGCAGGCCGCCGACTGGGAGATTTGGGAGATCAAAGCGTGCACGTAACGCAACATCATGTCATGCAGCGGGCCATCTCGATTGAATTCCTTGATGAGCACATCAATCCTGACTCGCATTGCTCTGCCTGGAATCTGGACTCTTATCTGATAGGGAGCTTTGTTGACCCTGAGAATGGCAGGGATGCCAACCACACCCTCATTTCCGACCATGCTTATTTGAGTAGTAAAACCTTCTTGCGTCGTGGCAAGCAATGAAACCATGCCGCTCATGATGAAAAACGCATGCGAGATTCTGTCAGCCAGATGGTAGAGTATTTTACTTTGCGGCAGATGCACCGGCTCCAGATGGGAAAAGAGAAGCGCGTACTGCTGGCGAGGTAACGCGGCGAGAATTTGGTTTCTCGTAAGAATCCCTGGAGCGTCGGGAATTGACATGCTGCGTCCTTTTTTGGTCCGCGCGAATCAAACTGGCAACGCTGCAAGTCATTACATACGATTGCCAAGGGATTCTGCATCAACGGTGACCAGGATCCACGAATAGTTCAAAGTCGCGGTAACGTTTATCCTGACATCGAAGTTTCTCACGTTCGGTTCTAATTCAGCGAGCAATTTAAGCCGTGAACAAGACGTTAAATGCCCAAGTGATTCTAGACTTGACCGGTAAACACGTCAACAAGTAACCCGTGCTTCATGGGAGCTTTAGATATTGTTGCTCTAACAATTGCAAAAGAGAGCGCTTTAGAGAGATGCGCCAATCCCACGTCAGAGAGCATGGTTATGAAATACGACCATAGGAATTGCTTTACCCGCACGGTTCGTTCAGTTTCAGGCTAGCTGCAGGTACCGCAGAGCATCGGGCTGATCTACTTGCGCCGCCTTGCGTGTTTCAATCGATCAAATTTGGAATGCTTATTGCACAACCGCCAGGTAGAGGCAAAGAGAGGCGGGAGTGACACAATGAGACTAAATTTTTGTCAGCGATTGATTTTCTTTCTTCTTAGCATCCGCCTGATAAGTTTTCATCGCTTTATTACGCTATTGGAAGAATTGGAGGGTCAGTCGCGCGATAAAGGTGCTGTTGAGCATTCGCTGCGAATTTCAAATTGAATTCCGCTCGGGACGCCGATGATCAGACAAACGGAACCAAGGATCCCTGTGTAAAACGTAGAGTCTTGATTGCGACGGACGCCGATTCGTAAGAGAAGATTCGCAACTGCAATGGCATGCGACGTGCTCCCTCTACCGGTGGATAGGTATGAGGAGTGTTAATTACATGTTGAAGATTACCCAAGATGCCGAAAATGCCGGGGTTGTCAGAATAAATCTTTGTGGTTGTTTCACCGCTGAGTATGTTCTTGAGGTTGAGAAGGCAATGCGCAAAAATGGTCACAAGCCGAAGGGATTTGTGCTTGATTTAACGAAGGTCACGTTCGTCGATCGTGCAGCTATGGAATTTCTGCGCGCCGTCAAATCTCGAAAGGTGAGGATCCAACATCCTCCGTCCTACGTCACGCGTTGGATTCAACAGGAAGCCGTTAACGGCTCCCGCGACTCCAAGCTCGGCAAAGAGTAGCTTCTCAAGCCGCGGACTAAACCCTCCAATCTCATAGTTTCACGAAAGTCACCGTGAAATCACGAACTGGTCGCCGCCTGAGCAGAACATCAGACGCATGCTGACTCAGGCAGCCCACGGAATTAAGAAAGACAAAAAGTCTCAAGCATTTCGGAGTGTTTTCTCCGATCAGGCGCATTACCAGACTGTCCCTTATTTGCACTGCGCGTAAGGTTGAATAGTCGGGATCTCGATGGCATCTGGATTGCGCTTCATATTTCTGCAGCAGGATTTGTGCGTGCTGACATTGAGGAGGTGGCTACAGATGAAAAGGAAATTTCGACTCATACCCTTATTGAGTTTGCTGACAGTGGTAATGACATGGACCGCCGCAGAGGGTCAACAGCTTCGGGAAGCTTTCCGCAAAGTCAATCAAGCGGTCGTTACCGTGAGGACAAAGCGGGTCAATGTCGCGCCCGCGCGCGGGCAGGTCATGTCAATTGTCGACGGACTGGGATCGGGCGTGCTCATTTCAAACGATGGCAAAGTCTTGACGGCTGCCCATGTGGTCCAGACGGCGGATGCTGCTCTCGTCGAATTTTCTGACGGTCAGGATAGTATCGCGCGAGTCATTGCCTCTGACGTGCGATCGGACGTGGCTTTGCTACAGCTGCAAGTCCTACCGAAGGGGATCGCTCCCGCTACGCTGGGGGATTCTGACAAGGTAGAAGTCGGTGATCAGATATTTGTGATCGGCGCGCCTTATGGCATCAGTCAGACCTTAACGGCCGGTCACATAAGCGGACGGCGACAATTGGATAAGGAGGGCGAGAGTCATCCGTATCTAGAGTTTCTTCAGACCGATGCGGCAGTAAACGGTGGAAACTCTGGGAGTCCGATGTTTGACATGAACGGTCAGGTCGTTGGAATAGTCAGCACAATCATGAGCCAGTCAGGAGGGTCAGAAGGTTTAGCGTTCGCCACCGCTTCGAATACGGCTAAGCGATTCCTGATGGACCGCAAGCCATTTTGGTCGGGCATCGATGGTGTGCTGTTGACTGGCGAGTTGGCCAAGGCGCTAAATCTGCCCCAGCCGGCCGGCTTTCTTGTCCAACGGATCGGCGAAGGATCGTTCGGCTCGCGCCTTGGGATGAACGGTGGGACCTTACAGATAACCATTCAAGGCACAGACTTATTGCTCGGCGGCGACGTTATCCTAAGTGTCAACGACATTGATGTTACCGTGCCATTGGCGGTCGAATCGGTCGCGCTCGGACAGGGCGATAACTACGACCGCATCTTCAACAGCATCTCCAGCCTCAAACCCGGAGATTCGGTTGTTCTGAAAGTATTGCGGGCAGGCAAAGTGATGAAGCTGACGACCACGATTGAACCGTAAAGTTATTGAACCCTGGGACTCGTAAGATCACGAAGTTTTCAGGAAATTACGAACTCCCACTCCTCCTCTCCGCAACCAACAATCTAAGAGCACAGGTTTTGTTAGTAATTCGCCGCATAACGGTGGGCCGACGCGGCGGCACGCGTGGCAAGGCTATTGCTATTTACATGAACGACGACAAAGTCACGATGCGAGAAGCAGCAAGGAGTCGCAAAATGCAAGCACGGATCAAAATCATAAAACGGGCGGCAAACAATGGCATTACGGGTGTCCCTTCTAATCCGACTGCCAAATCTGATCGTCAGCGCGAGCGCGAAACAGTGGATACAGTTAAGGCCTGGGTCGCTGATTGGGAGACGCGGAGGCGCTCGCTGCGAAACGCAGCCGACGCGATCCTTTGCTCAATCGGCGATCGCCGCGAAAAACAAACAAAACGATTCGCAATAGTGAATTGATAGATGTTAACGATGAGGTCCACGAGCGTTATGAAGGAACATCCGCCCGCGCCGGCAACAGCGAAGCCGCAAGGCAATCGGCGCATCACGCGTGCGCGAGGCTTTCACCGCGCTTGGCTGATCGCAGATCACTTGAAACGTTTCGACGACGGCGCCGGCATCATTCTAAAGGAAGCCTTACTGCACCTGTGGTTGTCGGAACAAAGAAGGTGGACGTGATGGAACAATTCGCGACAGAGCAGCCCTGGGCCATTGTCCTGGCAGGCGGCGATGGAACTCGGTTGCAAGACCTGACGCGCCAGATTGAAGGCGATGCAAGACCAAAACAATTCAGCAAGGTTTTCGGAAACCGAACTTTGCTTGGTCACACGCGCGAACGTCTCCGGCCCGTCTTTAATGATTATCGCCTGCTGTTCGTAGTGACGAAGGACCACGACCAGTTTTACAGAAGCGAGCTTGCTGACATTGATCGTTGTCAGGTGCTGGAGCAGCCGGCTAATCGTGGAACCGCGGTCGCCATTATCACATCGCTACTTCAACTCCTGCAGCACAAACCCGATGCGATCGTCGGAATCTTTCCTGCAGACCACTATTATGCCGACGAGGCTGCTTTCGCATCGACCGTAAAATCAGCGATCAGGATCAGCAAGGCACAGCTCGATTCGATAATTCTGATCGGGGCGAAGGCGCAATGGCCGGAGATCGAATATGGATGGATCGAACCTGGACCTGCAATTGCGACTACATGCAGGTCTAAGGTCTTCGGGGTTGGTCGATTCTGCGAGAAACCTCCCCTGCTCGAAGCTCGCGATTTGATGCGTAAGGGAGGATTATGGAATACCTTTGTCGCAATCGGACGGGCAGGCGCATTCCTGAACCTTTTCGCGGCCACCGTCATGCCAACAATGACGCGCATTGCGCACGCCGTGGCGCATCGAGAGTTGGGTAGCGTATATGGAGAGATCGATGCGATAGATTTTTCCAGGGACG
>Ga0134121_10002223_pt1 | contig 17025 bp, 14 predicted proteins | sample KB301_FD_96463 | JGI IMG/M metagenome (GOLD analysis project Ga0134121, IMG submission 96463) | Terrestrial soil microbial communities without Nitrogen fertilizer from Kellogg Biological Station, Michigan, USA - KB3-0-1 | ecosystem: Environmental > Terrestrial > Soil > Unclassified ... | reverse complement strand
GGCCCGAGGATCGGACGAACCTCCGAAGCTCATCATCATGAAGTATCAGCCGTCTCGCTTTCGCGGGAAGAAGGATGGCCTGCTGGCGCTGGTCGGGAAGGGCGTAACGTTTGATTCCGGCGGCATCTCGTTAAAACCTGGCGAGAACATGGAGTTGATGAAGTACGACATGACGGGAGCGGCCACGGTCATTGGGACGATGCGCGCGATCGCTCAACTCAAGCCTCCTATTCCGGTGCTCGGCGTGGCGCCTTGTACCGAAAATCTCCCGTCAGGTAAAGCGACTAAACCCGGCGACGTGTTAAGGGCCATGACCGGCAAAACAATCGAAGTCATCAACACCGACGCTGAGGGCCGCTTGATCCTCGCCGACGCGATCGCGTATGCGAAGAAACTTGGCGCGACTAAGATCATCGATATGGCGACGTTGACTGGCGCGGTGTCGATCGCTTTAGGCGACGTACACACAGCGATCCTCGGCACGGATCAGGAACTTATTAACGAAGTCATCGCCTCAGGCGTCGAAGTCGGCGAAAAGTTCTGGCAGTTGCCGCTCGATAAGGAATATACGAACCAAATCAAGAGCGACATTGCCGACATCAAGAACGTCGGTGGCAAGAAAGCCGGTACGATTACCGCGGCGGCATTTCTGAAAGAGTTCTCGGAAGAAACGCCCTGGGCGCATCTGGATATTGCCGGAACGGCCTGGGGCGATCCGGCCACGTCGTTTCGTTCGAAGGGCCCGACCGGCATCGCGGTGCGAACCCTGATCGAATTCATCGAACGCTCGGCGCGCCAGTGATATCGGTAGTGGTGCAGTTTGAGGTGGCACGCGCATCTTGCGCGCAATCCACGGGCGGGACGCCCGTGCCACTTTTTCAAACTGCACCACTGCCAGTAAAATCGCTCATCTTCCCGCGAAGATGCTAGAATTCTCCCGCCATACGCAGGCGTTTTAGGCCGATAGTATTCCCCTGACGTTCCCCTTGTAATGACGGATTATTACCAGGTTCTGGGCGTAAAGACGACGGCGACAGCCACCGAAATCAAATCTGCATATCGGAAGCTCGCCCGCAAACGCCACCCCGACCTCAATCGCGGTTCTGAAAAAGCGGCGCGCGAGTTCGCGCTGTTGTCGCTCGCCTATCACACGCTAATTGATCCGCAAGAGCGGGCTTTTCACGATCAGCAACTAACGAACCAGCGAAACGGCGGCAGCGCCTCGATTCTTCATTCTGAGAATCCCCACGCCCAACGCGCGCGCGATATGCAGGCGCGCTGGGATCGGGTGGTCAATCAGATCCTCGAAACCGATCGCCGCGAGAACCTCGTGCGGCAACGTGCCGTATTCACCACGGTCTCGCTTTTCTTATCGACGTTCTTTATCGCGATGATCAAGCCTCCGCTGTGGCAATCATTCGAGATCGTCGGCCGAGCGATTCTGGTGACGCTCTTTGCGGCGGGCATGTGGCATTTGATTAGCCGATTGCGCGAATACTTCCAGCACTACACCTATAAACCTGAAATTCATTTTTCTATCACGCAGGAAGGGACGCCTGAGTCAAAACCATTTACCCGGTTGTCAGCTTATGCCTTTCTGGTTGGCGGATACGGATTGAGTGTCGGACTGGGTTTGTTGATTGGCTGGCAGGCCCAGAGTTTCTTTGCCGATCTGACTACGTTATTCAGACACCACGCTTCAGCGCAGCAGGTTGCAGGGCTCTCTCCGATAGTACTGATTATTGCCGACTTGATTTTCTATCCGCCAATTGCGGTTCTGATCATTGATACTCTGCACTCGCTGGCGTCGAGAATCGATGCCGGATGAACTCGTAAGGAAACTGAATGCGAATCAAGCGAAAACATCCACAGATTTTCCTGCCAATTGCCGTGGCGTGCCTGATTTCTGCCATGAACATTTCGGCGTCTGCTCAGTCGAAAGAGCAAACGCCTCTCCAGCGACAAATCGAAGTACAAAAGAACCGGTTGACTTCCACGGAAGCCGAAGAACGCCGCGACGCTTTGATGAAACTCAGCCTGATGCGCCGCCCTGAGGCTTCGCGCGCTGCAGTTGCTTCCTTGAATGACCCCGAACCAAGTGTGCGCGCAGCGGCCGCCCACGCGCTTACTTCGGCGCCTTCGGGTGACGCTGCGAGTGCTTTGATACCGTTGTTGCAGGACAAACTGGAGTTCGTGCGTCGCGAGGTTGCCTACGCGCTCGGTGACACGCGCAGTCATGACGCCGTCGGCCCGCTTACCAATCTGCTCGCGACGGATAAAGAAATGTCTGTACGCGCCGCCGCCGCGCTGGCGCTGGGCCGAATCAAAGATGAATCGGCAGTGATTGCCTTGGCGAAGGCGATTGATGAGCGTCCTCCCAAGAAGAAGGCCGCAGAATATGAGTTCGTAAAGCGCGCTGCGGTCGAGTCTCTCGGTGAGATTCGCAGTCCGGCAGGAGTTCAAGTTCTCGTCTCAGTGCTTAGCAATGAAGGGAACTCGCTCGATACTCGTCGCGTGGCGGCGATGGCTCTGGGCAAAATCGGCAGCAACTCAGCAGTGCCCGCCTTGCAGGCTGCTTTTCATTCTGACGATCCATATCTGGCGGACGCGGCTCGAGAAGCATTGCGCCGCCTGCACGCTCCGCTAAAATGAAAAAGCGCTGAAGCTTTCACTCCAGCGCCTTTCATACTTACCAAGGAAACGGAAGGCTTACGACTCTGTCTTTTCGCCCCGTCCTTGACCTTTCTTCGCGGCCCTTTCCTTCGCGGGTTGCGGGATAGGCACGCCGGCACTTCCGGACCGGCTGGCCAAAGGTTGCGTGTCGCGGTCCTTTGCGACCATATCCTGAATCAGCGCGCCGCCCGACTTCTTAAAGAAAGTAAGCCTGCCGTCTGATTTGCTCAGGCCCACCTGGACAAGATCGCCCAAACCGATTTGGCCAGTCGCAACCAGGTTCGACAGCGGGTACACGAGGAAGCGTTCAATCGACCGCTTCAGGTGCCGCGCACCGTATTTGTAGTCGATGCCTTCGTGCAGCAACATGTCCTTCGCTTCGTCGGAACATTGGAACACGAACTTGGTTCCTGCCGACATCATGATGCGATCCTGCACCGACTGTAATTCGAGATCGAGAATCGCGCGCAGGTGAGGTTCTTTCAACGAACGGAACACGACCACTTTGTCGATACGGTTCATGAACTCCGGCGAGAACTTGCGCCGCGCGGCTTCAACGGCCGTGCGATAAATCTTTTGATCGACTTCGCTATCCGGATTTTTCACGCCTTTGCCAGGCGCGAAACCAATGCCGCCGGAAATCAACTCGGACATTTCGCGTGCGCCCAGGTTCGACGTCAGGATGACCATGCATTTCGAAAAATCCACGCGTCGATTGTCACCCAGCGTCAGCGTCGCCTTATCCAGAATGCCGAGCAGCAGTTGCCACAGCGCATCAGAAGCTTTCTCGATTTCGTCAAACAACACGAGTGTGACCTTCAACTCGTCCGTGTGCGTACGATCGAGGTTCTCCTGCGTCAGCATCGGCGAAGTCTCGCGGTGGCCAAGATATCCCGGAGGCGACCCGATCAGCTTCGCAATTTCGTGCGAATGCTGAAATTCGGCGCAGTCGATCTTCACCACACCGTTCGTATCTCCGAAGAGGACTTCGGCCGCCGCTTCAATCACGCGCGTCTTGCCTGAGCCCGTCGGGCCGAGGAATAGCATCGTGCCAATCGGCCGATTCATCGGATTCATTCCGGCGAGGAAAATCTGGTAAAGGCCGCTCATGCGCCGCACGGCGCGTTCCTGGCCCACAATTCTGGCCCCAAGGCGCTCTTCGAAATCCTGAGCGCGCGGACTCTTCTGATCCGGGTCAAGAAAAACGGTTTCGTCGATCTGTTTTTCTGGGGCACTCATCTCTTCTATTTTCATCTCGGCAATCACGGCTGTTATTCCGGAGTAGCGATTGATGTCATCACCGCTCCGCGATCCTCCACGAATCCTCCCTAGCAAAGAACGATCCGCTGCGTAAATTGATGCGCCGCGAAGGTCTCGCGTTTACTTTTCGAGAAAGTAACAAGCAAGCCCGCAAACCTCAGACTCACGCTATATATACGACTGAGGCGGAATTGTCACCCAAAATATTCGATGGCATCGTAACGGTTTTGCTAACTTTTCCCACGTGAAAGTTACACTGGTGACACTTATCGGCAGGAACCGGGTGACATTTTCGGGTAAAGAAAAACGCCACCGCTGAGCGAGCGGTGGCGCGTATACCGAAAGGAATCGAAGCTGACGCTAAAGGTCTGTAACGAAAATGAGAGGGGCGGTGTCAGGGTTAATCGTAGTACTCCAGGCCTAAGTGTGTGATGAGATCCTCGCCCCGCAAATGCCGCAGCGTGTTCTTCAGCTTCATCAGCTGAATAAAGATGTCGTGCTCCGGATACAGGCCGGGCGCGGTCATCGGCGACTTGAAGTAGAAGGACAACCATTCCTGCACGCCCTTCATTCCGGTGCGCTGCGCCAGGTCCAGGAACAGTGCTAAGTCAAGAACAATTGGCGCCGCCAGGATTGAGTCGCGACAGAGAAAATCGATCTTGATCTGCATCTTGTACCCGAGCCACCCGAAGATATCGATGTTGTCCCAGCCTTCTTTGTTGTCGCCGCGCGGCGGGTAGTAGTTGATGCGCACGACGTGCGAAAAATCTTTGTAGAGTTTCGGGTAGACTTCCGGCTGGAGGATGTATTCCAACACCGACAGCTTTGATTCCTCTTTCGTTTTGAACGAATCAGGATCGTCGAGTACTTCGCCGTCGCGGTTCCCGAGAATGTTCGTTGAGTACCAGCCGTGAAGCCCGAGCATGCGCGATTTCAATCCGGGCGCCAGAATCGTCTTCATCAGGGTTTGGCCCGTCTTAAAGTCTTTCCCACAGACCGCGACGCCATTCTTGTTGGCCAAATCCATTAGAGCGGCAACATCAACGGTCAGGTTTGGCGCGCCGTTGGCGAAGGGAATCCCGGACTTCAACGCGGCATACGCGTAAACCATGGAAGGCGGAATCGCCTTGTGATTTTCGCGCATTGCTTTCTCGAAAGTCTCGAGATTGCGATGAACCGCGTGCGGCTTCATGAAGATTTCGGTGGAAGCCGCCCAGATCATCACCAGCCGATCGCATTTGTTTTTTCGTTTGAATTCGGCGATGTCATCGATCAATTGCTTTGCGAGTTCCAGCTTGTTCTTGCCGGACTTCACGTTCGTTCCGCTCAGGCGCTTCACGTAAGACTGATCGAAGACCGCCTTCATTGGCTTGATCTTCTGCAGCTGCTTCTTCAGCTTCGTCAGCAGATCTTTCTCTAAAACGCCTGCGTGCATCGCGGCGTCATAGGCCGAATCAGGGAAAATATCCCAGGCGCCGAAGACCAAATCGTTCAGTTTGGCAAGCGGAACAAAATCTTTAACCTTGGGCACTCGGTTGTCCGTGCGTCTCCCGAGACGGATCGTGCCCATTTGAGTGAGGCTGCCAATCGGTTCAGCCAAACCCTCTTTGATTGCTTCCACACCAGCAATAAACGTGGTGCTGACTGCACCCAGTCCAACTAACAAAATGCCGAGCTTACCCTTTGCGGGCGCGATCTGCGCGCCTTTCTTGACAGGCATTACTTGCGGTTACCTCCGAATAAAAACAAGGAATGAACGAGACGGACGATGATACATGAGACGGGAGCGATACGCACGTGAGCAGGTCGTTCGAGAGCAACGTTGGAACGTGGATTAGCTGTTCATGCGCGCGAGTAATTTTTCCGGGGTGTTGGTGATGAGCGAATGAATGCCCAGACGCTTGGCGCGATGAACCCATCGAGGATCGTCAACTGTCCAGACCACTGGCGTTAAGCCCGATTTCAGAGCCAGCTCAACCATTCCCCGTCGCGCCATCAGCCGATGCAAGAGGATCTCCGTCGCCCCAGATTCAAGTGCCCGTCCGATGATGGTGCGCTTTCGCTTCGGTGTTAGCGCGATCGGTTCGAAAAGCGCACCGGTGCGAAGGGAAGGCTTTGTTCGCTTAGCGTAGGCAAGTGCTGCAAGATTGAAACTGACGATGGTTGTGTTGCACGAGGGTTTATGGGTATCGATCGAACTTAAGACTGATTTAACCAGGTCGTCATAGGCCGTTTCCCGCGGATCGATCTTCAGTTCGACGTAACAAACAAAGTCGGAGTGCGCGACGGATGTCAGAAGACTGAAAACCTGTTCGAGAGTTGGAACGTGCTTGTTTGCATATTCTGTGCTCGCGCGACGCGGATACTTCCGATTAAACCAACTGCCAACGTCGATTGATGCGAGCTCTCTCGATGTCAAAGTCTTGATCGCATCCCGACGGTTAGCTGTGCGACACAGATTCGCATCATGTATAACCACCGGAACTCCGTCCTTCGCCAGCTGAACGTCGAATTCGATTCCGTCGGCTCCGTCTGCAATCGCTTGAGCGAAAGCTGCCAGAGTGTTCTCAGGCGCCACTGACCCTGAGCCTCGGTGAGCAATGATTAACGGCTGTTTGGTGCGATCAGACAAGGTGAGCGAGGAGCGTAATCACTTTGCGGTGGCATCGGAATAAGTCACCCGCTTCAACTTAATATCGAACGTGCCGATCTCCACCTTCAATTGAGCGCGCACCGCCAGATGGCGTTCGTCTTCAGTCAGCCAGATCGAAAGTTGACCGCGGGTATGCAACAAGGCGTCGTCACCGAACAACGCCGGCTCGACGCGAATCGCTTTCACGCGCCCCACGGCGGTGTCCATGGTCTTTCGTTCGGCGACATTGACCGGCACGCGGTAGACGCGGCCTGAATCACTGATGAGGACTTCAAATGATTTCCCAACCTCGAGAGTCTGAGTACGCAGAAAGTAGATCGCGGTCAGAACATCCTGGATCGGTTCGGTGAAATCGATCGACGTAGTTCGCTGATTGGGTTGCCGCTCAATCCAAGTGGCTTTGCGCGCTTGATGATCGAACACGCCTTCGATTTGACGCACTCGTTTGCCTTGCTCTTCTGAACGCATCATCCGCAGAGTAGTGAATGGTTCAGCATCGGCAGTCGATTCGATATGCTGATGAAACTTGAAGCCGGCGATCCTGGGAAACAGACCCTTACTGACAACGTCGCCGGTGAGGTGGAGGATAATTGGGTCGTCTGCGCCGCGCGCGATGTGCTCGCTTGTTGAGTTGAAGCGGAATTCGGCGACATCAACACCGCGCAGCAATGCGCGGCTGAACTCAGCCTGGTAGATAAGCTCTTCGCCGCGCGCAAAAGGTAAATCCTTGACCTTCGCCTGCTGAGCTACGGCCGCAGCAGAACAAATGACGAGATAAGCCGCCAAACTGAGCAGGCAAAACTCCGCTCGCAATCTCGACCGCGGATGGATTTTCTCTTCAGTCTTCACCGGAACACTATCCATTTCAAAGCCAAAAGCGCCCAAGCAGCCAACGCGCCTAACGCGGCGCGATACTCGCGATACCGAAGATACAAGCTCGAATCAAAACTCGGTGCGCGATCGTCTCGATAGGGAGAAAGCCTCGGCAGGAAGCTCGGAACGTGATCGGCATAACGTCGATAGGTTTCGCCGAAGAGTTCCGCCAAAGCCTGCGATTCGACGCGCATTACCGGCAGATAGATGCCCAGCAACATCGCCGCGAACACAATGACGAGAAACCAGCGCCCAGCCGCGATCGTGAATCCGAGTCCAAGCAAAAAGCTGCCCAGATAGAGCGGATTGCGCGTGTAGGCATAGGGTCCGCCAATCGCGAGCGACTCGTTCTTACGCAAGTGTCCGCTGGCCCAAGCCCGCAAAGCCAGCCCCGGCATAGCGACGATGGCACCAGTCAGCAGTGTTAGCGGCGTTGGTCGCGCGAGCAAAAAGAAGAGCGCCGCGCATGCGAATCCGAGCGGCACGCGCCAGCGCTGCATCCATGTTCCACCTCTTCGCGAGGGGACACTTGAAAGTTTTGATTCGGGGTTAGCCAATCGAAACTAGACGTGCAGGTTCAATCCGACCGGCGCGACGCAGACGCTCACTTACCGCGTTCAGCACGCGCTCAACATCGATGTCCATACAGATCCACTGCGAACATGAACGACGATGACAGTTTTCGCGACAGCCGATGTCGTTGCGCTCAACGCAAACGTCGTCCGGGTAGATACTGCCGTTTCGCCACCACTCAGTCGGCCCGAGCAGGCCGACAACCGGGGTCCGCATCGCCATCGCCAAGTGCGTCGGCCCCGTCTCGCCCCCGACATAGATTTGAGCGCCTTTAGCCAGCGCGCAGAAACCTTTCAGCGAAACGGACACTTTTTTCGCCTTGCCTGATCTAGACGACGACAGCGCTCGTTCTGTTAGCTCGTCTTCGCCGGGGCCTGAGGTGATTAATGAGAAAAGGCCGAAGTGGTTCCAAAGCTCATCGGCGAGCGCTCCGAACTTTTCCGCGCTCCAAAGCTTGGTTGGCCAGCCGCCGCCCGGATTCAGAATCGCATATCGGCCGCCCGTGGCTTTACTCGCTTCCTCGGCCTCAGCTTCATGGTCGCTGTCGATGGTAATAGGGAACTCGAACTCATCCGCGTCATCGGGAAGGGAAGTACCGAGTGCGCCGTTGACGAGAGTCAGGTTCTTTCTAATGACGTGAGTCTGCGGCGGAATCGCCACAGTCTCATGAAGCAGGATACGGCTGGCCGGCTCGCGCAGCGCTTCCCGGGCGAACCCATAAACTCGTCGCGCGCCTGACAGGCGCGCAATCATTGCCGACTTGATTAATCCCTGGAAATCTAAGGCGAGATCGAAGGCGCCTGAGGCACGTAGCAGACGTAACTGCTGGCGCGGTGCCCGCAGCGTCTCCCCAGACATCAGCCCGCGCCTCAGGGCCTTCGTGTCGATTACGATGAGGCGATCCAGAAGCGGGTTGTCTCTTAAAATTTCAGAAGCGCGGCGTTCTACGACCCAGGAAATCTCAGCCTCGGGCTGCGCGCGGCGAATTGCCGCGAGCGACGGCAAGGTGTGGACAATGTCGCCGATACTCCCCAGTCTTACGATCAGAATTCTCATTAACGAATCACTTTAAGTTGTCGATCGCCTCTCGTGCGCCGAGTGATCGTATCACATGATGAAAGGCCCGGCTTGGCGCCGGATCGAGTATCCGATCCATTGGAAAATTTGCACGTTCATCCAACTGGCTGGATACCAATATGGGCAATAGTGCGCTCGCACACCTCTTCAGGACTGATCGCGGTCATGCACCGATGGTCGATGGGACAGTCGCGCAGCATGCAGGGAGCACAATCGGGCGGATGACGAATAATCTCCGCATTGGGCGACATCGGATAAGTCGTCAGCGGATTCGTCGGTCCAAAAATCACGATCGTCCGCGTTTTGAGCGCCGCTCCGATGTGCGCCGGACCCGTGTCGTTAGTAATCAGGACATCGGCGATGCTGATGAGCGCGGCAGCTTCCGCGACGGTGGTCTTACCGGTCAGCACGGTCACCGGCGACTGGGCGTGCGCCGCCACTTCTTCGGAAACAGAAAGCTCGCCCGGCGAACCGATAAGGGCGACCGTGGTTCCAGCTTGAGCCAGCTGGTCAGCCAGCGCGGCGTAACGTTCGGGCGGCCAGCGCTTGGCGCGACTATTAATCGATCCGGGGCAGAGCAGTGCGATTGGCTTGGTGAGATCCGCCAGATGTTCCGCGAGCAATTGCCGCGCTCTCTCTTTACGCTCTTCGGAAACGTGCAAAGCAAATTGCGGTTCGACTTCATTTACAGTCGATGTTCCCAGGAGCAGGCGTTCAAGTTCGGCAATGATGTTGAGATAGTAGAAGCTCTCATGTCTTTGACTCTTCCACTCCGGCAATGGAAGGGGATGAGTTAACAGAAAGCCTCGTCGATCGGTTGCATAGCCGATTCGTATTGGCACGCGCCCCCGGGATGCGACCGCAGCGGAACCAAACGAATTCTGAAAGATCACGGCGAGATCGAAATGTCGCTTGCGCCATTCCCCAGCTTGACTGAACTGTGACAGCAACCCTCCGCGCGATTGAACAATGATTTCATTCACTGAGGCTGAATCGAGGAAGATATCGGCAGTGCCCGGAGGAGCAGCAACGGCGATGTGTGCTTCCGGAAAGACCCGCCGGAGTTCATGCAGAGCAGGCAGACTCATCACCGCATCGCCAACCCAGGTCGGCGCCCGTACCACGATGCGTTTGATTTTGTGTGGATTCAAATCCGCGGAGTTCCCAATGCTAGCGCGGGGACGAAGCCTGCGCTCGAAGCTGCCTTAAACCAAACTTCGCAGACCTTCATCAACGCCAATCTGCGGTTGCCAAGTCAACTCGGTACCAATGCGCGTCAAATCCGAAATGTAATTCAAGGGCACCGGCACCGGCAGCTCAACACTTTCATCAAAAACCGGAGTGCACTGAATCATACCTGCGACCTTATCGATAATGTCTCGCAGTGAAACTGCATTCGCAGGCCCACCTCCGAGATTATAGACCCCCTGCGCGACAGATGAATCGATGAAGGCCTGGCACGCGCGCGAAAAATCATCGACGTGCAGAATGTCGCGTACCGGTTTTCCTTCGAGCGGCAAATGAATCGGCCAGCCACGCTTCACTGATTCGACGTAGTGCGTGACGAATCCATTCTGATTTCCTTCCGATGGACGAGCATACACCGTCGACAAACGAAAGATGCACGATCGGAAGTTTCGTTCAGCGGCGTAGTATGGCACGTACTTTTCCGCGATCAGCTTTGACCATTCGAGCGCCCCCTGGCTGGCGAAATCGGTGCTGCACGTCTCGGGCACTTCCGTGAAATCGTCGGCGTGCGCGCCATAGATATCTTTCGTTGACGCGAAAATGAAGATCGAATTCGGCGGCATTTCGCGGAGCAGATTCACGGTGCCTTCGACGTTGGTCCGAAAAATCGCTTCGGTCTCGCCGGGATCCTTGCTCAGATGCGCGGCGAGATGAATGACTACGTCGTACGCGCCGACGCGCGCAGCATCGAGGGGGCTAAGTATGTCGAGATGTGTCCGCCGCGAAAGATCTTCCGCGTTGAAGAAGCGGCGCACGTGCGTGCCGAGGTAACCGCTGCCACCTGTGACTAGAACTCTCAAAATAGTCAGAACCGCTTTGCGGTAGCGGGCGGTTGATCTAGCAAGAGTTGCGACTCTATTTTTTTTTGGCATAACCACCCGCTACCGCAGGTGGTTCTGACCTGGATCGCAAGTTAACAACTTGCGCTACATCGTTCCCCGCGCCAGTTGACTCAGTTTTGTTAGCGAGTCAGCCCGGCCGATTGCAATCAGGATGTCGCCCGATTCGATGCGACAATCACCGCTCGGGTTGAAAATGATTTCGCCCTCATGCCGGCGAATGCTGATGACAACCACGTCTAACTCGGATCGGATGGGCGTCCATCGCAACTCCTTGCCGGACAGATGTGATGCCGCATTGACTTCGACCTGCTCAAACCCCAGTCCGAGTTCGGTGGCGGTAATCGAATCCATGAATTCACTGACAGCGGGTTTCGTGAGCGCGACCGCCATCCGATGTCCGCCAATGATCGTCGGCGCGATAACGTGGTTCGCTCCCGCCCGCAGGAGCTTCGCTTCGGCTTGCTCTTCCGCCGCGCGCGCCACAATCCGCAGATTCGGATTCAAATCCCGCGCAGTCAGCACGACATAAATGTTATCAGCGTCGTTTGGTAGACAGGCCGCCAACCCACGCGCCCGATCGACGCCAACTTCACGCAGACTTTCTTCCAGGGTCGCGTCCGCAACCAGGACCGTAATCTCGCGCTGAGCGAACTCAGCCGCGCGCTGCGGATCGCTTTCGATCACGACGAACGGTTTACCTGTTGCCTGCAAGTCGCGAATCAGGTGGGAGCCTACTCGGCCCGAGCCGCAGATGATGTAATGATCATGAAGCTTGCTCATCTTTTTTGATTGGCGCCGTTGACCGAACGCTGAGACGAGTTCCGATTGAACCACAGATTGAACTATGGTCGAGGCGGCCAGCGCAACTCCGCCCACACCCATCAACATCACGATGACAGCGAACGCCCGCCCGGCGCCGCTGTGCGGCGGGACATCTCCATATCCGACCGTCGTCAGCGTTTGCACCGTGACATACAAACTGTCAGAGAGCGGCCAGCCTTCGATCAGGGTGAAGCCAACCGTTCCGAAGAGAATCGCCAGCGCGAGCGCGATCAGCGCGTTGCGAGTGCGAAAGAGCGCACGGAATTTGTGGGTGACGGGGAAAGGCATTGTGATTGAGAACTATCCGTCCGCGAAGCGGACGATATGGTAATAGCCCAGCGATTTATCGCTGGGAAACGAGACCATTGATATCCTCAGTCCGCGAAGCGGACGCAGACCATTCAAAGCCATGTAGTTCGTGAGAACGTTTTGCTGGCTATGGATCGCGTTCCCTCTGTCGCCCGTTTCACGGGCTCTCAATTCTCTTATTTGCAGTTAACCCAGCACTGAAGTGCTGGGCTATTATCAGCCCTCCGCTTCGCGGGCGTAATGTCGAAGGAAAAGACCTACTTACGCTTCCAGCGGACGCCGTCTTTGGTGTCCTCGAGTACGATGCCGAGCTGCACGAGCTCGCCACGAATCTCGTCCGCGCGTTTGAAGTCGCGACGATGACGCGCTTCCTGGCGCTCATCAATCAGCTGCTGGATTTCTTCATCGAGCACCTTTGGTGTCGCCTCGCCAAAGATCTTCAGCACGCTGTCGAAACGATCTATCGCCGCCAGCACTTCGCGCTGGTCGTCTTCGCGGAGCTCGCTGCGCGAGATGGCCGTGTTCACTTCACGTGTTAGATCGTGAATCGCCGCCAGCGCGACTGAAGTGTTCAGATCGTCGTCCATCCCAGCCGCAAACTTCTCCAGCGATCGCTTCGCTGCCGTTTGTAGATCATCGTTGCGACCCGGTTCAGTCTTCGCTTCGGTCAAGCGCGCGCGAAAATCACGCAAGCTGGCGACCGTTGTCTCGGCGCCCTTCAGCGCGTCAAAAGTGAAATTGAGTTGCTTACGCGGCGGCACGCTCATCAAGAAATAGCGAACCCCGGCCGGCGTGAAACCCTTCGCCGTCAGATCGCGAAACGTGTAGTAGTTGCCCTTCGACTTCGACATGGTTTCGCCTTCGACCTTCAAGTGTTCGAAGTGAAACCAGTAACGCACAAACTGTCTGCCGGTCGCTCCCTCGCTCTGGGCAATCTCGTTCTCGTGGTGCGGAAAGACGAGATCGATTCCGCCAAGGTGTAAATCAAAGGTCTCGCCGAGATACTTCATCGACATCGCCGAACACTCGAGGTGCCAGCCCGGCCGCCCGCGTCCTACCTTCGAATCCCAGGCAGGCTCATCGGCTGCGTTGGGAGCTTTCCAGAGAGCGAAATCGCGCGCATCTTCCTTCTCGTACTTGTCGGTATCGACGCGCTGGCTGCCGCCGGCGATGTTTCCTTCGAAACTTATTTTGGAGAGTTTGCCGTAATCAGAGAACGAGCTGATGCGATAGTAGATTGAATCATCCGAGCGATACGCGTGCCCGCGCTGTTCTAATTTCTCGACCAGATCAGCCATCTCAGCGATATGACGCGTGGCGCGCGGCGCGACCTCAGGGCGCTCGCAACCAAGCGCATCGAAGTCTTCCCAAAATGCATCGATGTACTTCGCGGTGTACTGGTCGAGCGTCTGCCCGGCCTTGGCGGCTTGGGTGATGATGCGATCGTCCACGTCGGTCAGGTTCATCACCGAAGTTACGCGCAGTCCTTTGAACTTCAGATACCGCCGAATCAAATCCGCGGCAATGGCTGAACGAAAATTACCGATATGGCCGTAATCCCAAACGGTCGGCCCGCAGTAATAAAACTTCGCCTCGCCTTCGACGAGCGGACGAAATTCCTCAAGCTGACCCGACAGCGTGTTATGAATGCGCAGCATTGAAAGCGAGGATAGGGAAGGTGATGAGGTGAGTCAACAGCGCACTTACTCCGCGGAATGTGAACCAGTGCCTGCAAAATGCTCGAATCCTCCGGGTTCCAGTTGCCAGAGTCGATTCTTCTCTTTGAGCTGAACGTCGCGGAGTTCCGTGATTTCGCCAATAGGAGAAATCGCCACACCATCGACTCGTTTCGGTAGGCGCGATACGTTTTCAGGCGCAACCGTGAACAGCAATTCAAAGTCTTCGCCTCCATGCAATGCCAGCGCGAGCGGATCGAGTGCGCGTCGACCACAGAGCTGCTTCACATTATCGTTGAGAGGTAGCGATGCCGCATCAATGATCGCGCCGACGTTGCTCTCTTCGCACAAGTGATGCAGATCAGAAGATAAACCATCGCTGAGATCGATCATCGATGTGGCGAGCCGCTCTTCGCCGAGCACGATGCCCCAGCCGACGCGTGGTTCAGGTCGAAGTTGGCGAAGGAGCAGGGCTTGAATAGCCTCGTCGTCAGTGCGTTTTGACTGGCCGTCTTCAACAACCGGCCCGATCGCTATCGCTCCCGGTTCTGACTCCATCAACACGCGAGCTCCCAATTCAATCAGCTTCAATCCGGCTGCCGCGCCGCCGAGATTTCCGGTGACGAAGATTTGATCACCGACGCGCGCACCCGAACGAAGCACAGCCGCGCCGGATTCGACTTCGCCCAGGACAATCGAATCGACGACAACGCCTTCCTTAGTTTCTGAAACATCGCCGCCAGCCAAGGTCACGCCGAATTGATCGGCCAGTGCAAAGTATCCGCTGATGAATTCATCTTTAAAGGAACCGCTCCACGCGTCGCGGGGCATCCCGAAAGAAAGGAACGACCAGTACGGACGCGCGCCCATCGCCGCTATGTCTGAGAGCGAGACGGCGAGCGCTTTGTGCCCGAGCAGGCGCGGCGGCGTGGCCTGCCGGTGGAAGTCAACACCCTCGACGAGCAGGTCCGTTGTGACGATCAGATCGCGATTCGCAGCTTCACGAATCGTTGAAGCGTCGTCGCCAATTCCTTTGACTATGCGAGTTGAGTGCTTACGAGCGGAGGCCTGTTCGCGCAGGCGTGCGATGAATTCGAATTCGTTCATCAGAATTGCCACAGAGGTACAGAGACACGGAGAATATCAGACAAAACAAACAGAATTGAATGCGTTCTTGTCAGAATCTTTGAGGTGAAATCTCTCAGGCTGTCTCTGTGACTCTGTGGCAAATTAAAGATTCCGACGCATCGATTCCAGCCCTCCTTCGATCATTTCGATCGAAGTTGAGAACGAGAAGCGAACGTGACCTTCTCCTTGCGGGCCGAAAACTACGCCAGGGACCGTGGCGACTTGAGCTTTGTCGAGCAGAAACTCAGATGCTTTGCGACTGTCGACGTCGATTGAAGAGACGTCCGGGAAGGCGTAGAACGCCCCCGCGGGTGGCGCGCATGTTAAGCCGAGTTCATTCAATCCACCCACTAACAAATCGCGCCGCTCACGATAAGCGGCGCGCGAAGTTTCCAGGAAATCTGAATCGGTAGTAAACGCTGCGAGCGCAGCCCACTGAGTGGGAGTCGAGACACCGTTCGACGAATAGAGCACTGCCTTTGCGAGTCCAGTCATCCACGGCTCAGTCGCAACGGCATAGCCAATCCGCCACCCCGTCATCGCGTACGACTTCGACAGCGTGTATGCCGTGATGGTGCGTTCAAGCATCCCGGGAAGGGAAGCGATGGAAACGTGTTCACCGTCATAGACGAGATCTTCGTAGGCTTCATCCGCAATGACTATGAGTCCGTGATCAATTGCGAACTGTGCGACCTCTTCAACTTCTTCCCTTTTGAATACGACTCCGGACGGGTTCGTCGGCGTGTTGAGGTAAATTGCCCGCGTTTGATTAGTGATGTATCTCGCCAGCGTTTCGCGCGTTCCTTGTTCGCGCGCTTCCGTCGTTGGCACCAGCACGAGACGTCCACCGCAATGCGCCACCAAATCCTTTATCGGTGTCCAGTACGGCGAGAAGATCAAAACGTCTTCACCCGGATTGACTACCGATTGGAACGCGCCGAATAGCGCCTGCATCCCACCATTGACGACGATGACGTTCTCTTCCGTAGCATCGATCCCGTTGCGTTCGCGCAGCTTGGATGCAATGGCTTGGCGTAGCTCGAGAATTCCCGACGAGGGCGCGTAACGAGTCTTGTTCTCAGCGAGAGCGGAGGTGACGGCGGCCTTGATGTAATCAGGAGTAGGCCGATAAGGTTCTCCGCCTTCGAACTGAAAGACTTGATTGCCGCTCGCGCGCAATTCCATCACGCGATTGCGAATCTTTACGATGTCTGAAAATCCAACTTCATCAAAACGGCGGGCAAGACGGAATGCATCGAGAGCAGGTGCGGACAAGATTTGAACCTCCGAAAACGAAAGAACCGAGGAGTTATGACTTAATAACGCGTGATTATAAACTGCCGCGCATCACGCGTCTATCATCCCGCGTGATAAATCGATTACTCACGAGCCGGCTGAACAAAACGATCAACTTGAGACCTTACGTTTAATGCCACAGTTTAAGTGATCGGACGTAAATGTAACTGTTGACAGTGTATCTTCAGCCAAGTACCATGCGACCGGCGTTCGCGCTGCCAGGCGAAAAAGTTGGCCCGGCGAAGGCACCGCGTTCATCGTTCCACCATGAGCCAGGCTGCGGCCACCATCCCCCAAAAGCTGTTTTTCAAAATCGGTGAAGTCTGTGAGATTGCCGGCGTACAGGCGCATGTCCTGCGCTACTGGGAAACCGAGTTTCCCATGCTGGCCCCGCAAAAAAATCGGGCCGGCCAGCGCACTTACCGACGCCGCGATGTTGAGATGGCGCTGCGTATCAAGGAACTCTTGTATGACGAGCAGTACACAATCGCCGGTGCCAAGAAGAAGCTAGCCACTGAAATGCGCGCGCCGAGTAAGGAGAATTTGCAGCCCGTGCAGCAGAAACAAAACATTCGTAGCTTACAACCACCACCTT
>Ga0134121_10002222_pt1 | contig 17027 bp, 18 predicted proteins | sample KB301_FD_96463 | JGI IMG/M metagenome (GOLD analysis project Ga0134121, IMG submission 96463) | Terrestrial soil microbial communities without Nitrogen fertilizer from Kellogg Biological Station, Michigan, USA - KB3-0-1 | ecosystem: Environmental > Terrestrial > Soil > Unclassified ... | reverse complement strand
GGCTTTGGTGGTTCACACACCCATGATTCCTTCGTTGAAGCCCGCCGTGATTCTTGAATTGACGCTACACGCCCAACGCTGGCTGCGGACCAGCCATCTTTGATAAACGGCAATAACGATCGAAAGCGACGGTACGATGAAGAGCACCACCAGTGCCAGTCTCCAATTCATCCACAACATCACCAGCGCGATGCCGGACATGAACGAGATGCCCCAAACGCCGTCGAGCACAGCCCACGGAAGAATGGAGGAGATGCGATCGCAGTCGGATGTCATGCGCGCCATGAGCCATCCAACAGGCCGGCGATCGTAGTACGAGAAGGAAAGCTTCTGAAGGTGTTCGAATGCCGTGCGCCTGAGGTTGTACGCCACGCCGGTCGCGAGCTCGCCTGCAAGGCGAATGAAGCGCTGGACCAGGAGGGCCATGAACATCACGAGCGAGACGTAGAGAACCATATAAGACCATAGCCGGCTGCCGCCTTCGACTATCGCGTTATTGATAACCGCACCGGTCACACGCGGCAGCGTGACGTTAGCGGCAGCCAGGATTACACCGCAGGCGACAAGCCCGGCGATCGAACTCCGGAATGGTTTCGCGTGGACGAGAATCCGGCGCCACAGCGCTGCGTCCACCCGATATTGTTCGGGATCTTCTTCTTCGTGAAAGCTCGTCACGATGCCTCCTCTTGCGTAGTAGTGGAGCCGGAGTCCGGGCCGCTACCGCGGTTCTCCATGGTTTGAATGTCCCAGACTCGCCGGTAGAGCCCCGGTGCACGCTTCAATTCGTTGTGTATGCCCCGTTGCACCACCCGTCCCCGATCCAGCACAAAGATCTCGTCGGCGTCGGCAATCGCAGACAACCGATGGGCGATCACGATGGTCGTGGATCGTCCCCGGCGCTGGCGGAGCGCGTCGAGAATCTCCCCTTCGGTTTCCGTATCGACGGCACTCAGGGCGTCGTCCAGGATGAGGATTCCCGGATCCTTCAGCAGAGCGCGAGCAAGCGCGACGCGTTGGCGCTGGCCTCCGGAGAGAGTGATCCCTCTCTCGCCGACCAGCGTGTCGTAACCGCGCTCGAATTCGAGAACCGTGTCATGAATCGAGGCGGTGAACGCCGCTTCGGTGATCTCGTCGTGCGTCGCAGCGGTGTGGCCGATTGTCAGGTTCTCCCGCAACGTCTTCGAATAGAGGAAAGGCTCCTGCATCACGACAGAAATTTGCCGCCGAATCTCTTTGCGGTCGATTGAGGCGATATCGCTGCCGTCAATCTCGATCGTTCCGTTGCTGTGGTCGTAAAGGCGAAGCAGCAGATTGACGATGGTCGACTTGCCGGAACCCGATGGCCCAAGCACGCCCACGGTGCTGCCGGCAGCGATGCGAAACGACACACAATCCAATGCTGTCGTGCCATTACGATGGGCGAACGTGACCTCCTTGAACGTGATCTCGCCGCGCTTTGCGATCCTGGGCTCGGGCGGAATCTGATTCCCAACGGTTTCGCGCGGATGGCTGAGGATTTCATCGATTCGGCCGATTGCGACGGTAGCTTTTCCAAGTTCCGTGAGGATTCGTCCCATCATTCGGACCGGCCAGATGAACATGTTCACTGCTGTCAGAAAGAAGAAGAAACTTCCGACGCCGAGAGAACCGCGTGCCAGCCACACGCCTCCGGCAAAGACAACAACGGCGATCTGGCCCATACAAAGGAAGTCCGACACGGACCAGAAGATCGACACCAGCTGATAGAGCCGGTTGTCGAGATCTCGAAACAGACGATTGACTGCATCGAATTTTTGAATCTCGAACGCCTGGCGCGAGAAGGCTCGCACGACGCGGATTCCCGTCAGGTTCTCCTGCAAGGCGCTGGTCAGTCGCCCCTCTGCCTTATCGACTTCTTCGAAGCGATGGCGCACGCGGCGGAAAAACAGCGCCGAGAGTGCCACGATTGGCGGCATGAGAATCAGCGACACGTTGGTCATTCGCGCATCGAGTGCGAACATCAGGGGAAGCGGGACCAGGAGCATCAGGCCGGCTCGCCCGATCTCGACGATCTGGTTGGCGAGGAACTGGCGCACCGTCTCAACGTCGGACGTGCAGCGCTGAACGAGGTCGCCGGTGGCTGCAGTGTCGTAGAAAGAGCAGGGAAGATGCTGCAACTGGTCGTAGAGCCGGTCTCGAAGGCGCAGCGTGCAGTTCTCCGTTGCCAGCGCCGACCAGCGCCCTCGGAGATAAGTGAAGATTCCCGCCAGCAGAGTCAGAACAATCGCGTAGATTGCCGCGATCCAGAGATGGCCGCGCAGGAAGTCGCGTCCTCCTGCGGCCCGCACCAGCTATGTGACTAGTGATGACGCGGTCGCCGGGTTGTCGGTGATGACGCCGTCGAGGATCGCCGAGGGCACCAGGGGTACCAGATAGAGGAAACAGGAGGCAACGACAAGCGCACCCGTTGCCTTTGCAAAACGTCCGCGCTCCCCGTCAGTCAGTTGCCAGATAAGCCTGTATTTTGAAGTCATACCATCCGCCTGAAAAATCGCCTGGGAAAACCGGCGAACGGGAATGACTCAGAGGAGAACCTTTGGAGAGTACCCGCTCGCCACCGAGCGGGTAAATCGACCTAGAGCCGAACCTGAACCCGCTCACCAAACCACGAGCCATTGCCCGCGGCGCCATAGAAAGCTCCGAACATCGAGGGTCGATTGGTGATGCCGTTCATTAGGTCTGCTCCTTTCCAGTCGTTAGTGAAAGCCTCAAAACTATAAACCCGGATTGCGATTCAACGCAATGCTCCTGTTTATAATCCAGACAGAAAACTCTCAAACGTCGCTCTTGTCACGCTCGCGACTGAGGAATTCAGCCAGCGCGCTCCGATTGCTGCGATTCCTGCTATCCTCCCTGCCATCTGCCAACCGCCGGAGGTTTGCAATGTCGATCGAATCGCAACGTCTTCCGGGCATGCGACCTGCCCCCTTGCCAGGGGCGGATTTGCGCCGTAAGAAAATGCTGCGAAGCCACCGTAGCGGCGCAGGCGGGGTGGTGGATCAAAGTCCAACAAGGAATTCTTTGTTTGTGATGCACCCACCCACTCCGCCTCGCTTATCAGGGTTAGCTTCGCGAACTTTACTTACGCGCTCGGTCCGCCGCTCCTGGCCAGGAGGGGCAGGTCGTATGCCCGGAAAACGAGTCCCATATGCCAATAGAACAATTCGAATTCACCAGCGCCTCTCGCCGCGGGATCTCACTCGCCACCGCCGCGACAAAACCTCGCGTTGACAAGATCGTCTTCACGGGCGAGATCTTTCAAACCGATTTCAACGCCAAGCCCACTCTGGCCGGCGAGGTCCGCTGGTTTTCGAATCTGCTCGGGTACTCCATATCGCTGGCGTGTCCGCACCTTCCGCAGCAGGTGCTGGCCTGGGAAGCCGGCGGAACGAGTGTTTTCGACGGCGCGAAATTCTACGCCCTCAACGGCGAGACTCCCGGAGTAGATAACTGGGCGCGGCTGGTGGACGCCGAGTCGATCACCGAGCCGGCAGCCGAATATCTGAGATCGTTCTTCCGCGACTCTTTGGTCATCGGCTACGGCATGTCCAATGTGATGCTGAAGTTCCTGAACGAATCCGCCATCCCTTACGTGGACTTCGTGCTGCACGCGGCCCGCTTCCTGGACGATATCTTTTACGGCATTCGCACCAACGTTCGCGAATCCTACGACACTCTCAGCACCTTTCGATTTCCGGAGGAAATGATTCACCTGCAGGGACGCATCCACCGCGCCAGCCTGTTGCGGAATCCTGTTATCGACATTCCGCCGGACTCGGGCCTATTTGCCGCGCAATCGGGAATCGACAAGGCGCTGGTCGCTGGTGGCCGTTTCACGGGGATCGAGGACTACAGGGAACAGATATCCGCGTTCCTTTTGCGGCATCGTTACGTTTATTTGAAGCCTCACCCGTACGCTCGTGAAGGTTCGCGTTTGATTGCATTTTTGCGTTCGCTGGCCGGGGATCCCGATCGCGTGCGCTTGATTCGCGACAATGCCTACTTATTGATGGTGCAGCCCAATATCAGCGAAGTCTGCGGCATCAGCTCCTGCGTGCTCTATGAGGCTGCGTACTTCGGCACGCCCGGCGTTCATATGTCGCCAAACCGATTGGACTTTGGCGAGCGGGGCGACGCCAGTTTCGATCCCTGGCGTTTCGTTCCCATCTACGATGAGTTCCTGAACCCGGATTTCTGGTCGCAAGTGTTCGCCTGCATCTGCGAAACGGCTCCCGCGCCCGATCTGCGTTTGCCTCGCAAGACGAACCGCCTGCGGAACAATCTGCATATTTACTGGGGCTATGGCTACCTCGATTTCGAAGTGCCCCTGCGTGGGATGGGAATTCATCCTCCGACTCCTCCGCCCGAGACTACTTCGGCGAGCGCGAGTCACGCCGAAGGCGGCCGGCTGCTCCGTCAGAAGAATTTTGAGGAAGCGACGAACTCTCTTGCTGCGGCAGTTGTCAAGGAAGAGACCCCCCAGCGCTGGAATGACTGGGCTGCTGCCCGTCTTGCTGTCGGGCGGAGGCTGGAAGCGATTGACGGATTCCGATTGGCTCTTCGGCTGGAACCCACCAACGTGATGGCGCTGTCGCAGTTGAAAACGCTGCTCGGCAAACAGACCTGACGCAATTCGGGGCCGTGCTACTCGAACCCCAAACTCGGCTAGTGGCTGGCCAGCCCTTCAGTGAGTTCGATTCGCGTGCCGACAGGATCCGTAATAAATGCGGTTTTCAAACCAAATTGAGGCATATCGCGGTAAGGGACATCAAACTTGACGCCTTGGGCCTCCAGCTTTTTGCAGAATGCTTCGAGGCCTTTGATTTCGAATCCGATGTGGTCCACGGACCGTCCCTTCGTGGGCGCCTGTGGGGCATTGGCGCTGAGGATGTTGATCTCGCCTGCGTCAAAGACGGCGCTTAAAAAACCACGACGCGTTTCGGCAACCCCTCCGAATGTCTTAACGTACCAGGTTCGGAGCGGCTCCAGTTCGTTCGTCGAAAGATGCAGGTGGTGTCCCGCGATCGGAACGTGGAGAGAAGGGTCTTCGGTGAATTCCACCTTCACTTTGTCAGGAAACATCGTGACCCAACGCTTGGGATTTGTCAGCTCTTGAACCGTTGCCAGTCCCACGCCTGTTAGTTTCGCGCGAATATCGTCGACACTTTTCACGATAAATCCAAAGTGGTTCACCCTGGAGCCCTCGGAGCCTTCCGAGGTTTCTCCTTTGGTCAGAATCACAAAAATGCCCGGGAACTTCATCAGTTCCAGGGAGCCTGCCGATGTCTCCTGTCCGCCAATCAGCAGCCAGAGTTTCTTGTGAGCCTCAGGATCGCGCACGGTGAGATGAACGTGGCCGATAGAGATCCCGCTGGTATTCGGTGCGCCGAGTTGACCGAACAGGGGCATTGCGGCAACGGCAAGCATTGCTGTAAGCAGGAATGATTTGCGGTGACTCATGAGCGATCGTTATGTCAGGCGGTGTCGTTCCTGTCAAATCGAAAGCGCAGGCGATGGCTGCCGTCTGCGGGATTTTTGGATGTGACGTATAGAGCGTTTCAGGGTGCGCTCCAGACTCACGGCCGCTTGCGGCTTCGACAGCCGGCGAAGCAGAGAGAGCACCTCGCGCTCACGAGCGTTCAATCCGGGTGCAGTTGACGAAGTCCCTTTTCCCGGAAACGAACCCTTCCGGTATGCGTCGAGTATTGAAGGATGGATGTAGCACTTCCGGCACACGGCGGCCGTATTTCCAAGTTGCCTCGCAACAGTGGCGATGGCTGCTTTCACGTTTCTCTCGGCATCTTTGGCCGTGGAAAACTCACAGCTCTCCAGCGCTTCGGCTGCGAGCAGGGTGCCTGCCCACGTGCGAAAGTCCTTCGCTGTGAAATCGTCTCCGGCTGCTTCGCGCAAATACTGGTTCACGTCTGCTGAACCCACAGTGCGCAATTTGCCGTCGTCGCCGTAATACTGGAAGAGCTCGTAGCCCGGTAGATCACGGAGCCGCCGGACAATCCTGGCAAGGAAGGCATTCTCGATATCGATGGTGTGCTTCACACCGCTCTTGCCTCGAAAGTAAAACCGGACCTGCGAACCCCGAATCGTGACGTGGCGGTCGCGGAGAGTGGTGAGACCGAAGGACCCGTTCTGTTTCGTATACTCCCTGTTGCCGACCCGAATGAATGTTGTTTCGAGCAGGCGGACAACCGTGGCAAGCACCTTGTTGCGTGACAGTTGCTTTTCCCGGAGGTCACGCCCAACGCGCCGGCGAATTCTTGGTAACGCTTTACCAAAAGCCGCCAATCGATGATATTTCGTTTCGTCGCGGGCTTCACGCCATTGCGGATGATAGCGATATTGTTTCCGCCCTCGCGCATCGCGGCCGACAGCCTGAAGATGGCCTTCTGCTACAGGACATATCCAGACGTTTTTCCAGGCCGGAGGAATCGCAAGACGTTGAATGCGCCCGAGAGCCTCCGGCGATTTGAGGGCGCGCCCTTTTGTATCGAGGTAGCGGAAAGCTTTGGGCGCGCCTGTCCGCCGGAATCCGGGCATCGCATCGGACACATAGGTCAGCCCTGCGGGTGCCGACACTACTTGCCGAACTTGTTGGGAAACTGTTTGGCTATTCCATCCGTGAGCATGTCGGAAAACATCAACATGTGCGCATGTCCGTCGTCATAAAACTTCTGATCGGCAGCCCAGTCTTTTTTCGGAGGCCACCATGATGTGGTCTCTCAAGAGAGCCAATGAAGTGCATGCAGTTGGTGTGCCGTCGAGACCTGTTTGAGATTCCCGCTCTTGCGGCGAGATTCCTGCGAAAGATACTTTTCAAAATGTTTCTTTCCTGGACATGGCAGACATCAGGAGAGGAGCCCACGAACCTCTCCCGTGGAAGAATTGATCGTCAGCAGCGCCGTGTGAAAGAATCGCCTGCAACGTGATTCGCATTCCCTCAGGATGGTGCTGGATCGGCTCGGAAGGGCGTTATGCCTGGGAAAGTCCGAGGCATCGCGTTTTAATCGATGAATTCGAAATCGCTGCGACCGCAGTCCGGCGAAGCGAGTACGCGCGCTTTCTGCTTGAAGAGCGGCGGGAAGAGCCCCGTGACTGGACTCTTCCGGTATTTGCCGATCCTAATCAGCCTGTTGTCGGAGTGAATTGGTTTGATGCCATGGCGTACTGCGACTGGTTGTCGCAATCCACGGGTGAATCCTATCGCCTGCCTTCGGAAGCCGAATGGGAAAAGGCCTGCAGGGGAGGGAACGACGATCTCGAATATGCCTGGGGTAACGAACCTCCGGAGTCGCTGGAGCAGTACCAGGGCGATTGGCCCGGCCCGAAGTGCGTAACGGAAGGACAACTCAACGGCTATGGACTTTTTCACATGGGCGACAACGTCCATGAGTGGTGTCTCGACTGGTACAGCCCGGATTACTACGCAATCTCTCCTGAACGCAATCCCGTTGGCCCGGAGTCCGGCACGCGCCGCGCCTCTCGAGGTGGCTCCTGGCGGCATCTGGTGAAAGGGACGCGCGCAGCCCATCGCAGCAGTCTTCCGCCTGCGTTTCGGTACGCCGACTATGGCTTCCGCGTCGTCAGGGAAGTAACGGGCGCGGATAGGAGGCGTTAGGATTCCCATAGCACAGCGGTAGAGCCCCGCTAGCCCCCGCGTTTACAGCATCCTGGACGCCATTTTGGTTCAAATGAGTCTGAAGGGCTTATGCATTTTAGCCCCCTGTTTTCTCCGCGAAAACGCGATTCTTTTTCCGACATTTCCGCGACTATCGGAGGCGTCATGTAGAATTAGCAGTTCGAATCTATGGCCGAAGCTGCATACGACATTGCCGTGATTGGCGGGGGCATCGTGGGACTCGCCACGGCCAACGCGCTACTCGAGAGCCGGCCGGGTTTGAAACTCGTCCTGCTCGAAGCAGAAGACCGTTTTGCCGCGCATCAGACCGGGCACAACAGCGGCGTGATTCATTCCGGCCTTTACTACAAGCCCGGCTCCAAGAAAGCTCAATACTGCGTGGAAGGCCGCGAAGCCATGTATCGCTTCTGCGCGGAACACAAGATTGCGCACGAACGTTGCGGAAAGATTGTTGTCGCCACATCGGAAAGCGAATTTCCACGGCTGGAGGAACTTTACCGGCGCGGCGAAGCCAACGGTTTGAAGGGAGTCCGATGGCTCACCGCTGAAGAGATCAAGGAGCACGAACCGCACGCTTCCGGACTTCGCGGGCTGCACGTTCCCGAGACCGGCATCGTGGACTACAAGGCTGTTGCGAGCCGTTTGGCCAGACTCGCGCAGGATCGCGGCTGCAAGCTCAAAGTGGCGTCCCGTCTCATCGGGCTGCGGAGCATCGGCTCGAGCCTGATCCTGCAGACCTATGCCGACGAGATCCGCTGCAAGGGCCTGGTGAATTGCGGCGGCCTGCAATCGGATCGCGTGGCCCGCATGGGTGGAGTCGATCCCGGAGTACGGATCGTGCCCTTTCGAGGCGAATACTACGAGCTGATTCCGTCCCGGGCGTCGCTGGTGCGCAACCTCATCTATCCGGTGCCCGATCCCACTTTCCCTTTCCTTGGAGTTCACTTTACGCGGATGGTTGGCGGCGGTGTCGAAGCGGGACCCAACGCGGTCCTGGCTTTCAAGCGCGAGGGTTACCGGAAGAGCGACATCAAGTTCCGCGACCTCGCCGACACCCTCACTTACGGCGGATTCTGGCGGATGGCGGCGCGCTGCTGGAAGACGGGCATGGGTGAAATGTGGCGTTCGTACAACAAGCACGCCTTCGTTACCGCGCTCCAGCGTCTCCTGCCCGAGCTTCGGGATGAGGATGTGAAGCCCGGCGGTTCCGGCGTTCGCGCCCAGGCAATGGACCCGTCGGGGAATCTTGTAGACGACTTCCATGTTGTGCGCGCCCCGCGCATGATCCACGTTCTAAATGCGCCTTCTCCCGCGGCAACCTCATCCCTCAGCATCGGCAAGGCTATCGCCGGCATGGCAGCCCAGCATTTTGAGTGGGTTTGAACTAAAATAGAACATCCCATGAGAATTCTGGTTGTTGAGGACGAACAGAAAGTCGCCAATGCCTTGAGACAAGGGCTGGAAGACGAACATTTCGACGTGATGGTCGCTCCGACCGGTGAAGACGCATTCTTCCGCGTGAACACCGAGAAGTTCGATCTGATCCTGCTCGATTTGATGCTCCCCGGCCGCGACGGTCTTCAGATCCTCACAACCATCCGGAAGCGCGGCCTTGAGACGCCGGTGCTGCTGCTCACGGCGCGCGACTCCATCGAGGATCGCGTCAGCGGACTGAATAGCGGGGCCGACGATTATCTGGTAAAACCCTTTGCCTTCGAGGAGCTTCTCGCGCGCATACGCGCCCTGCTCCGGCGAGGACGCACGGTGGATGTGCTCCGGCTCGGCATCGCCGATCTTGATATCGATATCGTCACCCGAAAGGTCACCCGCGGCGGACGCGGTGTGGATCTCACGGCCCGCGAATTCGAGCTTCTGGAATACCTCATGCGGCACGAAGGGCAGGTCGTGTTGCGGGACATGCTCGCGCGCGACGTCTGGAAAGAGACGGCGAGAGGAACGCCTCTGAATAATGTCATCGATGTTCACATTGCGCGGTTGCGTCGCAAAGTCGATGTCGAGCCGTTCCAGAAGCTGATCCACACCGTCCGGGGCGTTGGTTTTATGCTGAAGGAGGGAGAGCCATGAGGGCGGGGCGAAGACTGCGCAGCGTTCGTGTTCGGCTCACGCTTGCCTATGTGGGCGCCATGATGGCGGTGATCGCTGTTTACGGTGTCGTTGTCTATGCGTCTGTCCGCGGCAATTTGTCTCAGGCGCTCGACGCACGACTTCAAGCCGATTTCAAGTGGCCGGACGCCATGGTGACGGAGGAATATGCTCGCTCGTTGCTCAGCGGCGAGACTCCGTTTGAGGAGGGTGGCGAAGGCAGTCCCTGGCTTCAAGTATGGAACGAAAAGGGTGACCGCCTGCTTGGACACACTTACGAAGCCCGGCGAAATCCCATTGCCGAAGCCGAACATCTCGCGACGATGGCCAACGGAAAGATTCTCACGCTCGACGAAATGACTCCGCCGTATCGCATTCTGACCGGCAAGAAACATATCGGCAAAGTAACGCTTGTGATCCAGGTCGCGGCATCCGAGAGGCCGATGCAGGACTACTTGCGCGAACTCCTTGTAGTCATGTTGCTTGGCCTTCCCCTTGCAGCCGCGGTTGCCGGTCTCGGCGGATACACCCTGGCCCGTGGCGCGCTCGCCCCGGTAGATCTGATGGCGGAACGAGCTCGAACGATTACCGCCGAACGGCTTAAGGAGCGGTTGCCGGTGGACAATCCCAATGATGAATTCGGGCGTCTCGCCACCGTCTTCAACCAGACATTGACGCGGCTCGAATCGTCGTTCGACCAGATGCGCCGGTTTACCGCAGACGCCTCGCACGAACTTCGGACTCCTTTGACCGCCATGCGCAGCGTCGGCGAAATCGGGTTGCGCGCAAAGCGAGAGCCTGCCGAATATCGCGAGATTATCGGCAGCATGCTGGAGGAAGTGGACCGTCTTTCCCTCCTCGTCGATCGCCTGTTGACGTTGTCGCGCGCGGATATCGGCGAATCCCTGCTGGCCATGGATCGCGTGGACCTTGGGGAGCTTGCCGAAGAAGTGATGGCCCAATTGGATGTCCTGGCTGAGGAAAAGCAGCAAGCGTTGAAAGTGAGAGTGGACGGCCCTTCCAGTTGTATCGGCGATCGCATGGTGTTGCGCCAGGCGTTGGTGAACCTCGTGGACAACGCGATCAAATACACTCCAGCAGGGGGCAGAATCACGGTTCGAGTTTCCAGATCCGCTTCCGGCACCGCGATGCTCGATGTCACCGATACCGGACCTGGAATCCCGGCTGAGCAGCAACAACGCGTCTTCGACCGGTTCTATCGCGTGGATCGCTCGCGATCGAGGGAAAATGGCGGCGGCACGGGCCTCGGGTTGTCGATAGCCCGCTGGGCCGTCGAGGTCAATGGCGGGCAGCTCACTCTGGAAAAGAGTGACGAGCCCGGCGCAACATTCAGAATTACTTTGCCGAGTACAGTGTAGGAGTAGAGATGGCATTAATCGGAGCCAATGAACTTAAGAAAAAACTGCTGATCGAAGTTGATGGACAGCCTTTCAACGTCCTCGACGTTTTCTTCGCGACGCCGACAGCACGCGGCGCTTCCACGATGGTGAGGACAAAACTAAAGAACCTTCTTAACGGTGCGGTTCTCGAAAAGACCTTCCGGACCAGTGAGAAGTTTGCCGAGCCGGATGTCGAGATAGCCTCCGTTTCGTTTCTTTACAGCGATACTGATGGATTTCATTTCATGGACGACGCCTCCTACGAACAGTTCTCCCTGTCTGCGGAGAGTGTCGGTGAGGACAGCGTCTATCTCAAGGAAGGCCTCAACCTTCAACTTTTCAAGTACAACGGCCATCCCGTTTCGCTTGAACTTCCCCAATACGTCGAACTGACAATCACCTACTGTGAACCCGGCCTCCGCGGCGATACCGCGGCCGGCGGCGCCACGAAGGCGGCCAAACTGCAAACTGGCCTCGAAGTCAAGGTCCCGCTTTTCATGAAGGAGGGCGAATCCGTCCGCGTGAACACGCAGACGGGCGAGGTTGCAGGAAGGGCCTAACAAGGGTGAGCCGCGGTCTCGGCAGGTGACGCAATTTCTTTTTTTTTAATATGACGCCCACCACCGAGAGAATGGATCGACAAAGCCGGAATCGGCCACTTGGGGTTGGCGCAGAAGGATTTAGCTGCTTTTAAGCATCAGGCTGGAAGACGGCACTTTGGTTGCTTCAGCCAAGGTCATGAGCGAGACAACGCAAACGGATAGATCTGAGATTCTTACACCTATAGGCGCCAATCTTGAAACCTGGAGCAACCAGGAATGGAAGGACGGTGTCCAGGTCGATCGTTTGGACGATCTGGACACTCTTGTCGTCAGGACTCAAAACAGCACGTATGAAATCACGGTCATCTCCGGGAAGGATGGCGACATCCTCGTACGGGGCGGACAGTTTTTTCCTCAGAAAACCCCGGCCCACCTGTCAGGCGCAACTATGGGCGCTTCGTTTCTGAAGCTGCGCGGAATCTACCTTGGATTGAAAATGGAAATACTCCATGAAGGGCGCTGCATTATCACCAGTCCGGTTCAAGGCATAGCTGTGAAACAATGCCAGGGCTGGAGCGCCGATTAGCGTAGCTCCTTGCGCAGGACAAGCTTGAGGCCGGACCACACTTCGCTGACCGCGCAGACCTTGATATCGACAAATCCAATCGGAAGAGCCAACTCGCGGATTGTGTCTTCAGTCACGTTGGTAGGAACCTTCGAAGCCTTTTTAGGCCATGAGATCCACACGGCCGCATCGGGTTTCAGCTTCTTTCGTAAGGCTGTCAGATGCTCTGCAAGTTTCTCTCTTCGGGTCACAAACACATGGGCAATATCCACGGCCGGACCCGTCCGATTCTCAAACACGACTCCTGCCGGAAGCGGTTCCAGAAGCTGCAGGAGGTCTTCCGGCGGTGACACCAACAGGACATGGCTGGCGCCCTTGATGCCGAGTTTTCTGGCGAGCGGCGTGCCAGAGTAGCCGGCAGACCTCGTGTGGACTGGCCCATCTTTATCCGATCCAGCGTTCAAGCGATTCTCCGATCTCGTTGGCTTCTTCATCACGGGAGGCTTTTCTCGTAAAACAAGCTGAGGGGGTCTTCGTGGTAGGTTCCAAACGGCGGAATGCGCCGAAACCCGTAGCGTTCGTATAAGCCGATGGCTTCGGGTTGATAAATTCCGGTCTCCAACCGCAAGACTGCCACTCCTTGTTGCCGGGCATGGCCGGCCAAATGGTTCAGCATCAATTTGCCCAATCCCCGACCGCGAAACTGTGGCCGTACATACATACGTTTGATTTCGCCGTACGCTTTGCCAAACAGCTTGACGCCTCCACAGCCTGCCGGCAGACCGTCCTGGTGCATCACAAAAAAAGGGACACCCTCTCGCAGCAGCTGATCGACCGGAAACCCGTGACGGCTTTCTGCGGGATAGAGTGGCTCAAGATACCCATCAAGCTCCCCAATCAGCAGAGCTGCCTCCGGGTTATCCGGACGCTGCGCCACAATGAGAGTCGCCATATTACCTCCAGAAATCCCAGGCGCCGCTTCGCGCGGTGCTTGAGCTAAGATAGCGCGCGTGAACCGAATGAACCTTTGGATTGTGCTGGTCTGGCTGCTGGCTTCCCGGGCCATGGCGCAGAGTCCGGCGGTTTTGCTCGACAATGCGCGCGTTCGAGTTCTGCGAGTGACGCTCGGGCCGCATGAAAAAATGCCGGTGCATTCGCACCCGGAATCCGTGGTGGTGTATGTCAGCGACACTCATGAAAACATCACGACTCCTGATGGAAAAGTGCAGGAGGTCCGATACAACGCAGGTAGAACATCTCACAGCATAGCGACGACTCATGCTGAAGAAAACCTCTCCGATCAGCCGCTGGAGTTCGTTGTCATCGAGCTGAAAAGGAAGGCGGCGGGGTCGTCGACCTACAAATTTCCGGCAGACGATCCTGTGAAGATCGATTCGAAGTATCACACGGTCGACTTTGAGAACGATCACGTGCGTGTCCTGCGCACGGTTCTCGATCCGCACATCAAAGCGCCTATGCACTCCCATCCTGCCTATGTGGTTGTCTATCTTACCGACCTCCACACGAAGATGTCGTTTCCGGACGGAACGGTAAACGACAACCTCCGGAAGAAGGGCGACGTTGCCTGGCGCGACGCACTGAAACACAGCACGGAGAATGTCGGGGACCGGCACGCCGAAGAGATTCAGGTGGAAATGAAGTAGCGCATGAAGCCTCAGTCAAAGATCGGCACCGTCATCCGTGTCGCGACGGGAAATTTCCTCGAGATGTACGACTTCATGGTTTTCGGCTACTATGCCGCAGCCATCGGTCGCGCGTTTTTTCCCACCCAGAACGAATATGCCTCGCTGATGCTGTCGCTCACGACGTTCGGCACGGGCTACTTGATGCGCCCCCTCGGCGCCATCGTCCTCGGCGCCTACATCGATCATCACGGGCGCCGCAAAGGCCTGCTGGTGACGTTGTCGCTCATGGCCCTCGGAACGCTGTCCATCGGCATCATGCCCGGCTACGAGACCATTGGTTTATTCGCTCCGCTGTTGATCGTCGTGGGCCGGATGCTGCAGGGGCTTTCCGCGGGCGTCGAAATCGGCGGCGTGAGCGTGTACCTGTCGGAGATCGCCACTCCCGGACGGAAAGGATTCTTTGTCGCCTGGCAATCCGCCAGCCAGCAGGTGGCGGTGATCTCCGCGGCACTGATTGGACTGGCGCTGTCCGCGACATTGCGGCCCGAACAGATGGCGGGTTGGGGCTGGCGCGTGCCATTACTGATTGGCTCGCTGCTGATCCCCTTTCTGCTGTTGTTGCGGCGCTCGCTGACCGAGACGGAGGAGTTCAAGGCGCGAAAGCACCACCCCGCAGCTTCTGAAATCCTGCGCACCCTGATGACCAGCTGGCGCCTGATGATTCTCGGAATGATGCTCACCATCACGACGACGGTCACTTTCTACCTGATCACCGCTTACATGCCGACCTATGGCAGCAGCGTGCTCCACCTTTCCATTACTTCCAGCATGCTCGTCACGCTGCTCGTGGGCATTTCGAATCTTTGTCTGCTGCCGGCGATGGGTGCCTTGTCGGATCGAATCGGCCGGCGGCCGTTGCTTCTGCTGTTTTCCAGCATTGCGGTGCTGACTCCCTATCCGATTCTGCTGTGGCTAACAGGCGCGCCGTCTTTTGGGCGGTTGCTCGCTGCAGCGCTCTGGTTCTCGTTGATCTTCGGCGGCTACAACGGCGCGATGGTAGTGTTCCTGACCGAAATCATGCCCGCAAAGGCTCGCGTCTCGGGATTCTCCTTCGCCTACAGTTTGGCCACGGGCGTCTTCGGCGGCTTCACCCCCGCTGTTTCAACCTGGCTGATTCACGCCACCGGCAACTCTGCCATGCCCGGGGCATGGATGGCGCTGGCCGGTTTGATGGGCTTGATCGCGACGCTGGTGCTTACCGCGAGAAGCTTCCAGCATGGAGCCCATCGGGACACCCGAGCGATAGACGCCATGGACGAACTTCCCATAGGATAACGAACAGGCCCAACAGGACCACGAGATCACTTTAGCCGCACGTCCCTCAAAGTAATGTATTCGGGCGAAGAGGCAAGTTGGACCGTGAACAAACTTCCCCCGATTCCAATTCTCCCGCTCTTGCCGTGTCCGTCAACAAAGGAGAGCTCCGTTGCGGAGGTGGCTTCCAAATCAAAGGCAACAGTGTGCGGCTTGCCGAGGGTCCAGACAGCCAGTTTGGTTTCGCCGAGGTTGTTTGTCAGGATGAGCACAAAATCCTTCTTGTTACCGGTGCTGCGGCGGCTGGCGATGCGATAGCCTGACAGTTCTCGCGTCAGGGTTTGGATCGCGATGTAGCCCGGCTTTGGTTTCAGGTCATAGGTGACCGTGCCGAAGTTGTGTTCGCGTTCATTCAAATCTTCGCCGTCATTCTTCCAGTCGTACCAGATCGATATCGGCACCTCATGAAGCAGGTTTGACAATTGTTGTCGCGCGATAAAGTCCGCTTGTTTCTCAAGCGAGACGCCTGCCACTTTGCTGGACGAGTAGCCCCATTCGCCGCTGATGATCGGGATTTTCTTCTTTGCTTCGTTCGGCGCGCTCCGTTCGATGAGTTGCCGCAGCCGTTTGTAATCTTCATCGGCCGTTTCCGGTGGCCTGTCTTCAGAACGATACGGATGCACGCTGATGCCATCCAGGTATTCGAGAACTCCGGACTTCAGAAATGTTTTCAAAAATCCCCATGGAAACGATGAAACGGCCGGCGCAACGATGGTCGCCTCGGGATCGGCCTCGCGGAGGGCTTTGCAAGTCGCCAATGCCAGCGCGATGTACTGCTTGACGTCCGGCTCCGGTTTCCAGAATTCGATATTCGGCTCGTTCCAGATTTCCCACACGATGTGGCGGCCCCGAAAATGCCTTGCGGCAGCTGCAGCCCAGCGCGCAAAAGCGGTGACGCTTTCCCTGCTCCGCGGCGAAGCTGTGCTCCGATCTTCCTCCCTCCCGGTATCTGGATTCCGGGTGACGACAGCTCCTTCGTAGAGCGGGTTGGAATAATCGAGAATGTAATAAGCACGAATGCCGCGGTGGTCCAGCTCCGCCGTTAATTCATCGTACTCCGACCAGTCGTAATCGCCCCTTCTTCGCTCGGTTCTGCCCCATAGGAAATCCATGCGAACAAGCGTGAAGCCCGCCGCCGCGATCAGGTCAAGGTCCTTTTCGTGACCACGAGTGAAATGAATATTGACGCCCACGCCGTCAAGCAAGAGGCGATCTGGAAGTTCCCTGGCAAGGGTCAGAAGCGGGGAGAAGGCGATAACGGCCAGTATCTTGCTGCTTTGAATTCGCAGGAAATTCATCACGCCAACATCCAGTGTCAATCCATACCCGATTCGCGAGACGCTTCCAGCATGGAGCGCATCAGAGCGGCCGACCGATAGATGCCATGGACGAACTTCCCATAAGGCAATGTGAAGAACAGGCCCAGTACGACGCCGAGGTGAATTCGCAGCAACAGTCCCATGGCCGCGCTTTCGCGCAGCACCAGCAACAGCAAGCCCGTCAAACTCGTGAGGAACAGCAGCGCCAGGAATGAAACGTCCATGCCGTCCTGTTTTACATCTACGATCGCCGTGTCCCGCCGCCTTTTGATCGCGTAGAGTCCCACGGGCCCGATCAGCAGGCCGATGCCGCCGATTGTTCCGAGCGTCACGGGAATGCTGAAGTACGCGTGAGGTGCTTCCCAGCCAAAGAAGGCGTGGTACGCGG
>Ga0134121_10002221_pt1 | contig 17045 bp, 27 predicted proteins | sample KB301_FD_96463 | JGI IMG/M metagenome (GOLD analysis project Ga0134121, IMG submission 96463) | Terrestrial soil microbial communities without Nitrogen fertilizer from Kellogg Biological Station, Michigan, USA - KB3-0-1 | ecosystem: Environmental > Terrestrial > Soil > Unclassified ... | reverse complement strand
TTTCCGTGATGGATATGAAGGAGTATTTTCTAGCTCTAAGAAAATGGAAAATGACCCATCATTTACTAAGAAATGGTTTGATAGTTTAACTGAGCATGAAAAGCAAGCTGCTAGAGAAGGCGCTAGGGCTAGGATAGCTACTGAGATTGGTACAGCACGAAACCCGGCATTAGCTGGTGAAAGCTTTTCTAGGTCTGATTTTAATCAAGAAAAATTAGCTACATTATTTGGTAAAGAAGAAGCAGCTAAGTTAGTTAAGACACTACAAGAGGAGCGAACGATAGCTAATACTCACAATAAGATTATTGAGGGTAGCCAAACTGCTATGCGTAGTGCTTCTAAATCTCAATTTGCTTTACCAACTAAAACTGAAGTAATGCAATCTGCTCCTGCTGTAGCTGCTGTTGAAGCAGGTAACTTCTTTATGGGGGGTATGCCGGGTGTTGGTTCTGGTTTGCTGGCTACTGCAAAAGCTGGCGCAATGGCTAAAGATGCTATCAAAATGAAATTGGCTAGAGAACACAACGCTCGTTATGCACAGTATGCTTTGCCAACTGAAGGGCCTAGCCGGGATGCTTTAATCGCCGCTCTTGAAGCTCAGATACCCGGCCCTAAGCCTTCCTTGCTCAGGCGCGGCAGTAATGCGTTGTCTCGAATTGTATCGCCATAGCCTGAATTGGTCGCGAATAGGATCAGTGACAGACCATTTAAAATAAGCTATGACGATAAGTATTGTGGGCATCCAAATAGCGTGACGAAATTTTAAAATTATAAAAGTCAATAGGATTAAAGGTATGTATTCCATTTTTAAAACTTTCGTTCTGTCTCTGCTTATGATTGCGCAGGTTCATTTTGCTTATGCGCAGAATGCGGCAATCTTGCCTCCTGCCAAGACTACATTTTTAGACAGCAATGGAAAGCCTTTAACCTCTGGAACCGTAGATTTTTACATTCCGGGTACGTCTACTCGTAAAGCAACTTGGCAAGATGCTGCTGCTACTATTCTTAACACTAATCCAGTTGTTTTAGATGCTGCTGGTAGAGCTTTAATTTTAGGTAATGGTGCTTACAGAGAAGTTGTAAAAGATAGAGTAGGAAATTTAATTTGGGATCAAGTTACTAATTCTGCTGGTGCTGGTGGCAGTGGTCAAGCTAGCGTAGGGGATGGTTTATCTGTTGGAACTATCTTGCCTTGGTCTGGTTTTGTAGCGCCTTCAAACTATGCATTTGCTTATGGTCAAGAACTAAGCCGCACTACTTATGCAGCTTTTATGAATGCTATAACTTTAACTCAAAACATTACTTGTATAAGCGGTAATCCCACTTTAACTACAATTGCTGATACTACTCAATTAAATATTGGAGCAGCGGTAGAAGCATCTTGCGTACCTGCTGCATCAACAATTTTATCTAAAACTGTTAATAGTGTTACAATTTCTAATAATGCTAGTGTGTCTACTACTACGGCTGGTGTATTTTTTCCTTGGGGTAATGGCAACGGACTAACTACTTTTAATGTTCCTGATTTTAGAGGTGTTGTACTTCCCGGTAGAAACAATATGGGAGGTGCTAGCTCTGCTAATTTAGCTACTCCTTATTATACTGATCCTAATTCGTTAGCTGGTGCTGGCGGTGCTCAATCTAAAACTATTCTACTTTCAAATTTGCCTGCTTATACTCCTGCTGGTGCTATAAGCAATGGCTCTATAACTTTTCCTAATGGTTTGAATACTAGTACAGCTAACGGCGCTCAGGGTGCTATGACTACCGGCCCTGTTGGCGCGGCAGGTAATTTTACAACCTTATTAAATGCTGTTCAAGCTACAACAACTTTTACTGGAACTCATGCTCTTTTTGGTGGTATAGCTGTATCTGCTATTGTTGGCGCTGGAGGTAGTGGCTACAGTGCTGGAACGCAGCTTTTAACATTAACTGGTGGCACTTGTACTACACAGCCTCAGTTTAATGTTACTGTGGTAGCTGGTGCTATTACTGCTCCAGTATTAGTAACTCCCGGTTTATGTTCTGTAGCTCCATCTAATTTTGCTGTAACTAGTGGTGGAGGTGGTACAGGAGCTACGCTAGATGTTACTTATTCTGCTGTTCCTTTTTCACTTATCCAACCTTCTAAAACTATAAATTATATTGTTAAGATTTCTCCTGATGTTAGCTTGGGAGTAGCAGCTTGCGCAAATCTTACTGACGCAGGCACAGCTTGTACTAAAAATATAGGTACTAGTGGAGCTAATGTTCCTCTTTTAAATACCATCAATACTTGGTCAGCATTACAAACTTTTAGCAGCGTAGCTATCACAAGCGGTTCTTTCACAGGTTTAGCTTCTCCAGTAAATCCAACTGATGCTGCTACTAAAGCGTATGTTGATAGTGTATCTAGTGGATTAAATATTTTAGCTCCTAGCACGCTAGCTACCGCTGCTGTGCTTCCTAACACCCCAACTTATGCTAACGGTGCATTAGGTGTAGGAGCTACATTAACAGCAGGCTCTAATACTACACTCACTGTAGACGGTACTGCTGCACCATTAAACACAGTTGTTTTAGTTAAAAATCAAGCGTCAACTTTTCAAAATGGTATCTATACTGTTACTACTGCTGGTAGTGGCGCAACTCCTTGGGTTTTAACGCGAGCTACTTATTTCGATCAAGCGGCAGAAATGAAAGCAGGCTCCTATACTTTAACAACTTCAGGAGCTACTAATACTGGTGCTGCTTATACATTACAAACTGCTGTTACTACCGTTGGTACTGATCCTTTAGTATGGACTTTATTTTCTCAGGCGACAGGTAACGTAATTGGTCCTGTTAGTGCCGTATCAGCTAATATTGCTTCTTATAATGGTACCACTGGTAAAACCATTCAAGACAGTGGCATTCCAACTGCTGCTTTACCAACTGCTGTTGGGCAAATTCCTGCTGTCACTGGAGCTACAGCAGCTAACGCAGGTAATATAGGGGAACTTCAAAGCGCTAACATATCTTTTGCTGGCAGAATTGTTATGAGTTGCGCCAGCGCCGCAGCTTCTCAATTACAAACATTTTCTATTAATGCTGGTGAATGGGATTGTACTGGTAATCATGGCTTTGAAACTTCAGGCGGTGCATTAGTATCTGAATATCATCTTGAAATTTCTACTACTGCTCCTCCTACACTAGTTACTGCTCCTAATAATGGATGTACTCAGGGTACTCACGCTATTTATGTAGCTAATCAAGGTCAAGTATTTCCACAAAGCACTTGTAGAATATCGGTAGGTGTTCCAACAACTATTTATCAAAAGAGTTTTTCTACATGGGGTACTAATGCTGGTGTAGGTAATAACTGCGCTGGTAGTCAAACTATGTATGGTTATGGACGTTGTACACGTCCGCATTAAGGAAACTAATATGAAAAAACTATTAATCATTGTACTTTTGTTTGCTACTCCAGCTATGGCTCAAACAAGCCAAGCTCAAGTAAATATTATTAATGAATGGATATCTATGATTGTTACTTTACGAGTTAATAAAAATTGGACACCAAAATTATACGCGTCTCCTGCTACTGCTAGTGAACTTGGTACTGTTGCTGAGATTGTAGTTACTCCTGATCCTTCCTTAAAAGATAGAGTTTTACAATTAAGGAACTTAGAAGCATTTCAAGATGGAAAGACACTTGTTCCAGCAAATGAAATTATAGCAGAAAGAAAGTGGTAATATGCCCACACTATCAGATAAGATTGTTAAACCTACTGATAGCCTAAAACAAGGTATGCAAGGTGAATTAGTAAAAATTTTACAACAGGAATTAGCCAAGCGAGGTTATGCTTTAAAAGGTACTGGCTATTTTGGTCCTGCTACTGATACTGCTGTTGAGAGTTTTCAGAAGCGATATGGGGTAATTGTAGATGGTAACGTAGGGCCAGCCACGGCTAAAGCAATTGATGCTGCTCCTATGACTAATTTTTTACCTGATAATATTAAGGAAGAAGTTAACCGCCCTCTTTGGTTAGAAGCTGGAATTAAATTGATTGGTACTAAGGAAGGCGTTGGAGCTAAGGACAACAAAGAGTTAATTGATTGGGCTAAAGAGGAAGGCGGTTCCATTAGTGAAACTTATACCCATGACAGCATTCCGTGGTGTGGTCTTTTTGCGAACCATATTTTAACTAAAGCGGGGCTGAAGGGTACAGAAACACTTTGGGCTCTTGACTTTGCTGGTAAGTGGCCGTCAATTCAGTTAAAAGAACCGGCAGTAGGCGCGTTTGCTCCTATGCTTCGCAATGGTGGTGGACACATTATTGTAGTTGTGGGCAAGGATCAGCACGGCAATATAATGGGTTTAGGTGGTAATCAATCTGATCAAGTTAGTATTATTCCATTTCCTGTAAGTCGTTTAAATAAAGGTTTTTGGTGGCCTAAGGATGTTTCTCCTCCTTGGACAGTTGGATTTAATTCACTACCTATTGTTAAGAGTAACGGAAAACTTTCAACTAATGAGGTTTAAATAATATGGCAATTTCTACTGAAACAATTGGTAAATGGCTAGCTGAAGGGCGAAACTATGGAAGTATGGCATTAGGTTTCGCTACTGGTATTGGTTTAATGACTGCTGCTCAACAGCAAGGAATGATGGATGCACTTCATCAGATGTATCAAGGTGCAACTTTAATTGTTAGTGGTGCTACTTCTTTTTATCAAATTTTAATTGTAGCATTTCCTATTGTTGGCGTGATGTTAGCTAAGATGGCTAAGAAGTCTGCTACTGTTGATAATCAAGCTGCTTCTTTAAAAGCTGCTGCTCAAGACCCTAATACTACTATTTCAAAGCAGGCTACAGCAGATATCTTAACTGCTACTGTTGAGGCTGCTCCTTTAGCTAAGCCTATTGAAGTTAAGGATAAAGAATTAGCTGACGCTGTTCCTTCTGATAAGGTAATCGCAAAATGAAAAAGATTATCGCACTTATTATTGTAGCGCTATCCATAGGTGGTTGCGCTAAAGAAATGCAGAACTTATCTTCTGCTATATCTGCTGCTCAGAATTTTAAAATTACACAAGGTCAAGTTGATGCCGCTCGTAATAGCTATGATGGTTTTGTATTAGCTCCTATGCGACGTTATGCTAAGCTTGTTCGCTGTAGGACTGGCGAAAGTTTGACATTAAATAATCCTTGTCATGATCGTAAATTATTAAAGCAATTACGAGAAGTTGATAGAAAAGTAGAAGCTGCTTTTATTACCACTCAGAATAGAATTACATCTGGAGACGATAAAGGAGCAGTACTAGCTTATAATAGTTTAATGAGCTTAATTGATATTGGTAAAGCTTTAATTAATCAAACTGGCATATCGGTATTAGGAGGTTAGTGTGGACCCTGTAACAATTATGGCTGATATCCAGTTAGCTATTAAATTAGCTAAGATGGCTTATGATGCTGGAAAAGATATGTATCCTTACGTGAAGACAGCCTATGAAATTATGTTTAAAAATAAAATTCTGACGGCTGAGGAACGTGATGCTATGACGAAACAGGAACAAGAATGGAGAGCAGACATTGATAAAGTAATTGCTGAGGATGACGCTGCAACTGATTAAACTTTAGGCATTTTTCGGTTTATGCTTGCTTTAACCGTATTTTCACGGTAGGGGAACCTTTAATGTGGATCAGGAACTTTTAAAGCTAGGAATTGCTGGCCTGATCTGCGTAGTTCTTTGGATCATGTTAATGAAATCTGAAAAGCGCGAAGAAAAAAAAGACATGCGTATTCAGATGTTAGAAAATCAATTAAGAGAAAGTTATGATGAACGGATAGAGGCAGCCGATAGGATCGGTAATGCTATTCATGAAAGTGCATCCGCTGCTAACAATGCTGCTAGAGCGTTAGATGAACTTAAAATGGAAATCAGGGCTAAAGCAGATGGATAAAATACTAAGGCAATTCCGTCGAATTTACTCTGATGATGGTCGGGGAGATGTTGATTTCTCTGATCAGGAGGAACGTTTGAGGCAGGCTCAAGAGCGATTAACAGGACGTACAAGGGAACTAGCCAAAGCAGCCGAAAATCTTAATCGTGCTGCAATGAGTGTGGGTTTTACTCCTAATATTAAACACTAGAGCTTTTGAGGCTGGAAATGAATGAGCCATTTAACAGAAATTGCCCAATTCATTACTGCTATTGTGCTAGCTTTGAATTTTTATCAAAGCTGGCGCAATGGTAAGAAAGCTACTAAAATTGCTGATAATATGCAAGCATTAGAAAGAAACACTAATTCAAAAATGGATGCTTTAGTAGCGTTAACTGCTAAATCTTCATTAGCTGAAGGAACTGCCGCTGGATTGGCTCAAGGTAGATCAGAAGATAGAACAAGAGTTAATAGTAATCCTAAAGTTTAAGCTCTTGTTGATGTCATGGATCAGCAAGAGCGTCTTAAAAAACTTGCTGATGCATTAGCTAATTATATTACAAATGGCGATGATGGGCTAGTCAAGGTATCCAAAGCAGCCGTTGATGAAGTAATCATGCTCCTCAAGATCGCAGCCAGTTTTAGCAAGCCAGAACCCCCGCCAGATTGAATTAGCGAGGGCGTGGTGCGTTTAAACGGCAGGAGGCTCCCTCAGCTAGTCCGGGCTTCTTAACTCCGATTTCAGCCAGCCCTGAGCCCGCTCGTTCAAAGGCGGGAACTCTACAAATAGCCATCGCAGGAACCAACGCACGGCATTTTTGTAAAGCAGGTATGCGCTAAAATATGGTCAATATTGCTCACATTTTAGAAAAAAGCTGACGGTCTCTACTGAATTCCGGGCTTTACGCGACCTTGCCGATGATGCCGAACAAGCGACGCGGTATCATCGCATTCATGTTTATCTCCTTCAGTGTTTCGGATTGCCGCCTGATCGCTACTGATCGTCGGGCGGGGCGATGGATTCCCAATCACGCCAAAGACCAACCTGCGTCGGCCTGACCACTGTGCCTGCCTCCGGATCGCGGAATATATCGATCCAGTTGCCTTCCTTGGCGCTCCAAGCAATCGGTCCGAATACCGGAATGGTGCTCATGCCGCCATGATCTACCGGCATCAGTAGGCATTCCTGCTCGTCCTCTGGCAGCTTTTCTTTCGGGTTAAACCAAGTCATCGCTATCTCCTGTTTCGGTCTGTTTGAAAGATCAAAACTTTTTAGAAAAATGATATCTGCTTTGGTCTAGGGCTATATCCAATATCCTCAAGTATACCTTTAGTATTATTAATATACCATTGATAATCAATATCCTCTGGGAACTCTTTAGGTAAGTCCATAACAGGTTTGGCTCCATCACTGTCAGCAACTTTATTATTAGCTGCTACAGTCTGTATACAGCCTAACTCTCCCTTTGCATAGTACCATCTTAATACCCTACCTAGATATTCCCCATTTTTGTGGGCACCGGGGGCTTTAGCTTGCCTCACGTTCACAAAACGAGTAAAATTTTTACATTCTCTAATTGTTTGTTCAATTGGAATGCCTTTAGCTAATAAAGCTTCTATAGCATCAGAACAAATTTGTACAGTAGGATTAACGTCTAGTTGCGTTCCAGATTGTGAGCCTACTTCAGCATAAGGGTTGCCTTTTTTCTTTACTTTATCATCCAATTTGACAGCAAAATAAGCGTTAACATCCCTAGCATAATAACTCTTATAGCGTGTCTCCTCAGTGGTAAATCCACTAATACTTTCCCAATACTTGTAGATTTGTTCATAAGTATTTTCCTTATCTGATGGTACTAGCATAACTATACCATCCGTATTAGCGGATACTACTTTAATTCCTTCTTGCTCTAATAGTTCAACAAACATTAATAGAGCAAGTTGGCCTGATACTGTCATTTGAATTGTATTATCTGGAGAATAGAAAGTAGACCATACGTCACTTAATTTACCTGATGTTCCATTGATAACAATCTTTAAACCTTTATCTCTTGAGAATATTTTTTTAGCTTTAGCATCTAAACGAATATCAATAATTTGATTGAATGCTGTTAAAAAATTAGGCCCACATGATGCAGGATAGATGCCCAAGGTAGTAATAAGCCTAGGATAATAACTAGCAACGTCCCTATCAACAATACTAATTTTATCATTTGCTCTATACGCAACAGTTTCTTCAGAGGAATGCAAACCTCCAATCCCCAACCGATATATACCGTTACATATTTTAACATGGGCTTTTACCTCTTCTGGAATATCCATCTTACCAGATGGCATAACAGTAAACTTAGCAGTCCTGACACGTTCTAGCAACTTCTTAAGATCAAGTGTCTTATAGTCTATGTAATGCGGTACTTCATATCTGAAAATCGTACCCGGTTCTACATTTTGCCTAGATGGACGTTTGCCATTAAGCTTGGCTACTTCCTTTACTAGAATTACCTCAGCAATTTGAGCATCTGACTTACTCATTAAATTTTCATGATACTCATTACCTAAGCTTTCGCGTAAGTCTAGCCGCTCTTTCATAAAATTAAACAATTCTTCTGTAATGCAAAGCTGATTACAGTTAAACTTTTTAAGTTCAGTTATTTCAAATTCGTTTAAATCTTTGTCAATATCAAAAGGCTGCTCTTGAATGCTTTCTGTATGAAGTCTAGCCCCATATAGTTTAAGAGAGCCTTTGAGCGGGGCAACTTCAATTAAATCAATATGTGGTGTGTTAAAGGTTTGAAACTTATATTCCTTCTTTACTTCCCAATCTCTCTTATTATAAATAATTAAATCATTAGTAATATCTTTTAAAAGGGGAGCGTATTGTTCTTTGTATGATGCCCACAATACAAGTAAATCATAATTAATTGAATTAAACCCAACTGTACGATAATTGAACATAATCCAAGAAAGGAACTGAGGATTAAAGGTAGTGGTGTCGCTAACTTCAAATTGAAGGAATTTGTTGGTGTTGTGCAATTTAAATGTGATCAAAAAATAGTTTGGGTAGCTTTCAACGTTGAGGAAAAGCGTTCCTCCTACGTTAGCCAAAATTTCAGCATCAGTAAGAAATTCCCGCTCAACGAATGAACGGGGTTGATATGGTTTAAGAATGGCTTTTCGGTCTAGGGTTATTAGACCGGCATTATTTAGTGTGGGCATTCCAACCAACTCTAGCAAAATCGTGAGTGCTAACTTCAACACTTATATATTTTTGCGTTCCTTCAGGTGGTTTTAAATTTTCTATTAAATGTTTTGGAATAAAGTTATGGGCTATGTGAGCCGGTACTTGGGCTATACGAGTAGGAATTTTTAATGGATGTAATGCGCGATCTACACGTAATACCATTTTATCACTCATTATTTCATAATCCCAAATATATCTAGTGTTGTATAAATCAATAACCTTAATAGGCATTAAATTTTCAACTTTAATTATAGCTGGTGCTGTAATTAAAGCTGCTAAACCTGTGATAAAGCCGCGTCTTGTTCCTAATTCTAAGTTCATTGCCTTTGCCTCCCTGAAATAACCCCTCTGCATTCATCACCAGAAAAATACAAACAATAAGTACTATCTGCAATTCCATTACACATATAATCTATACTTTTAACATATGGCTTCATGATTAATAATTGCTTAATCGGATAAACAAAACCAGCCGGGATACCACTGCACTCATAGGTAGCTCCTTTACCTTCATCCGCGTGACTGCAAAGTAAGTTTAGTCTAGAATAAACGTTACCATCTTCAGAGAATGCAGCAACGCTATCCAAGGCTTTAAAGAAATTAGGATCAATAGACCATAAATTAGCTTTACGGTTTAAAATTCGGCTCACATCAGGCCATTCATCAGCATAAAGTTGTGTTCTGAGCCAACAGCCATCTTCAAAATAAAACGTAGCGCTAGATTTGCTAAACCCAAATCCTGTTAAATTCTTTTTCTGTTTCGTCAGTGCTTTCACAAATTCTTTTGGCAATGGAACGTTAGGAGGAAGGTCTAATCCATGCCAGTACTCCAGCAACATCACTCGATTTGTAGATATAACAGAAGCGCCATTCATAAGCACTGAGGCTGTTAAAACATGCTGAGCATTCTCACTAGCTAACACTCCTACCGCGTCTACAGCCTCTTTGAACTTGTTTGTAATGCCCACAATCTGAGGATCGGGGTAAGCTTCATGCATTAAAAGGGGATCGAGGGTCGGAATTGTTGCTTTGAATTTTCCGGCTTTAATGGAGAGGCTTCCATTGAGTTGGGTAAGACTATAGCTTTCTTCACACTTGGACAAAGCTTCAAGCAATAACAAAGTATGTGGGTAGGCATAAATATCCTCAGGGATAGGACTACCAGCAGCAACAATGCCATTAAAGGCAACAGCCCATTTATTACGCAACCCAACGTGGGTTTCATAGGCGGCTCCAACTCTATCTGATACGCAACTTACAAAATCTAACGCAGCTAATAAACCTGACTTGATTGGTTCTGCTTTTTGCGTGCGCGGTTTTGGTGGCAATTCAAAACTCCTCTGACCCTCTTGCTTATATTACTTCTATCTAATTTATATCGTAATGCTAATTCACCATAACTCGCACCACGCAATCTATCTAAAATGAGAAAATAATTTATCATACGTTGATATTCTCTAACCCCTTTGTTTCTAATTTCAAAGGAATAGTGTTTACTCATAAAACAATTCACTAACATTAGTTTTAAATTTGCTATTAGCTATAAATAAAATTATTATAGCTGCTAGAGTTGCTAGTTCTATGATTATTAAATCCATGTTAAACCTTCAAAATGGTATATTATCTGTATGATCATCACAACCACAAACAATAATTTTAGTGGGAGGGCGCATCTTATATTTCCCACACATCTGTTGACGATTATCAGGAGGGCCTTCAATCCAATGTTCGCAGTTTAAGCATGATCTAAATAACCCTACTTCATTCATCCATTTAGCCATTTCTAAAGCTAATGTGTTCATAGCATCACTACGCACAGTATCAGATAATATACGTTCTGCGTCAGTTTTTGCCATTATTCTATTTAAACCTTTAAATGTTTTATTGTTTACTGTGGTATATATTTCCATTAAAATTCTGCCCCAAGTATCTCTGGGTTAAGCTTATTCACATGAACTCGAATGAAGCGCGGACATTTTAAGTTACTAGTATATTTAAGAGCTTCATCAACTGTAGCTGGTGGTTCATCCTTATGACGCCGCCTCCACCAATCCCTAGCCATCTTACCAGCCATCCCATTATGTTCAAGACAAATCCATTCTTTAAATGGAAGTCCTGTAGTATAATAAGTCACTTTTAATGTAGGAGGTTTGCCAAGCTTACCGGGATGCTTTTCATAATGTGCCCCCATTACATTAAACTGTTCAATAATTGGTAATGCTTCTGTAGCTGCTGCTTTGATTAATTCGTCTGTACCAGATTTGGAAACAATCTTGATTGCAAAGCTAAATTCTTCCCCACACTGAATACAAAATCTTACCCTTGGGTGATTGTAGCAGCCGCAAGCCTCACAAATTTTAACAGGTAACTCGCCAGCGCTTGCGCCTTTTTTATTTGGAATGCGAGGGTCATTAATTGGACCTAAGCGGGGAGTGTTGCGAGCGAAGTCTAAAACTAGACAATCCTTTTTTGCCGGTCTAGTGCCACGTCCTAGCATTTGTACCCATAGAGGTACTGAGAGGGTGGGCCTTAGCATCCCAATTAAATCTATTTCCGGGTGATTAAAGCCTGTTGTAAGTTTACCATAATTAACAATAGCTCTGAGTTGACCGCTCTTAAACGCTCGTATTGCTGCATCATTATACTCGCTTGGTCGCTTGGAATGGACAGGGGCGCAGTCAACGCCAAACGCTCCAAGTTGTTCTGCAATATGCTCAGCATGCTCAATTCCTGACGCAAACAAGAGCCAACTTTTTCTATTTTGACCAGCATGGCAAAGCTCCTGAAGCGCCTTAAATGTTATCTCTGCTTTGTCTACCGCTCCTTGTAATTGAGTGGAAACAAATTCGCCTTTCACTACGCTAACATCTGAAACGTCTAACTCAGTGCGAGTACGCAACGGGATTAGAGGAGCCATAAAGCCAGCAGCTAGAAGCTCGTTAAAGCCTTCTAAATCAGTCTTATCATAAACTATATCTGTGAAGATGCCGTTGTTAGTTAGCAGCCCCATCCCCATCCTGTACTTAGTCGCAGTCATGCCCACAATCTTTAAAGACGGATTAACCAGCTTTAAAAATGCTAATAAAGTTTGATACTCTCCAGCCTCATCATCAGAAAGTAAATGTGCTTCATCAATGAAAATAAGATCAAATCTCCCAAACCAATCGGGATGACGTACCATTGAGCGTACGCCGCCGTAGATGATTGGATGTGCTATATCCTTTTGCTTTAACCCGGCTGAGTAGATGCCTAGTGGAGCCTCAGGCCATAGCTTTAAAAGTTCCTCAGCATTTTGCTGAATTAATTCTTTAACATGAGTGATCATTCCGAAACGCTGAGTAGGCCAGCGTCTCAGGATGCCATTAATAAATGCAGCAGGAAGCACACTTTTTCCTGTACCTGTGGGCAGTGCAATTAAAGGATTGCCTGTCTGATGGGTCAGGAAATAATTATATAGCGCGTCTAGTGCTTCCTGCTGGTAGTAGCGAAGGTGGATCACGTTTGCTTTTCATCCTTAAACCAACAAAACCTTTCGCGCGGCCAATGAATGTATTTATGTGCTCCAGTTTCAATATTAGTAAATTGAGCAATTGTTAGTATTGTATTGCTGGCAGTAAAGAAATAATGCTTTACATTTTCAAATACAACTTGAGTTGTACTATCGTCACGATAAAGCGTGAGTTTTCTTAATCCACTTTCTTTTGCATGCTCTTTACTCATATTGGTAGCCATAAATCACAACCTTTCCTTATTTGTTTTCTTCACAATACAAAGCAGCTTGCCTTAATAACTCAGGACTATGCCTTAAATGTCCTATTCCGTTGTTACAATTTATGCAGAGAAGTCCTCTAACTTTTTTAGTTTCATGGCAATGATCTATATGCATATGTTTAGTTTCTCTAAATAAAGTTTTACATATTTTACATTTATTTTCTTGAAACCAAATTAAGTCAGAGTACTCTTTTTCAGTTAACCCATATAATTTAGCTTTTATTCTTACTTTATTTCTTAGCCTATATGCTTTTTCTACCTCAGACTTTCTGTTTCTTATTTTAGCATCTAATGCACATTCTCTGCATCGTTTTCCTTTTAAATATCGCAATGGGTTAGTATGACCATTAGTGCAATCTTTTCCATTTTGATAAAACAACTCTGTCATATCGGTAACCAATTATCAGGGCATCCAGTTCTGATGAACTCAGGCGGAATTACACCATAAATTGAGCATGTCCAAGTGGCGTTTTCTGTGGGCACAGCATTTCTACATGATCTGCAATTTTTTTCTGGCGTAGCTCCCTTGTGGCAAATGTCAGTTAAATGACAATATTTACAATCATAAAGCGCAGGGTTTTCAGATATCCTTGGTGGAGGCTCTTTACTAAATATTATTTCATTGGCTTTCTTCTCTAACTGAGCACCGTAATTCCAATCAAGTTCAATAACTTTAAAAGTTATGTCACTATCGTTTTTATTTTCAATCATGTAGATGCAGTATTTGATACCAGTTTTATAACCATACTGGCACTCTTGCGCCCAATGCATGGGCTTAGATTTAGATAGACTTTCCTTGCTTACTTTTTCGTATCCTGATCCGGTGTTGTTAGTTTTAAAGCTGAGTGATAATATGATATCTTCGCTGAGTTGATATCGCTCTGGAGCTTTACACATCCCATCCAACGAACCGCCATAATGCCCCATTGCTCCGCTAATACGAAATTGCTTACCGTCACTATCAAATTCTTTAACATCAAAGCCAATCCCTTTCAGATACGCAACAAATCTAGGCTCTGCTGAATGCCCTACATTAAATAGGCGCATCATTCGACCGTCAAAGCGTTCCTCTTTAACCCATCGGAATGAGTACCAAAGCTTTCTCCAACAAGCTTCACCTAATCCTGACGCTCCTAAATGATTTCTGTGGCCTTGTTCGTAATAAGTTTCACAGAATGCATTTACATCATCGCTGATTAATTCTTCTAGCTTTTCGCGGTCGGATTGAAGGCTAAGGTTTAACATAGTAGTAGCGCTTTCTAGGATAAGGACCATCAACAAATCTACCTTCTATTAAACCTGCATCTTCAAGCTCTTTTAAGTAAACATATACTGATTGCCACCACCAAAAGCCGCAAATGTGAGAGATTTGATAGCCTCCTAATGGGATAGAAGATATTTTAATTAATGCCAATACTCGTTCTTTTGGCTTCATTTATTACTCCTATAAAAATGGGCTGCTAGCAGCGCAGACACTAATTAGCAGCCCAAGTTGTCAGTACCTAGTTATGTTAGTCTTAATGGTACTGATTATTGGCGACTTCCCCAAGGCGGTGCGGCTCCTTGCTGTGCTCCACCGGGTTGCCAAGCCTGCCCTGCCTGTTGCTGAGGAGTAGCCTGCTGCTGAGCAGGATTTGGCTGAGGAGCAGCGCTAGGCTGACCCCAATTCCCTCCCGGCTGCTGCTGGAGCGGTTGCGCTTGACCCTGAGGCTGGTTCTGTTGCGGCTGAGCCTGTTGAGCCTGAGCAGGCTTGCTAGGGTCATTTCCGTTAATGTCATACACTCGCTTAAGCTCAGTATAACCCTTACGGTCAGGGAATGCAGGATCAGGCTCCTCTCCCTTCTGATATCCCACATCCATCAGCCCCTTGGCACCACGCAGCGCAGCACATTCATTGCTACCATCAATCTGATAGACGCCAACAGCACGGCAAAGGGCTGAGAGTTGCCCATAAGCAATTTCAACTGCCTTTGGGTTTTGATTGTTAATATTATAGTTTTGAGTAACCATACCCTGAGGAGAGGTAAACTCTACCTTAAGATATCCTCCAGTCTTATCCTTTGTTTCAAGGATAGATGTTCCAGTAATTTGAAACGGGATTTTCTGAGCAGGAGGATGGATACCAAAGCCCTGATTAGGCTCATAAGCGTTTGCGTTAAATTGCCAATTTACTTGCATTAGATTTTAATCCTTATAGATTAGAGAGCGTACAGCACAGTCTTTAGCTTCTAGTAACTTCCTCAATGCTACTGTGCGTTCTGGATTTTGAGGAAGCAATTCACAAATTCTTTTAGCCATATTGCTAAAAGGAATTGATACTTCCTGTAGCTTAATTGGTAGATGTTCATATGCAAAAAACTGAAGTAGCCTGTCAGCGCTAAGGTTTTCCTTTTTTAAATATTCTACAGCCTTATCTAGTTTTTCTTGTCCTGTATCAGGAATGTGTTCATTGTTATCTGTATCATCCATCAGTTTAATACCTTCTTCATTTTGTTAACTTCAGCACGCAATTCTTTAACTTGAGCCATAAGCTGAGATAGACTTAGCTTGTATGGTCCAACCTTAACGCCAGCCTTTCGGCCGGGTTTATTCTTTACTTTCTTTACCATGTCACCAACTCACTTTTGCAGCAGCTTCAGCATTGCTGATAGGTGCAGGTTGTGTTTCAATTTTGGAGGTTTCATCCTTAGGTTTGGCATTGAGACGTTTATTGAGATAATTTATACGGTCAATATGATCATCATGGCTTTCAAGCGATAACATTTTACCATGATGTATAATTAAAACTTTAATTTCATCTTCAGTTAATGAACAAGTTTTAGTTTCCATTTTTATTCACCTTCAATATAATCTGACAACTTTGTGGCATAAGTTACCACATCTTCAGCAGTTAAAGGCACTCGCCTTCCTTCTTCGTCATACTTATAAACATGCTCAACAATGATTTGAACTAGGTTAGCCTTATCAACTTCATCCATTCTAATATCCTATTGGTGGAGCAGTCATAGCCTTATTTACAAGATTTCCAAAATGAGGCGGCTCATACTCATTCAGGTTTCCAGTTCTATTGCGAGCTAATACGTTCATATTGCCCACACACTGAAATGCTAAATTCTCTCCTACTGGAGCACCGGGAATGTTTTGTACTCTAGCAAGCCTAATAATAAAATCATACAAATGAGGTACATCAATTGGAAGCACTTTACCGGGAAAATAAGGACGCCTTAAAGACTGATATTCCACATCTGCAATTTCTTCCTTACATATCATATAAACATGCTTGTAACGAGTATAAAACAAAGTTCTTAAATGCTCCATAGTGTTCCTAGCCATTTCACCATACGCAGCTTGACCATGAACTTTATTACCAGCCTTGCTAGTACCAGACAACGCAGCATTCAAATAAATATCTGCAATTTGGCTTCCACTGTCAATACCTAGCGTATCAAAATTTTTGGTTTCAGTGGAATTAAAAAACCATTTAAAAAATTCATCGACGCGTTGTGAAGTATAAGCTTCGTATGTGGGAATAGTTGATCCTCGCATAGAAAGCAAACCTGCTTCAGTTGCTAGAAGCACTGGCCTAGGAGCAGTATTTAAAATTGGTGTTTTGCCAGTGCCAGCGGGGCCATATACAATAGCTTTAACACCAAAGTTTTGTGCATGATCGCCAGCGGCTTTGAGGTCGCGTATGTCCATTAGGTTTCGTATCTTTCTTTAAATTTAGCTAGAGCAGCTTTATAGATTTGATTGGCTTCTTCATATTCTTGCCACTCCTCGCTATTTACTAGTTTTCCGCGATTGTGAGCAGATATGAAAAAATCTTCAATTTCTATAAGTCTGTAAGCTACTCTAATTTTCATTTTTTAACCCGCTCATCCAAAATTTCAATCGGAATAGTAATTCCATTATTTAAAATTCGCATGACGCATACACCGTCAATATTAACCCAAATGACTAATCCATCCTTTTGAATTTGGATTTGTACGCCATGTTGAGGGAAGATGTCGCGCATTGTGCCTAGTAGTTTTTCGTTCATGACAAATATTCCGGCAAGTCTTTAATCTTTTCCCAAAAAGTTTTAGCTTCTTCTCTAGTTTGAAAGCGTTCAATGCAATACCATTTAGC
>Ga0134121_10002219_pt1 | contig 17060 bp, 14 predicted proteins | sample KB301_FD_96463 | JGI IMG/M metagenome (GOLD analysis project Ga0134121, IMG submission 96463) | Terrestrial soil microbial communities without Nitrogen fertilizer from Kellogg Biological Station, Michigan, USA - KB3-0-1 | ecosystem: Environmental > Terrestrial > Soil > Unclassified ... | reverse complement strand
GAAGAGAATGTCGGCAGCACGCACCGTATCCGGATTACGCCAGATGAAGATGCCAACCTCTCCGTTCATCACTTCACCTTTGCCGGTCGCCTCCCCGTAGATCGTGAGGCGCGTAGTGAGCTTAGCCTCGACCGCGCCGTGTTCATAACCTGTCGGTGACAACGCGACGATCCTCCCCCTCACCAACTCGCAAGGCCCCAAATCCGGACGGCGGAAGAGCTCCTCGCCCGTCATCCAAACTTCTTCGTGATCCTTCAGCGGCGCCATCTCGGATTCATCCTCGCAACCAAGTCTACCGCATCGTCCTGGCATGGTTCAACAGAACAGATAGCGCCGGGACGCGCCCTCACCGAGCCCGGAGGTTCCCGGGCTCGGTGACGAAGAGCGAACGAGTTACTCAGCGGTCACAGTGATCTCGGCGGGAAGGCCCGTGCAGGGAGCCGGCTCGGGGCCACTTGAGAAGATACTCGCCAGTGCCGTCGTCTCGGGGTCGACGGAGAGAGAGGCCAAGCACTGGACGAAGATGCAGCCGCAGCTCCCAGCGGTGTTCCGGCAGTCAGCCGAAACCGAAGGGTCGTCAATGCACCGCAGGCAGGGGGTCTGTCCCGGCGGTGCGACGTTGGCACAGCGCCGGTTGCAGGCCGACGCCCCGCCGGGGAGCAGGACGGCTCCCATCATCGCGACCAGCACTACCACCATCAGACAACGTAGCGAGCTCCGCATTTCGTTCTCCTTTGGACTCAGAGTCCAGTGGTGCCCCCGTCACGATTCGATAGGATTTCGTCCTGCATCTCCCTCAGTGTCGTTGCGTTACAGGTACGCCTCCAGCTCCGTCCAGGTATCCTGCTCGATCACCTTCTTGACGTCGATCATGAAGCGGTCGGCGTCGGCTCCGTCCACCAGACGGTGATCGTAGGTGATGGCGAGGTAGGACATCGTCTTGATGACGATCGAGTCGTTGCCGTCCGCGTCCTCGACGACGGTCGGCCGCTTCTCGACGGTGCCGATGCCGAGGATGGCCACCTGCGGCTGGTTGATGATCGGCGTGCCGAAGAGGCTGCCGAAGACGCCCGGGTTGGTGATGGTGAAGGTGCCGCCTTGCGTCTCCTCGGGCTTGAGCTTCTTTCCCCGCGCCCGGTCGGCGAGGTCGTTGGCGGTCTTCGCGAGGCCCACCAGGCTGAGCTGGTCGGCGTGCTTGATGACCGGCACGATCAACCCGCGCGCTCCCATGTCCACCGCCATGCCAAGGTTGATGTCCTTCTTGTAGACGATGTTGGTGCCGTCGACGGCGGCGTTGAGCGACTTGTGGGCCTTGAGCGCCGTGGCCACCGCCTTGAAGATGAAGGGCATGTAGCTGAGCTTGGTGCCCTCCTTCTTGAAGAAGCCGTCCTTGGCCCGGGCGCGGGCTCGGGCGACCTTCGAGAAGTCGATGTGGAAGACGGTCGTCACGTGGGCCGAAGTGGCCTTCGAGTAGACCATGTGGGCCGCCGTGATCTGGCGGATCTTCGACATCGGCTCGATCTCGACGTTCTCGTTCGGCGTGTAGGCCGGCACGTGGAAAGTCCCGGCCGGCCGCGAGGCCGCCGGGGCCGGAGCCGCGGCGGCAGGAGCCGGAGAAGCCGGCGCGGCAGCCGGGGCAGCGGCAGGAGCCGCCGCGGCAGCGGCAGGGGCAGCCGGCGCCGCCTTGCGCTGCTCCAGGTACGCCGTGATGTCGTCCTTGGTCACGCGGCCCTGGGCGCCGGTGCCCTCCACCTCTTCGAGGTTGACCCCTTCCTTGGCGGCGATGTTGCGCACCAGGGGGCTCGAGAACTTCTTGAGCCGGTCGTCGAGGCTCCCCTCTTCAGCTTTGGGTGCCGGGGAAGGCTCGGGGGAAGCGGCCTGGGGAGCCGGAGCTTCTCGGGGCTCCTCCTCGACGCGCGCCACCTCCGCGGCCGGCGGCTCCACCACGTTGGGCGCCTTGGGAGGCGCCTCGGTTTCCTTCTGGTCCGCCACCGTGGGCGGCGGCGGCGGGGGCTCGGCCTCTCTCGACGACTCCGCGGCCGGCTGATCCCCAGCCTCGCCGATCGACGCCACCACCTGGTTAACGGGGACGGTCTCCCCTTCCTGATTGCGGATCTCCAGCAGCGTTCCCGCCGCCGGGCTGGGAATCTCAGCGTCGACCTTGTCGGTCGAAATCTCGAACAGAGGCTGATCGCGCTCCACCTTGTCTCCCACCTTCACCAGCCAGCGGGTGATGGTGCCTTCGGCGATCGACTCCCCCATCTGGGGCATCACGACTTCGGTTGCCATAAGCTCTCCCCTATCTCTCTCTTCTCTTCAGGTTGCAAGTCCAATCAGTAGGCGGACAGCTCGCGCACCTTGGCGACCAGCTTGTCCACGTTCGGCAGATAGGCCTCCTCGAGCGTCGGGCTGTAGGGGACCGGGGTATCTGGGCAGCAGAGCCGGTGAATCGGCCCGTCCAGCCATTCGAAGGCGTGCTGGCTGATCCGCGCGGCCACCTCGCCGGCGACGGAGCCGGTGATCTGCTCTTCCGTGAGGACGATCACCCGGCTGGTCTTGCGGACGGTGGCGAGGATCGCCTCTTGGTCGAGGGGCTTGAGGGTCCTGAGGTCAAGGACTTCGAGATCGATCCCCTCCCCCTCCAGGCGGCCGGCGGCCTCCAGCGCCACGTGCAGCATAGCACCGTAGGTGATGACCGACAGATCGCGCCCCTCGCGCGCCAATCGCGCTTTTCCAATCGGCACCAAGCCCGCGTCCCCTCCCGGAAGCTCGTCCTTGAGCCGCCGGTACAGATACTTGTGCTCGAAGTAGAGCACCGGGTTGGGATCGCGGATGGCCGACCGGAGCAGGCCATAGGCGTCCGCCACGGTGCCCGGCGCCAGGATCTTCAGACCCGGCGTGTGCTGGAAGTACGACTCCGGGTTCTGGCTGTGGTACGCCGAGCCGTGGACGTTGCCGCCGGCAGGTCCCCGCACCACCAACGGCACCTTCTGCCCCCAGCGATAGTGGTTGGGGGCCGCGAAGTTGATGATCTGGTTGAAGGCGCAGGAGATGAAGTCGATGAACTGCATCTCCACTACCGGCCGCATGCCCATCATGGCGGCGCCGATGGCGCAGCCGATCATGGCGGACTCGCTGATCGGTGTGTCCACGATCCGCACCGGCCCGAAGCGGTCGAGAAAGCCGGCGGTGACGCGGAAAGCGCCGCCGTAGGTGCCGATGTCCTGGCCGAGCATGAACACCCGCTCGTCCTTCTCCATCTCGTCCCACAAGGCTTGGCGGATGGCTTCCAGGTAGGTCACGGTCTCGGGGGTCTCGGCAGCCATCAGGAGTTGACCTCCTCATACACGCCTTCGAACGCCCTTTCGGGCGGCGGCATGGGCGAGGCGAGGGCGAAGTCCACCTCCTCGTTGAGCTGGGCGTCGATCCTGGCCACGATCTCCTTGAGCTCTTCCTCCTTCGCCAAGCCGCCGCCGAGCAGATGGCGCTCGAAACGCTCGATCGGATCCTTCGGCCGCCACTCCTCGAACTGCTCCTTGGGCACGTAGCCCGCGTCGTCGTGCTCGGCGTGCCCCTTCATACGGAAGGTCTTGGACTCGATCAGCGTGGGACCGGCGCCGGAACGGGCCCTTTCGACCGCCCGCTTCGTCGCCTCGTAGACCGCGAGCACGTCGTTGCCGTCCACGATCTCACCCGGAATGCCATAGGCCGACGCCCGGGTGGCGATGTTCTTGATCCGCATCTGCCGCGAGGTGGGCGTCGAGTAGGCCCAGCCGTTGTGCTCGGCGATGAGGACGAAGGGCACCCCGAGCACCGCAGCGAGGTTCAACCCCTCGTGGAAGTCGCCCGTCGAGGTACCGCCGTCGCCGATGAAGGTGAGTGCCACGAGATCTTTCCCCTGCATCCGGCCTGCCAGCGCTACGCCGGCCATCACGGGAATGACGGCGCCGAGCATGGAGATCGGTGCCACGAGGCCCCGCTTCAGGTCGCCGAAGTGGGTGTTGCCGTCCTTGCCGCCGGTGGGGCTGTCGCTCTTGGCCATGTACTGCATCATGACCTCCCGCGGCTTGACGCCCCGCACCAGCATGGCGCCCAGGTTGCGGATGAGCGGTCCCATCACGTCCTGCGGCGCCAGGGCGTAGGCGCTGCCCACCGAGGTCGCCTCCTGGCCACGGCTGGAGTAAAGGCCGCCCACCACCTTGCCCTGGCGGTAGAGGTTGCCCAGCCGTTCCTCCACCATGCGGTTCAGCTTCATGTAGGAGTAGAGCTCGAGCTGGCGCTCCCGCGGCAGCTCGGTCTTCGCCAGCTTCTCGGTCGTTTCCGCCGTCTCCACCTTGGGATGAAGAGGACCCCAGTCCTTACCCAGTTTCGCCATGGGATTCCCTCTAGATGTGAATCGCCGCGCCGTGGGCGGCGTGCGCCGCTTCCATCACCGCTTCGGAGAGGGTCGGATGGGCGTGCATGGTGCGCAGCAGCTCCTCGTCCGTACCCTCCAGTTGCAGGGCCACGCAGGCCTCGGCGATGAGATCGGTGGCGTGGACGCCGACGATGTGGACGCCGAGAACCTCGTCGTACTTCTTCTCGCGCACCACCTTCACGAAGCCTTCCGTCTTGCCGACGATCCGCGCCTTGCCGAGCGCCGAGAAGGGGAACTTGCCCACCGCGACGTCGTAACCCCGCTCGCGAGCCTTGGCCTCGGTCAGGCCGACGCTGGCCACTTCCGGATCGCAGTAGGTGCAGGAGGGGACGCGGTCGTAGTTGAGCGGCTTCACCGGCAGGCCCGCCATGTGCTCGACGGCCAAAATACCCTCCGCCGAGGCGACGTGCGCCAGCCAGGGAGTGTTGATGACGTCGCCGATGGCGTAGATCGTGGGCACCGCGGTCTGCATCAGGGGATTTACCTTGACGTAGCCGCGCTCCAGCTCGATGCCCAGAGCCTCCAGGCCGATGTTCTCGGTGACCGGCCGGCGGCCGATGGCCGAGAGCAGCAGCTCGGCCTCGACGACGTCCTTCTTGCCCCCTTCGAGATGCAGGCGCACGCCGGTCTCGGTCCGCTCGACGCTCGACATCTTGGTACCGGCCAGCACGTCGATCCCCCGCTTGCGCAGGGCCCGCTGGAGCTCGGCGGAGCAATCCTCGTCCTCGATGGGAAGGATGCGCGGCAGCATCTCGATCAACGTCACCTTGGTTCCAAACGAAGCGTACACGGAGGCGAACTCGGTGCCCACGGCGCCCGCGCCGAGCACGGCCAGCGAGGCGGGAACCTTGCGCAGCTCCAGGATGTGGTCCGAGTTGAGGATGCGCTCGCCGTCCGCCGGAGCGATCGGGATGTCCCGCGGCACGGAGCCGGTGGCGATGATGACGTGCTTCGCGCCATACGCCGTCTTCCCATCCGCACCCTCAACTTCGACCTCGTTGGGGCCGGTCAGGCGGCCGAAGCCGCGCAGGGTCGTCACCTTGTTCTTCTTGAACAGGTAGTCGATGCCCTTGGAGTTGGCGTCGACCACCTTCTGCTTGCGGTCCTGCGCCTTGTCGATGTCGAGCGCCGGCGCTCCCACGACGATGCCGAGGTCCTCGGCGTCGCGGATCTCGTCCAGCACCTCGGCGGTGTGCAGCAGCGCCTTGGTGGGGATGCAGCCACGCAGCGTGCAGGTACCACCCACTTTCGGGTCCTTCTCGACGACGGCCACCTTCATGCCGAGCTGTCCCGCCCGGATGCCGGCGACGTAGCCGCCGGGACCGCTGCCGATGATGATCAGGTCGAACTCTTCTCGAGCCATGGAATCTCCAAGGAAATTAAGAATGGCGAATCAAGAATGGCGAATGGAAGTTGCTTCACGTGGCATTCTTGAGTCTTCATTCTGACTTCTCAATTCTGACTTCGCTCGGAAGCGGCCGGGCTTTTCCTCCACGATACGGGCGAAGGGAATGTCGGGATCGTGCTCGAAGACGCAGAGCCAGTTCCCCGTGGCCGCCCGGGGCAGCCAGAGCTTCTTGTTGTCGAGTGTCGTCAAAGGGTACAGGTCGTAGCTCATGATCCAGGGATAGGGGACGTGGGCGGTCATGGGTACCAGGTCGGCCCAGAACACGCCTTTCTCTCCTTCCCCGCCATCCAGTAAAACGATGCACATGTCCGCGTTATGCCCGGGCGCGCGCACGGCCTTGACGCCGGGAATGGGCTCGGCCTCGTCGCCGAACAGCTCGGCCACGCCGGCTTCGAGGAGCGGCTCCCAGTTGTCGGGGAAGTAGCTCGCGCGGTCCCGCTCGTTGGGCTTGCGGGCGTGCTCCACCTCCCCCCGCTGCAACCAGTAGCGCGCCTTCGGGAAGGTGGGGACGATCTTCCCCCCCTGCTCCCGGGTGTTCCAGCCGCAATGGTCAAAGTGGAGGTGGCTGAGGAGCACATGGGTGACGTCCCCCAACTCGTAGCCGGCGCGCCGGATGGCCTCCGGCAGCCGCACGGCCCGCGGGTCCATGGCGTACTGCTGCTCGAACTTGGGGTCGTGCTTGTCGCCGATTCCGGTGTCGATGAGCAGCAGATCGCTCCCCCGGGCCACCAGCAGGCAGTTGGTGCCCATGCGGATGCGGTTCTCGGCGTTCGGCGGGCACGGCTTTTCCCACAGCACGCGCGGCACGACGCCGAACATGGCGCCGCCGTCCAGACGGAATTCGCCGTCGCTGACCCGGGTCAGCTTGAGGTTTCCCAGCTCCATCGCGGGCAGAGTGTATCCGCGATCCGTCAAGGATGCGCGTGCTCCCCGTGCTCGTGCTCCCCGTGTTCCTCGTGTTCCGCTTTCTCGGCGGGAGGCGCCCCGAGCCCGGCCTGCTGGACCATGGCCTGGTACTCCTGGGGATTGAGCGTCGGCATCTTGTGCAGGAAGGCCACGATGGCCCAGATCTCCTCGTCGCTGTGAGTGACGCCGAAACCCGGCATGCCGGTCATCTTGAGCCCGTTCTTGACGATCCAGAAGGACTCGCGCGGATCACCGCCCCCGCGCCGCGAGGCGAGCTCCGGCGGAAAGGGGTTCAGGCCCTGGCCGATCTCGGAGATCTTGACCCCGGGCGCGCCATGGCAGGTCGTGCACATCTCGTGGTAATGGACGAGGCCCGTCCGGATCATCTGCGGATCGTCCAGGTTCGGGGGCTTGATTCCTTCCAGCCGGCGCTCGACGGAACGGTCGCGCGTAGTTTCGAGAATGCCCTTGACGAGCCCGTTGTCGGGCGTGCTGGCGGCGACGTCATAGACTCCGGAGTACATGAAGGCGAATCCTGCCAGGGCCAGCAGGACCAGCACGATCACCAGGGTGCGTATCGTTTTCATTTCACCTTCGTCCTCGCATAGAGTAAGCGGCGGTGTCCGATGCACGCTTAAGGTCCGATCATCTCACGGCGGCCGGTCCCTCTGCCAGCGGAGATCTGGCCCTGGTGCTCACCGGCGGCACGGCACGGGGAGCCTACCAGGCGGGAGTGCTGCGCGGGCTCGCCAGACAACTCCCCGAGCTGCGCTTTCCCATCATTACGGGGGTCTCGGCCGGCGCCATCAACGCCAGCTTTCTCGCCACCCACCCCGGCACCTTCCGCGAGGCCGCCGAGGATCTGTGCGAGATCTGGCTCAGCCTGCAGGTGGAAGACATCTTCCGGGTCGACACGATCTCTCTGGCCCGCCACTTCACGCGCTGGGCCGCCCGCCTGGCCTCCGGCGGCATGAGCCTGACCCCTGACGTGCGCGGCATGGTGGACACCCGGCCGCTCCACACCCTCATTCAGCGCTGGTGCGTCGTCGTCGACGACGAGCTCCTGGGCATCCAGCGCAACCTGGAGCGGGGGACGCTCAAGGCCTTCGCCCTGACCGCGCTCAACTACTCTACCGAGCAGACCGTCACCTGGGTGCAAGCCCGCGACTTCCACCCCTGGAATCAGCCGCGGCACCGAGGCGTCTCCGCCCGCATCACGGTCGAGCACGTCATGGCCTCCTCCGCCCTGCCGCTGTTCTTCCCCGCCATCCGGATCGGAACCGACTGGAATGGCGACGGCGGCATCCGGCTCTCGACGCCGCTCGCTCCGGCCCTGCGGCTGGGAGCGACGCGCATCCTGGCCATCTCGCCCCACCGCGAGCCCGTGCTGGAGCCGGTGAAGGAGCCGAGGAACACGGGGTATCCGCCGCCCGCGCGGATCCTCAGCCACCTCATGGGCGCCATCTTCCTCGACGTCGTGGACGAGGACGTCCGCCGGCTGGAAGGCATCAACTTCCTCCTGGCCAAGATGCCGCGCGAGGCGTGGGGCGAGCTGCGCAACGTGGACATCCGGACCGTCCGCCCCTCGCAGCCCCTGGGCCCCCTCGCCGCCGCCTATGAGCCCCGCCTCCCCGCAGGCTTCCGCTATCTCACCCGCAGCCTGGGGACCCGAGAAGCTGACGGCCTGGGCTCCCTGAGCTTCCTGATGTTCCAGCCAGATTACTTGCAGTGCATCCTGGAGATCGGCGAGGCGGACGCCGAGGCGCACCTCGATGACCTGCGCAGCCTCCTCGCCCCGGGATGAAGATCAGGCTACCGTAACCTCGGGACACAGGAAGACGTCCTGGATGATGCGGAAGAGCTCGACGCCCTCCTTCATCGGACGCTGGAAGGCCTTGCGGCCGGGGATCAGCCCCGCGCCGCCGGCCCGCTTGTTGATCACCGCCGTGCGCGCCGCGTCCGCGAAGTCGTTCGCTCCCTTGGACTCGCCGCCGGAGTTGATCAGGCTGGCGCGCCCCGAGTAGCAGTTCACCACCTGCCAGCGGTTCCAGTCGATGGGGTTCTCGGTGACCAGCTCGCCGTAGACCTTGGGGCTCGTCTTGCCGAAGTTGATCGCCTTGTAGCCGCCGTTGAGGGTCGCCTGCTTCTGCTTGACGACGTCCGCCTGGATCGTCGCCGCCAGATGGTTGGCCTGGCCGGTGAGGTCGGCCGACGTGTGGTAGTCGACGCCGTCCTTCTTGAAGGCGTCGTTGCGGGTGTAGGCCCAGAGGACCGTCGCCAAGCCCAATTCGTGGGCGTGATGGAAGGCCTCGGAGATCTCCACGATCTCGCGGTCGGAGTCGTCGCTGCCGAAGTAGATGGTGGCGCCCACGGCCGCGGCTCCCATCTCCCAGGCCTGGTCGACGTTGCCGAAGAGGATCTGCTGGAACTTGTTGGGGTAGGTCAGCAGCTCGTTGTGGTTGATCTTGGCGATGAAGGGGATCTTGTGGGCGTACTTGCGGGCGAGCGACCCCAGCACCCCGACGGTCGAAGCCACGGCGTTGCACTGCGCCTCGATCGCCAGCCGGACGATGTTCTCCGGATCGAAGTAGATGGGGTTCGGCGCGAAGGAAGCCGCCGCCGAGTGCTCGACGCCCTGGTCCACGGGCAGGATCGACAGGTAGCCGGTATCGGCCAGCCGGCCCGAGCCGTAGAGACGTTGCAGGTTCACCAGCACGGGCGCCTTGCGGTCCGAGAGCCCCCAGGCCTGCGAGACGTGATCGGGACCCGGCAGCATGATCTGGTCCTTGGGAATCCCCTTGCAGGTGAAGGAGAGAAGAGTGTCCGCGTCGCTGCCGAGATACTCCACGATGCGGTCGATGCCGCTTCCCGTACGCTCCACGATGGCCATTGGGGTCGTCCCTCCCTAGCGATGCTCTCGAAGTTGGGCGCGTCCCCGGAGGAACGCGCGCGGCCTATCTTACCGCACAGACGCGTTTTAGCTCCCGGGTGTTAGGATCTCCCCCGGTTTTTTCCCATCTTCGAGGAGGCCCATGACCGACACGCTGAGAAGTCTCGCTTTCGGCGCCCTCACAACCCTGCTCGGCATCGCCCCCGCGGGCTGCGCCAGCGCCGCCCCGGCCCCGCCGGCTCCCAGCCCTGTGGCAAAGGCGGCCCCGGAGCCCCCGGCGCCTGAGGCACCCGCGCCATCAGCAGTTCCCAAGCCTGCCGAGGTCGCCTTCCCCTCCAGCTATCAGCCCCTTCCCTCTCCGCCCGTCCTCATCACCAACGCCACGCTCCTCACCGCCACCGGCGACCGCATCGCGCGCGGCTCCATCCTGCTGCGCGACGGCAAGGTCGTCGCCGTGGGCGCGAGCCTCGACGCCCCGGCCGGCGCCACCGTCGTCGACGGCACCGGCAAGTGGGTGACGCCGGGGATCATCGATCCCCACTCCCACCTCGGGGTCTATGCCGCGCCGGGCGTCGAAGCCAATGCGGACGGCAACGAGGCCACGAACCCGAATACGGCCGAGGTCTGGGCCGAGCACTCCGTGTGGCCCCAGGACCCGCAGTTCCCTCTGGCGCTCGCCGGCGGCGTGACCACGATGCAGATCCTCCCGGGCTCGGCCAACCTCTTCGGCGGCCGTAGCGTGACGGTGAAGAACGTGCCGGCCCGCGGCGTCTACGCCATGAAGTTTCCCGGCGCGCCCTACGGCCTCAAGATGGCCTGCGGCGAAAATCCCAAGCGCGTCTACGGCGGCAAGGGGCGCAGCCCCGCGACCCGCATGGGCAACGTCGCCGGCTATCGGGCGGCCTGGATCAAGGCCCGCGAGTACATGGAGAAATGGGACCGGTACGAGGCGAGGAAGAAGTCCGGCAAGGAGCCCGCTCCCGGTGGCCGGGAGGCCGAGCCGCCCGCCCGCGATCTCCAGCTCGACACCCTGGCGGGCGTGCTGCGCGGCGAGATCCTGGTGCAGAACCATTGCTATCGCGCCGACGAGATGCTCACCATGATCGACGTCGCGAAAGAGTTCGGCTACAAGGTCACGGCCTTCCATCACGCCGTCGAGGCGTACAAGATCGCCGACGTGCTGGCCGCCAACGGCATCTGCGCCGACATGTGGGCCGACTGGTGGGGCTTCAAGATGGAGGCCTTCGACGGCATCCGCGAGAACATCGCCCTGGTCGAGAAGGCGGGCGCCTGCGCCATCGTCCACTCCGATTCGGCCGACGGCATCCAGCGGCTCAACCAGGAAGCCGGCAAGGCCATGGCCGCCGGCAACCGGATGGGGATGCACCTCAAGGAGGAGGACGCCATCCGCTGGCTGACGATCAATCCCGCGCGATCGCTGGGGATCGAAAAACAGACCGGGACCCTCGAAGCCGGCAAGATGGCCGACGTCGTGCTGTGGAGCGGCAATCCCTTCAGCGTCTACAGCCGCGCCGAAAAGGTATACATCGACGGCGCCTTGATGTACGACCGCAACGATCCCGCTCACCAGCCGGAGATGGACTTCGAGCTCGGTATCCGTGATGCCGGGGAGGGCCAGTGATGCGCCGCTCGATCTCGATCTTCCTGCTTTCCCTTTCAATTCTCGCCGGTGTCGCCGGCCCGACCCTCGCCGAGCCCCCCGCGATCATCGCGATCACCGGCGCCAGGATCCACACGCAAGGCCCGCAGGGAACGATTCAGAACGGCACCCTGGTGATCGAAAACGGCCGCATCCGAGCCGTCGGCGGCCCGGCGACGACCGTGCCGGCGGGCGCCCGCCGGATCGACGCTCACGGCAAGGTCGTCACCCCCGGCCTCTTCGACTCCCTCTCGACGCTGGGCGTCGTCGAGGTCGGCGCCGTCGACGGCACGCGGGACGGCCGCGTCGAGGACGACCGCGTCACCGCCGCCTTCAATGTTGCCGATGGGCTCAATCCACGCTCGGTCCTCATCCCCGTCAACCGCATTGAGGGGCTGACCCGCGCGGTGGTGGTACCTGTACCCGGCAAGAGCCTCATCGCCGGGCAGGGAGTCGTCATCACCTTGGGCGGCCCCGGCGACTTTCTGGTCCGCTCGCCGATCGCCATGTTCGCCGTCTTCGGCGAGAGAGGAGCCGGCCTCGCCGGCGGCTCCCGGGCCGCCGCGCTGCTGCGCCTCAAGGAGGCGTTTCAGGACGCCCTCGACTACGCAACAAACCGCAAAGCGTTCGACGCCGGCGACCGGCGCTCCTATGCTCTCTCCCGTCTTGACCTGGAGGCCCTGCTGCCGGTGGTCAAGGGAACGCTCCCCCTGGCGGTGGCCGTCGATCGGGCGAGCGACATCGAAACGGTCCTGCGCTTCGCGAAGGAGTGGAAGCTCAAGCTGATCCTTTCCGGCGTCACCGAAGGGTGGAAGGTAGCGGACCAGATCGCCGCGGCCAAGGTGCCGGTCCTCGTCAATCCGATGGAAAACCGGCCCGACAGCTTCGAAAGCCTGGGCGCGACCCTGGAGAACGCCGCGCGGCTCCACAAGGCGGGAGTCACCTTCGCCTTCGTGACCGGCGACGCCCACAACGCCCGCAACCTCAAGCAAGCCGCCGGCAACGCCGTCGCCTACGGCCTCCCCTGGGACGCCGCCCTGGAAGCCATGACCGCCGCGCCGGCTCGCATCTGGGGAATCGCCGACCATTACGGCACCCTGGAGACCGGAAAAGACGCCGACGTGGTGATCTGGAGCGGCGATCCCCTGGAGCTCGCGACCTTCGCCGACGCCGTGTTCATCCGCGGCAAAGAGATGCCGATGAAAAGCCGGCAGACCGAGTTGCGGGACCGCTACAAGGATCTCGGGGGGGCGGTGCCCTTGGCCTATAGAAAGCCCTGAGAAGCCACGGTCCAACACGGACGAAACACGGACCTTCAAGGACGAGTCTTCGTCCTTGAAGGTCCGTGCTCGTCCGTGACCGTCTGTGTGAGCCCCCACAGCGCCCACAAGCTATACGTCACCGCCCACGCCCCCACCACGTCCACCGTGTAGTGGAGGTGAGAAAGCATCACGACCGCCACGATCGCCCAGTGACCCAGGGCGGCGACGCGGCGGAGCCAGGGCGTCTCGCGGCGGCAGTAGAGCCAGAGGAGGAAGGTCGAGGAGACGTGGCCGGAGAAGAAGAGGTCTTTGGTCAGGTAGACCTGGGCGGCGTTTCCGAACAGAGTCGCGAACGGATTCACCAGGGTCAGCCAGACGTGCAGAATCGCCGCTCCGTGGAGGCCGGCGTTGACGTCCTGACCGTCGGCCGGTCCCAGTCCGGTCAAGCCGACGCAGAGACCCCTCGCCAGGCTCACGATTCCACCCAGGTAGAGAAAGCTCAGGAAAGCCGACCGATTGCGCCGACAGAGCCAGAGCGCCACGGGGATGTAGCACAGCAGCCAGAGCCAGTAGTTGTGATCGGCGATCCACGCCACCCGCGGCAGCCGGTCGAGGACGAGATCCGGCAGCGCCGGCGCCGGCCGGCCCTCGGTCAGCAGCGACAGCAGGATCATCGCCGCGTGGCAAGCGTAGCGCCACGCCAGGGCCAGGGCGACGGCCGTCCACCCCGGCCCCCAGAGGAGCTTCGAGACTCGCGAGGGTGCAGCCGCCTCGCTCACTCCTGCCGCAGCGCCACCAGGGGATCCACCAGCGTCGCGCGGCGGGCCGGCAGGTAACAGGCCAGGAATCCGACCAGGGACAGCACCGCGAGCACCAGAGCGAAAATCGCCGGGTCCGTCGCCGTGACGCCGAAGAGCACGCTCGCCAGGACCTTGCGCAGCGCCAGGGCGCCCACCACGCCGAGCGCCAGCCCGATCCCCACCAGCCACGCGCCCTGGGCCAGGACCATCGCCAGCACCTCCCGCACCTGCGCTCCCAGCGCCATCCGTACCCCGATCTCCTGGGTCCTCTGCTCCACCATGTAGGCGAGAACTCCATAAATGCCGATCGCCGCCAGCGCCAGCGCCACCAGGGCGAAAACCAGCACCATGAAGGTGATGAAGCGGGGCTGCGCCATCGAGCCGTAGACCACGTCCGAAAGCGGCTGCAGGCTCGCGACCGGCAGCGACGCATCGAGCTGGCGGACCTGCCGGCGCACGTCGTTGGCGAGCCGCATGGGATCGCCCGCCGTCCGGATCACCAGATACAGATCCCCCTCGCGCCCGCCGAACGCCTCTTCGACCTGACCGTGGGGAAGGTAGAGCTCGGTCCCGGTCTTGCGGTCGAGCCCTTGCTGCTTCACGTCGGCCACCACGCCGACGATGGTCAGCCACGGGGCCTTGTCTCCTCCCGCCCGCAGCCGCCGGCCGACCGGGCTCCTGCCAGGGTAGAACAGGTTGGCCAGGGTCTTGTTGACGATCACCACGCCCGGGGTGCCATGGCCGTCCTGCGGTCCGAAGGTCCGCCCTTCGAGCAACGGGATACGCATCGTCTTGAAGTAGTCGCCGGCCACGATCTGCCAGAAGTCCACGTTCTGGGGCGGGGCGTCCGGCGTCTTCGGCAATCCCTCGAAATCAGTATCGTTGGCGTTCAGGTCGCGAACGGGCGGCATGCCGTCCATGGCGGCCACGGATTCAACACCCGGCAGAGCGCCGAGCTGGGTGAGAAGAGACTGATAGAAACCCCGCACGTTGTGCGCCTCGGGGTAGGTGGCTCTGGGCAGGGCGATCTCGCAGGATAGAACGTTTTTCGGATCGAACCCGGGATTGACCTGGAGCAGCTTCCAGAAGCTGCGGATCATCAGGCCGCCACCGATCACCAGCATGGCGGCCAGCGCCACTTCGATCACCACCAGCCCCCGGCGCAGCCGCTGCCGGCCGGCGCCCGCCGTCGTCCTCTGGCCCCCTTCCTTGAGCGTGGCAAAGAAGGTGCTGGCCCGGGAGTGGAGGGCCGGCGCGAGGCCGAACAGCAGGCCAGTGACCACGGAGATCCCAAGCGTGAAGAGGAGCGTCCGCCCGTCGAGCCCGATCTCGTCCACCCGCGGCAGGCTCTCCGCGTTGGCGGCGACGATGGCCTTCACGCCTCCGTACGCCAGCGCCAATCCCAGGGCGCCGCCGATCAGCGACAGCAGCACGCTCTCGGTGAGGAACTGGCGCACCAGCCGGGACCGGTCGGCCCCCAGCGCGGTGCGGATGGCAATCTCCTTCTGGCGTGCCTCGGCCCGCGCCAGCAGAAGGTTGGCGACGTTGACGCAACTGATGAGCAGCACCAGCCCCACCGCTCCCATGAGCATGCTGATCTTCGGCCGCACCGAGCCCACAAGGTCATCCTGGAGAGGCTGAATGACGAAGGGATGATTATCGAGGCTGGGCGTGTGCATCTTCTGCCCTTCCTGCCGCCAACGGGAGAGGAGGCCATGCATCTCGCCGCGCGCCTGCTCCAGGGTAACGCCCGGCTTCAGCCGGCCCACGAGCCACAGATAGTGGTTGCCCCGGTTTCCCGGCTTAAGCGGATCGAGGGCCAGGGGCACCCAGGCGTCCACCCGCTTGTCGCCGACGGTGAAGCCGGGCGGCATGACGCCGATCACCGTGCGGTCCTGGCTGTCCACCTGGATGCGCCTGCCCAGGATGCCGCGGTCGGCCCCGAATGCCCGGCGCCAGAGCGCGTCGCTGAGCACCACCACCTTCTCGACGTTGGGCAGATCCTCGGCAGGAGTGTAGAAGTGACCCAGCTCCGGCCGCACGTTCAACGCGCTGAGCAGCCCGGCCGAGGCCACGGCCGCCTGCACCCGCACCGGCTCGTCCCGGCCCGCCACGTTGGCGAACGTGGAACGATAGGCTCCCAGGTCCGAAAAGCTCTGATTGCGCTCGTGGTACTCCGTGAACTCCACGGGATCGACCCAGAAGTGATCGAACTTCATGGTGGGAAACTGGCTGTAGACGATCGCCAGCCGGCCGGAGTCGGGATACGCCAGCGGCTTGAGCAGCACGGCGTTGGCGACGCTGAAGATCGCCGCGTTGGCACCGATTCCCAGGGCCAGAGTGATGGCGGCGAGCAGCGTGAACCCCGGGCTGCGCAGCAGCAGCCGGCCGGCATAGTGGAGATCCTGGAGCAAAGATTTCATCGTCTACCTCCCGTCAACGGTCCTCCCTATTACGATGACTGAGGTAGTTGGTTTCAAACGGATCTCGATCCGCTCAAGCGTGGCGGGACTTTCCTGCACGCAATCGCTTCAACACCGAGGTGAAATCATCCGGAGGCGGCTCCTCGAAGCGCACGACCTTCTCCGTCCGCGGATGGACGAAGCCGAGGACGGAAGCGTGCAGCATGGGTCGGGGAGCGGGCAGCAAGGGACCAGCACCCCGACGCTGATAATCGCGGATGTAGACCGTCTCCCCCAACAGAGGATGCCCCGCCTCGGCGAGATGAATCCGGATCTGATGCTGGCGGCCCGTCTCGAGCTCGCAGGCCAGCAGGGTCGCCCCCGGCAGCCGCTCCAACACCTGAACCCGGGTGATCGCCTCGCGGGCCTCCGCCGGCGCCTCCCCCTTCGCGGACCGGAAAACGCCCCAGGAGCCCCGCAGGCCGTCGCCGCGATCCGCCACGAACATCGTCTCGTAGACCGCATCCTCCGCGGCGCCGTGGGCGATGGCCAGATAGCGCCGGAGCACCGTGTGCTCTGCGAGCTGCCGCTGGAGGTACCGCTGGGCGGGAACGCTGCGCGCGAAGACCACCAGCCCCGAAGTCTCCTTGTCCAGCCGCTGCACCGTGCGCAGCGTGGGGCTCGTCTCCCGGCCGCGGGCCGAGTCGATGCGGCGCACGGCCACCCGGGCGAGCGCCACGAGAGTGTCGCGGTCGTCGCGGTCGAAGGGGACGGTCAGGATGCCTGCCGGCTTGCGCACCACCGCGACCTCGGTATCGAGATGGACCACCAGATCGGTGACCGCCGGCTCCCGGCGGGCCGAGCCGGACGCCTGGATCTCGACGCGCTCGCCCGCGCTCACCCGCCGCGCCGGATCGGGAGCCGGAACGCCATCCACCCGCACGCGCCCTCCCGAGCACATCTCCTTCGCCTGGCTCCACGAAGTGCCGGGGATCATTTCGCGGACCACGGCGGCGAGGGTGGCACCCGCCTGGGCGTCGGAGACGGTTTGGGGGGCTTCGGCTTCCACGCCGGGCAGTCTAGCGTAGACTCTCCCGGACACCGATGGGTTCGTGGGAGCCTACGCGCCAGAGAAGCTGAACAAAAAACTCAAGGACCGCAGGATACCTGAGACTTGCGAGCGTCTATACGAGAGTCTATACTCGCGTCATGGCAACACGCGCGAAGCTTTTTCAGAATGGAAGCAGCCAGGCCGTGCGGCTTCCCAAGGAGTGCCGCTTTCCGGAGGAACAGACGGAGGTCTTGGTGCGGAAGG
>Ga0134121_10002218_pt1 | contig 17064 bp, 15 predicted proteins | sample KB301_FD_96463 | JGI IMG/M metagenome (GOLD analysis project Ga0134121, IMG submission 96463) | Terrestrial soil microbial communities without Nitrogen fertilizer from Kellogg Biological Station, Michigan, USA - KB3-0-1 | ecosystem: Environmental > Terrestrial > Soil > Unclassified ... | reverse complement strand
GTAAAGGCCCTGATCGCGGCTGTACGGTCGCGGCGATGCGGACGACCGGCCACGCCGCCGGGGCACGCGGGGCGCTGACGCTCGGCGCGCTCGGCGTGGTCTTCGGCGACATCGGCACGAGCCCGCTCTACGCGGTGAAGGAGACGTTCTCGTCCGACCACGGCATCGAGCTCAACCACGCCTCGATCCTCGGCGGCCTGTCCACCATCTTCTGGGCGCTGATGATCGTCGTCTCGCTCAAGTACGTGGTGCTGATCATGCGCGCCGACAACCGCGGCGAGGGCGGCATCATGGCGCTGATCGCGCTCGCGCAGAAGGCGATCAAGAAGCACCAGGAGTGGCGCATTCCGCTCCTCCTGATCGGCGTGTTCGGCGCGTCGCTCTTCTACGGCGACGCGGTGCTCACGCCCGCCATCTCGGTGCTCTCGGCGGTCGAGGGGCTGGAGGTGGGCACCAGCGCACTGAAGCCGTACGTGGTGCCGATCGCGGTGGGCGTGCTGCTCGCGCTCTTCGCGCTGCAGGCGCGCGGCACGGCGGCGGTCGGCAAGCTGTTCGGCCCGGTGACCATGGCGTGGTTCATCGCCATCGGCGCGGCGGGCATCCACGGCATCGTCCAGGCGCCGGGCGTGCTGGCGGCCCTCAACCCGTGGCATGCGCTTGCGTTCCTGACGAGCCACGGCGCGTCCTCCTTCGTCGTGCTGGGCTCGGTGGTGCTCGCGGTGACGGGCGCGGAATCGCTGTATGCGGACATGGGCCACTTCGGCAAGGGCGCAGTGCGCGTTGCCTGGTTCAGCCTGGTGGCGCCGGCGCTGGTGCTCAACTACTTTGGGCAAGGCGCGCTGCTCATGGTCAATCCGGCGGCCGTGCCGAACCCGTTCTACCTCCTGCTGCCGGGCTGGGCGCTGTATCCCATGGTGGCGCTTGCCACGGCGGCGAGCGTGATCGCCTCGCAGGCGGTGATCTCGGGCGCCTATTCGCTCACGCGGCAGGCGGTGCAGCTCGGCTTTCTGCCGCGCATGACGATCGTGCACACCTCCGCAAGGGAGGTCGGCCAGATCTATATCCCGTCGCTCAACTGGCTGTTGTGCGCCGTGGTCATCGGCGCGGTGATCGGCTTCGGCTCCTCGTCGCGCCTCGCGGGCGCGTACGGCGTGGCGGTGACGGCGACGATGCTGGTCGACACGCTGCTCACGTTCTTCGTCGTCCGCTACATGTGGAACTATCCGCTGGCCCTCTGCATCCTGGCGACCGGGTTCTTCGCCACCATCGACCTCGCCTTCTTCAGCGCCACGCTCCTCAAGATCGCCGACGGCGGCTGGTTCCCGCTCGCCATCGGCGCGTGCGTCTTCCTGACGATGACCACCTGGCGGCGCGGGCGCGAGATCCTGTTCCAGCGTCTGGAGGAGGGCGCGGTGCCGCTGAAGGGCTTCCTCGACTCGCTCTTCAAGGATCCGCCGCACCGCGTGCCGGGCACCGCGATCTTCCTCACCGCTACGCCCGATGCCGTGCCGCATGCGCTCTTGCACAACCTGAATCACAACAAGGTGCTGCACGAGCGCGTGGTGTTCCTCACCGTCGAGATGCGCGACGTGCCGTGGATCGCGTTCTCCGACCGCGTCTCGAGCGAGTCGCTGGGCCATGGCTGCTGGCGCATCCGCGTGCGCTACGGCTTCATGAACCGCCCGGACGTGACGCGCGCGCTCGAGCTGTGCGGGGCGCTCGGGCTGGAATTCGACATGATGGAAACGTCGTTCTTCCTCTCGCGGCAGAAGATCGTGCCGGTGCACGGCGGCGCCGGCATGGCCTTCTTCCGCGACCGCATCTTCGCCGCGATGACGCGCAACGCCGGCAACGTCACCGACTACTTCAACATCCCGACCAACCGGGTGATCGAGCTGGGCTCGCGCGTCCAGATCTGAGCGCGCATCTCATCCGAATGTGACGTAGTTCCGCTTCGTGCATAGATTTTTGCGCCGACTGTACCTTTTCTATCATTTGGGGACTTACGCCGGTCACCGGCATTGCGCACGATGCGGGGGTGTTCAAGCTTGTCCCCGTGCGAGTCGCCGCAGCCGCGAATGAAGCGTGGCTCGCCTTCCCGCCGAAGCACGAAATCACCGTGACGCAGGTCGGCGAATACACCCGCGTGGTACTGACCAAGTCGACGAACGACGTCCCGGTCGTCGCGCGGCCCGCCTGGGCCTAGGGCTCGTGCGCCAGTAAGCGATAGCCCACGCCGGTCTCGGTGACGAGATAGCGCGGCCGCACCGGGTCTTCCTCCAGCTTGTCCCTCAGCTGCTTCATGTAGATGCGCAGGTAATGCGTCTCGCCGACGTGCGACGGCCCCCACACCTCGGACAGGAGCTGCCGGTGCGTCACCACCATGCCGAGGTGCTTGGCGAGCGCTCCCAGCAGGCGGAATTCGATCGGCGTGAGGTGTACGTCGGTCCCATCGCGCACGGCGCGCCGCTTCTCCATGTCCACGCTTGCCTTGCCCATTCTCAATATTTGGCCGACGGGCGTTCGTGCCGCGTGGCGCAGCGCGACCCGCACGCGCGCCAGCAGCTCGCCGACGCCAAAGGGCTTGGTAATGTAGTCGTCGGCGCCGGCGTCGAGCGCCGCGATCTTGGTCTGCTCCTGGTGCCGGGCCGACAGGACGACGATCGGCATCGGCGACCACTCGCGGATTCTCAGGATCAGCTCGCGGCCATCGTAGTCGGGCAGCGCGAGGTCGACGATCGCGAGGTCGGGCCGGTGCGTGCCGGCGTCGATCGCGCCGCGCTCGGCGGTGGGCGATTCGATCACGCGGAAGCCTTCCGCGCCGAGCGAGCTCCGGAGGAAACGGCGGATCTCCGGCTCGTCCTCGACCACGAGGATCGTCGTCATGCGGTTGCCTCGGCCGGCACCGTGGGTTGCGCCTCGATCGGCAGCGAGAAGCGGAAGGCGCTGCCGCCCATCGGCAGCCTCTCGGCCCAGGCGCGGCCGCCGTGCAGCACGACGATCGCGCGCGCGATGGCGAGGCCCAGACCGACGCCGCCCGGGCGTCCCTCGGCCGCGCCGTGCTCGAACTTGGCGAAGATGCGCTCCTCGTCCCCTTTGGCGAGGCCCGGCCCGTAGTCCTCGACGGAGACGACGAGCTCCTCGCCCGCGCGCCAGGCGCGCAGCCGGATGACCGTGTCGGGCGGCGTATGGATCGCCGCGTTCTCGAGGAGGTTGGTGAGCGCCTGGTCGATCAGCGCGGCGTCGACGCGCACGAGCGGCAGGTCGTCGGGCAGCTCGAGCACCACGCGATGGCGCGCCAGGCGCTCGCGCAGCCGCGCAAGCGATGCGCCGGCGATCTCGGCGATCGAATCCCAGTCGCGCTCGAGCTTGAGGCCGCCGGTCTCGAGGCGCGTCATCTGCAGGAGCTTCGCCACCCGCTCCGACATTTCCCGTGCCTGCTCGTAGAGGCTGCGCGCGAGCGCCTGGCGCTCCTCCGGGCTCAGGCGCTCGCCGCGCTCGGCGAGGCTGGAGGAGGCGCCCGACATCACGGCGAGCGGCGTACGCAGGTCGTGCGAGATCGAGGCCAGCAGCGTGCTGCGCAGGCGCTCCGTCTCGGCAGCCGCCTCGAGCTTTGCCTGCGCCTCGGCCTGCACGCGCACGTTCTCGGCGAGCCGCGAGATGACGAAGCCCACGGTGAGCATGATCGCGAACGTCAGCAGGTATTGCAGGTCGTCCACCGAGAACGTGCCCTGTGGCGGCACGAAGAGGAGATCGAAGGCCGCGACCGAAAGCACCGTCGTGAGGATCGCCGGGCCGCGGCCGAAGCGCTGCGCGACCAGCACCACCGCGAGCAGGTAGACCATCGCGATATTGACGAGGTCGAAGCGCGGATGCAGCGCGAGCCCGACGAGCGTGCAGGCGAGGGGCGCGCCCACGGCCCAGACATACCCGGCAATCACGCCGTCACTCTAGCCTTTTTCGTCGGGTGCATTCACCACCGCGGTTGTAGCGCGGCTCTAGGGCGCTTGCCGTAAAGACGGCGTAAAGAACGCGGGCGCGGGTCCAATCTTTACGCAGTCTTTACGAGGCAAAAGCTAGGCTGCGCCACCATGAAAACGAGCCAATCCACTGCCACGCTCTCGCTCCTCGCGCTCGGCGTCGTCTACGGCGACATCGGCACGAGCCCGCTCTACGCGGTGAAGGAAACATTCAACCCCGACCACGGCATCCCGCTCAACGCGCAGAACATCGTCGGCGGCCTCTCGACGATCTTCTGGATCCTGATGGTCGTGGTCTCGCTCAAGTACGTGACCCTCGTGCTGCGCGCCGACAACCGCGGCGAGGGCGGCATCATGGCGCTGCTCGCGATGGCTGCTTCCTCGGTGAAGAGCCGCCCGGAATGGACCGGGATGCTCCTTGCTATCGGCGTCTTCGGCGCGTCGCTCTTCTACGGCGACGCGGTGCTTACGCCCGCCATCTCGGTCCTGTCAGCGGTCGAGGGCCTCGAGGTCGGCACCTCGGCATTCAAGCCCTACGTCGTGCCGATTGCCACCGGCATCCTGATCGCGCTGTTCCTCATCCAGGAGCAGGGCACCGGCTTCGTTGGGCTTCTCTTCGGCCCGGTGTGCGCGCTCTGGTTCGTGTCGATCGGCGCGGTCGGCGTGTGGCACATCGCGCAGCAGCCATCGATCCTCGAGGCACTGAATCCGGTCCACGCGCTCGGCTTCGTCACCGGCCATGGCTTCGCCTCGTTCGTGGTGCTCGGCTCGGTGCTCCTAGCCATCACCGGCGCGGAAGCGCTCTATGCCGACGTCGGGCATTTCGGCAAGCGGGCGGTGCGCGTCGCCTGGTTCGGCCTCGTGGCGCCGGCGCTGGTGCTGAACTATTTCGGCCAGGGCGCGCTCCTCATCGCCAACCCGAAGGCGCTGGAGAATCCCTTCTACCTTTCCTATCCGGACTGGGCGCTCTATCCGATGGTCGTGCTCGCCACGGCAGCGACCATCATCGCGTCGCAGGCGACGATCTCCGGCACGTATTCGATGACGAGGCAGGCGATCCAGCTCGGCTACCTGCCGCGCATGGACATCGAGCACACCTCGGCGAAGACGCTCGGCCAGATCTATATCCCGGCGGTCAACTGGACGCTGCTCGCGATCGTCGCTGCCGCGGTGATCGGCTTCGGCTCCTCGACGCGGCTCGCAAGCGCCTATGGGGTGGCGGTGATGGGCACCATGCTGGCGACCACCTTCCTCACGTTCTTCGTGGTCCGCTACGGCTGGGGCTATCCGCTCTGGCTGTGCCTCCTCGCCACCGGGTTCTTCATGCTGATCGACGCGACGCTGTTCTCGGCGGCGCTCCTCAAGATCCACGAGGGCGGCTGGTTCCCGCTCGCGCTCGGCGCCATCGTCTTCACGGTGATGATGACCTGGCGGCGCGGACGCCAGATCATGACCGAGCGCCTGCAGGCCGATGCCGTGCCGCTCGACGCATTGCTCAAGTCGCTCCTGCGCGAGCCGCCGCAGCGCGTCGCCGGCACCGCCGTCTATCTCACCGCCTCGCCGGACGCGACGCCGCAGGCGCTGCTGCACAGCCTCAAGCACTTCCAGACGCTGCACGAGCGAGTCGTGTTCCTCACCATCGAGTTCCGCGACGTGCCCTGGGTGCCGTTCGAGGAGCGCGTGGTCTGCGAGCGTCTCGGCGGCAATTGCTGGCGCGTGCGCGTGCGCTATGGCTTCATGAACCGTCCCGATATCACGCGCGCGCTCGATCATTGCGGCGCGCTCGGCCTCGAGATCGACCCGATGCAGACGTCCTATTTCGTCTCGCGCCAGCGCGTCGTGCCGAGCGCCGGCCCGGGCGGCATGGCGCTCTGGCGCGAGCGCATCTTCGCGGCCATGGCGCGCAATGCCGGCAACGTCACCGACTACTTCAACATCCCCACCAATCGCGTGGTCGAGCTCGGCACACGGGTGCTGATCTAGGCTGCGTTAAGGACGCGAAATAAGGCCTTGCTCCGCTGGCCAATGGGCGCACAATGGTGCCGCTATGAACGAGCAAGTGGCCCAGCCTGCTCCGGCCGCCACTGAGGTCTTCGGCGAGTACAGCCCGGCGGTCACCTGCGCAGCCGGTGTGATCCTAGTGCTCGCGATCGCGATCATCGACCGGCTCACCGGCTACGACCTGCATCTCGGCCTGCTGTACCTCGTGCCGATCACGATGGTGACCTGGGCCTGCGGCGGCAAATGGGGCCTCGGCATCGGCGTGGTCGCGACGCTCGTGTGGGTGGCGATCTTCCGCGAGGAGCACCACTATCCGAACAGCTTCTACTTCTACTGGGACGCCGCGGTCCAGTTCGCCATCTTCGCCATCGTCATCTTCCTGCTCGCGCGCCTGCGCGGGGCGATCCGCGGGCACGAGCTCTCGCTGTCGATCCTGGAGAAGCTGGACGCGCCGGCCTACGTCGTCGACCTGCAGCGCCAGGCGGTGCTGCTCGGCAACCGCGAGTTCCGCGCCGCTTTCGACGGACGCAGCGCCGAGGAGCTCGCCGGGCGGCCGGCGCACGAGTCGCGCTTCGCGCTGGCCGACGGCCAGCCGGCGCTGCTGCGGATACTGAAGCCCTAGAAGAGGTGGACCGAGCTCGGCGCGAAGAAGCCGATCGCGCAGAACACCATGCCGATCACGCCGAGCGCGCCGCCGATCCAGGCGAGCGCGATGATCTCGGCGATGATCGAGGCCGAGGCGAGCACGATCGCGATCTGCACCGCCGCCGACGCGAGCTCGTAGTGGTGATAGGCGGCCATCGAAATGTCGCGCTTCTTCTCGGCGGCCTTGGCGCGCGCGGCGAGCTGGTCGCGGCCCTCGTTGGTCTCGGGCTCGGACTGGTAGCGCTGCGCGGTCTCGCGCCACTTCGCCATCTGCTCCTTCGCCGCCGCGCTCGTGCTGCCGGCCTGGAGCTCCTCGGCGGCGGTGCGCAGCACCGTCTGCCGGATCGTCTTCGCCTGGAAGAACGCCCAGAGGTTCGACGCCTCGATGTTGTACGCGAGCGCCGCGGTCTGCGCGCTCTTGCCCAGGGTCTCCGAGAAGGCGAGCACCAGCGCAAGGAGCGAGATCAGGAGCGCGATCTTCTTGTTGCCGCCATGATCGCCGTGGCCGTGGCCGTGACCTCCAGACATGCCGCTATCCCCCTTTTCCGCCATCTAGCCTGAATCGGGCTGCGCCGCTTCGCCGGGCGGCGGCCGACCACCGCCGAACTGCGCCCACGCGATTCCCGCCATCGTAATGCCTGCGCCGGCGATCTTGAGCCAGGTGAAGTGCTCGCCGAGCGTGAGCCAGGCGACGATGCCGGCAATCGGCGGCGGAAGATACATCAACGGCGCCGAGCGCGCGATACCGCGCACGTGATTGACCCACGCCCACACCATCCAGCCACCGACCGATGACAGGACGATGGCCCAGAAAAGCCCCACCCACACCATCGGCGTGAGCCGGCCGAGGTCGGCGACGAGGATGCTGGGGGCGGCGAGGAGCACCATCGGCGGCGCGCCGAAGAGCAGCGTGTAGGCGAGCACGATGACCGGCCCGTAGCGCTGCACCAGCGGACGCACCATCACCGTGTAGAGCGAGAAGAACGAGGCGGCGACCAGCAGCACCAGGTCGCCGAAGCCGGCATGCGCCACGCCGCGCGCGAACTTGTCCGACAGGAACACCATGATGCCCGCCATGGCGACGATCGTGCCGGCGACCTGGCTCGCGCGCAGGCGCTCGGCGCCCAGCACCACGAGGATGGCGAGGGTGAAGAGCGGGCCGCTCGTCAGCACGAGCGCGGAGGAAAAAGCCGTGGAAAGGCTGATGCCCCAGAACACGAGCCCGACGTGCAGCGCATGGCCGACGAGCCCGCAGGCGACGAAGCGCGGCAGGTCCTCGCGCTTCGGCCAGGTCCTGGCGACGCTCCGGCGGAAGACAAAGAGCAACAATAGGAACGCCAGCACCGGCATCGAGACGAAGCGGATAAAGAGGAAGGCGCCGACGCCGAGCGCGTCGAGCACGTACTTGACGAAGGCGAAGTTCGCGCCCCAGATCACCATCGTGACGATGGCGGCGACGAGCGACAGGCGAGCATGGGACATCGGCCCCGCAGTCTAGAATAGCCGCCTCGATGAAACGCGAAACGCCCATCGCGGCGCGCGCCGCGGTCCAGTCGCTGGCGGCCTCCAGGATCCGCGAGCTATACAACGAGGGCCTCGGCCGCAAGGACATCCTCGCTTTCTGGGTGGGCGAGCCCGACGAGCCGACGCCGGAGTTCATCCGCAAGGCCGCCACCGACTCGATCGGCGCGGGCGAGCTCTTCTACACGCACAACCTCGGCATTCCGAAGCTGCGCGAGGCGCTCGCCGCGTACGTCTCGCGGCTGCACCGCAGGACCGATCCCGGCCAGGTCGCGGTCACCAGCGCCGGCGTCAACGCGCTGATGCTCGCGTCCCAGCTCCTGGTCGATCCGGGCGACCACGTCGTGGAAGTGACGCCGCTCTGGCCGAACCTGCAGGAGATCCCGAAGATCCTCGGTGCCAGCGTGACGACGGTGCCGCTCGACTTCGCGCCGACCGGCTGGACGCTCGACATGCGAAAGCTCCTCGCCGCCCTCACCCCGGGGACGCGCGTGCTCTATCTCAACTCGCCGAACAATCCGACCGGCTGGACCGTCTCGCGCGACGAGCAGAAGACGATCCTCGAGCACTGCCGCCGGCACGGCATCTGGATCTTCGCCGACGACGCGTACGAGCGCCTGTACTTCGGCGCCGGCGGCGTGGCGCCCTCGTTCCTGGACGCCATGCAGGACGATGACCGCGTGATCAGCACCAATACCTTCTCCAAGTCGTGGCTCATGACCGGCTGGCGCCTGGGCTGGCTGGTCGTCCCGCCGAGCCTGGTCGCGGACCTGGGCAAGCTGATCGAATACAACACCTCCTGCACGCCGATTTTTGTGCAGCGCGCCGGCATCGCCGCCGTGACCGGAGGCGAGCCGGTGATCGAGCGCACGCGCGAGCGCTTCCGCCGCGCGCGCGATTTCCTGGTCGCCGAGCTGCGCAGGCTGCCGAAAGTGGAAGTCGCGGTGCCCGATGGCACGATGTACGTTTTCCTGCGCGTGCAGGGGATGACCGACAGCCTGGGGTTCTGCAAGCGCCTGGTGCGCGACCATGGGCTCGGCCTCGCGCCGGGCTCGGCGTTCGGGCCGGAAGGAGAGGGATTCCTGCGCTGGTGCTTTGCGGCCGAGACCGACAAGCTCGCCGACGGCGTCGCGCGCCTCAAGCGCGCGCTGTGAAAATAAAACGCCGGGCCGAGGGCCGACTGCGCCCGGGGCCCGGCAGGGGGGAGAGTCGGCTCTTAGGCGGCCTTGCGGACGGCGGCCGACGCCTTGTCGAGCATCGAGATTTCTCCCGACAGCTCGGCGCCTTCCTCGACCTTGATCTTGGCGTAGCGGATCTTGCCGGAGACCTTGCCGGCGCTGTAGATGACGAGCTGCTTGCGTACCGTCAGCTCGCCTTCGAAGCGGCCGTGGATCTCGGCGTTGTCGACTGCGATGGTTCCCTGGAACACGCCATGCGGCGTGATCTCGAGCACGCGGGAGTCGAGCGTCGCCTCGACGCGGCCTTCGACGATCAGAGTGTCGCAATCGCTGATCTCGACGCCTTTCAGCTTGATGTCGGGGCCGACGACGAGCTTGGCTTCCTTGCGCTCGTTGGTGACGGCGGCGGCGCTGGGCACGGTGGTGTCAGCGTCGGTGGCGTTTGCTGCGGTCGAAACAGGAGCAGTAGTGACTGCCTGGCTCGGGCGGAAAAGGTTGTCTTCGCGCTTCTCCTCGCGTTTACGGAAGAACCCGTCTTTCTGTAGCACTCTCTGCTCCCAAGTGTAGTGATGGATAGGACAGCGCGTCCTTAAAAGCACGAGCCGTGCCTGCTCCTAACTCACTGACGGGAAACGCTTCGCCTCGTAGGGGAAATTCCCCGACGTCGCCCGGCGGCGACGGAATTGCGCGTAGCCGGATCTCTACACTATGGGAACGGGTGTCGGGCCGGCGCGACGCCGCTCTCGTTACGCCGCGAACTCGCGCAGCAATTTGCCCGGCAGCCGCTCGCTCTTGCGCAGTCCGCCCGGGTCGGCGATGCGCTCGCCGTTCACCCAGACGCCGTGCACGCCGATCGCGTCGGTGGTGAGGCGCGGCTGGCCCGCCGGCAGATCGAACACGCGCCGGTTCGGGCCGCGGTTCACCGTCTGCGGATCGAAGAGGAAAAGGTCGGCGTGGTAGCCGGGCTTGAGCGCGCCGCGGTCGCGGATGCCGAACACGCTCGCCGGGTGACCGGTCAGGCGCCGCGCCGCTTCCGCGAGCGATAGCACGCCGCGCTCGCGCGACCAGCGGCCGAGGAGGTGCAGGCCGAACCCGGCGTCGTTGAAGAAGGTGAGATGCGCGCCGGCGTCGGAGAGCGAGACGAGCGCGTTCGGGTCGCGCAGCATGCGCGCGATGCCCGACTCGTCGGTATTGAGGAGCTGGGCGCTGAACACCGTGTCGAGGTTCTCGCCGAGCGCGAGGTCGAGCATGGTGTCGAGCGGGTCCTTGCCGGCCTCGCGCGCGAGCTCGGCGATCGAGCGGCTCTCGGCGTGCGGCCGCGCCGATTCCACCACGTGCACCTTGTCCCACTCGCCGTTGAAGAGGCGGAAGTGCCCGGGACGCGCGATCTCCTCGCGCAGTGCCGCGCGAAACTTCGGGTCGGCGAGCCGGGTCGAGTACGCGTCGCCCTTGAGGCGCATCGCCTGCTTCCAGGCATCGAGGCTCTCGAAGGTGTAGGGCGAGCGCATGGTGAAGTCCATCGTCAGCGGGCAGCAGGACATCGCGCCGAGCAGCCGGTGCTTGCGCCCGTTGGCGGCGGCGATCGCCTCGAGCTCCTGGAAGACCGCGTCCGGCTTGGTGCTGTCGTGAAAGAGCGCGGCGACGACGACCGGCCGGCCTGAATCGGCGGCGAGCCCCTCGAGGAACGCCATGCTGGTGTGCCCGCCTTTCGTCAGCATGAAGACGCCGCGCCCGGCGTCCTTCAGGGTGCCGACGAGCGCGCTGAGCTCCTTCTCCTCGGCGAGGCGCGAGGGCATCGGCAGGCCGCCGTCGCCGTTGTGCGCGGGCGAGGTGCTGCTCGAGAAGCCGATGGCGCCCGCGCGCACGCCTTCGAGCACGAGCGCGCGCATCTGCTGCACTTCGGCGTCGCTTGCGGCGCGCTGCGCCGCATCGTCGCCCATCACGTACGTGCGCACGCTGGAATGGCCGACGAACGCGGCGATGTTCACCGCGGCGCCCTGGTGCTCGAGCATGTCGAGGTACTGCGGCAGCGTCTCGAACTCCCAGCGGATGCCGGCGCGCAGCGCATCGATCGCCATGCCCTCGACCTGCGTGAGGTTGCGCATCACGCGCTCGCGATCGCGCGGCCGGCACGGCGCGATGGTGAAGCCGCAGTTGCCGATGATCGCGGTGGTCACGCCGAGCGCGGGCGAGGGCGACACCCACGGGTCCCAGGTGATCTGCGCGTCGTAGTGCGTGTGGTTGTCGATGATGCCCGGCATGAGCGCGAGGCCGTCGGCATCGATGCTCTCCCGCGCCGCGCCGGCGGCGCTGCCCACTGCGGCGATCCGCCCGGCGCTCACCGCGAGGTCGCCGCGCGCCGGCGGCGAGCCGAGGCCGTCGAGGAGGAGCGCATTGCGGATCAGGAGGTCGTGCACGGGAGGCTGAGTATACTTTTCCGATGGAGGAGTTCAGGCTAGACGGCAAGGTTGCCGTGGTCACTGGCGGCGCGAGCGGCATCGGCGCAGCCACCGTCCGCCTTGTCCAAAAAGCCGGCGGCAAGGCGGTGAGCCTTGACATCGCGACGGGCTGCGACGTCACCGACGAGAAAGCGGTGGCTCGCGCGCTCGCCGATGCGGAAAAGCAGCACGGCGGCATCGACGTGCTGGTCAACAATGCCGGTCGCGCGGCGCGCAAGCCCGCGACCGAGCTCACGCGCGACGAATGGCAGGCGGTCATCGACCTCAACCTGACCGCCGTCTTTCTCTGCTCGCGCAGCGCGCTGCCCTACATGAAGAAGCGCGGCGGCGGCTCGATCGTGAACCTCGCCTCGATCATGGGCTTCTCCGGCGGCATCTTTCCCAATGCCTCCTACCAGGCCTCGAAAGGCGCGATCGTCAACCTGACGCGCGCGCTCGCGCTCGAGTGGGCGCCGGACAACATCCGCGTCAACGCGGTGGCGCCGACCTTCGTGCGCACCGACCTCACCGTGCCGATCTTCAGCAGCCCCGAGCTGACGAAGCGCGTCATGCACCACACGCCCCTCGGCCACCTTCCGGAGCCGGAAGAAATCGCCGCCGCCATCGTTTACCTCTGCAGCCCCGCCGCGCGCTCGATCACCGGAATCACCCTGCCCGTCGACTCCGGCTTCCTCGCACGATGAATCCAATTCCGGACAACGTCCGTAATATTTGTCAGCTTGCTCTGCTAGTCGCGCCCTGCGCCGCGCTCGCCGGGCATGCGTCCGTGTCCGGCGGAAAAACCGGCGGCGTGCTGTCGTCGGCCCCAGCCGCCACATCTCAAACTACGCAGACCGGCCACGGCGGGGGCACCGGCATGCGGCAAATCGACCCGCGCCAGGCGCCGCCGCTCGATCCGAAGCGCGAGGTGACCGAGCAGGACTGCGCGAAGCCCGTCGACCTGACGAAGGGCAACCTGAAGTGCAAGTGAATCGGCCTTGGAATAAAAGGGCCGGTCGAGGCATCCTATGGGGGTGAGAAGGCTGGGGCACTGGCTCGCCATCGCTGCGATCGCGCTGCACGCGGCGTGGCCGCTCATCGCCAATGCCCGGCCGAAGTCGGTCCACCTCGTGCCGCTGTGCACGGTGGAGGGTGTTACCCACTACATCGAGCTGCCCGGCGGCAAGAGCCCGCTCGACGAGTCCGCCAGCACGCACCGCGAGCATTGCTCGTTCTGCTTCCTCGGCACCGTCGGAGTGCTGCCGTCGCACGTCGAGGCGCCCGTCGCCGCGGCGTCGGCAAGCGAGCAAATCGCTCGCGGCGTCGAGTATTCGCACGCAGGCGCAATCCCGATCGTCCACGGCGCACGCGCGCCGCCTTTGTCCCCCGTGGTGACCGCCAACCACAACATCGGGAGACAAAGTGAAACGGATCTTCTTGCTGGGCGCGCTGCTCGCGCCCCTTACGGCTAGCGCTTCATGCGGCTCGGCCTTCTGCATGGTCGATACGCAATGGAGCATGCAGGGCGTCAATACCAGCGCGGGCACGCGACTTGACCTGCGCTACGAGTACATCAACCAGGATCGGTTGCAGAGCGGTCGTTCGCGCGTCGGCGTAGGGGAATTTCCCCGGGACCACGACGAGGTGTCGACGCTGAATCGCAACTATGTCGCCACGCTCGACCACAGCTTCAACGCGAACTGGGGCCTGAACGTCACCGTGCCGGTGGTGAGCCGCGAGCACCATCACGTCATGAATAACGACGACGGTACGCAGACGCCCGAGTCGTGGCAGTTCACCGAGCTGGGCGACGTGCGCGTGCTGGGGCGCTACCAGTTCACGCCCACCGAGTCGACCGAGCACACGCTCGGACAGTCGGGCGTTTATTTCGGCGCCAAGCTGCCCACCGGAAGCCATACACTGGCGAACGAGGAGGGCGAAGTCGCCGAACGCACGCTGCAGCCGGGCACCGGCACGACCGACGCGCTCTTCGGCGCCTTTACCCGGCGCGCGCTGCCGCTGAAGGACATGTCGTGGTTCGCGCAGGCGCTCGCGCAGTTTCCACTCGACACGCGCGACGACTACAAGCCGGGCAAGCGCCTGTCGATCGACACCGGACTGCGCTACGAATCGAGCGAGCGCTTGGCGCTTCTGCTGCAGGCGAACCTGCTCTTCCGCGGCCGCGACAGCGGCGGGCAGGCCGAGCCCGAGGATTCGGGCGGCCGATCGCTCTGGCTCAGCCCGGGTGCCAGCTTTGCCGTGACCAAGGACATCCAGGCCTACGGCTTCGTGCAGCTGCCGCTCTACCAGTACGTGAACGGCGTGCAGCTCGTCGCCGAGCGCTCCTTCGTCTTCGGCGTGAGCACGCGCTTCTAGCCGAGCGTCGCCTCGACGTCGCGCCGCCACGCGTCGACCGCCTCATAGTAGACGGTCAGCACGCAGCGGCTCTTCCGGCGGCTGTGGCAGCACGCTCTTCCTGTCGGCGGCTCGAGCGCACACCGCGTCGATGATTTTTCGGGCCTCACTGAGGCTGCAAGGGACCATCGCTCGCTCTGGATAATTAGGGCCCTGACCCCGAATTCAGTATCCGGCGGCAAAGTCGACGAGGTGTTGCGGCGTCTCGCCGCGCCGCACGCGCTCGACGTTCTCGACGATCCTGGCAATCGCAGTGCGTGGCTCGGTGAGCGCGGCGGAATGCGGCGTGATGGTGATGCCGGGATGAGTCCAGAGCGCGTCGCTCGGCGCGAGGGGCTCGTGGTCGAAGACGTCGAGATAGGCGTGCGCGAGATGGCCCGAGTCGAGCTCGCGGAGGAGGTCCGACATCACGAGGTGGCCGCCGCGCGCGAGGTTGATGACGCAGCCGTGCTTTTTCAGGAGGCCGAGGTTGCGGCCATTGAGGATGCCTCGCGTCTCACTCGTGAGCGGCAGGAGGCAGACGAGCGCATCGGTGATGCGCAGCATCGACGCGAGATCGGTGAAGCCCTGCACGCCAGGCACGCTCTTCGGCCGGCGGCTGAAGCCGGCGACGTTGAAGCCGAGCGCGAGGAGCTTCGCCGCGGCATCGGTGCCGAGCACGCCCATGCCGAGGATGCCGACCGTGCGGTCGGAGGCGAGGTACTGCTTGCGGCGCCGCCACTGCTTTTCCGCCTGCTGCGCGCGATAGCGATAGTGATGGCGATGCCAGTCGAGCACGTGCGAGAGCACCGACTCCGACATTGCCGCCACCATTCCGGGATCGATCAGGCGCGCGATCGGCACGCCTTTCGGCAGGCCGGGATCGGCGATGAGCTTCTCCACGCCCATCCACAGCGACTGGACCAGCTTCACGCCCTTAAGTTGGCCGAGCGTGCCCGCCGGCGGCGTGGCGACGAGCGCGATGTCGATCGGCTGATCGGTCGTGGTGACGAAGCGATCCTGCGGCAGCGCTTTTTCGAGGAGCGGGATCCAGAATTCCGCCTTCTCGGTTTCGCTCGCGAAGAGAATGTTCACAGGGGGCGGGATGTTAGCATCGGCGCTCGCTCCGAATGACCCCGCCGTTTCGCGCCGACCAAGTAGGAAGCCTGCTGCGCCCGCCGAATCTCAAGGCCGATCCGAAGGCCGCGATCCGCGCGGTGGTGGCCAGGCAGGAAGCGATCGGCCTCGAGGGCGTCACCGACGGCGAGCTCAGCCGCCAGTGGTGGCACCTGGATTTCCTCACCCGGCTCGACGGCGTGACCGCGCGCCAGAATCCGGGCCCGAAGTTCGGCGGCACCGAGGAGCAGCCGCCGATCCCGACGGTCACCGGCAAGCTGCGCTACTCGAAGCCCGTCATGGTGGACGATTTCGCGTTCTTGAAAAGCGTCGCGAAGAAGACGCCGAAGTTCACCATCCCGTCGCCGTCGATGCTCCACCTGCGCGCCGGGCGCGCCGGCATCGCCTACGGCGACATGGAGGAATTCTGGGCCGATGCCGCCGCGGCGTATAAGGCCGCGATCGCCGCGTTCGCCAGCGCGGGGTGCACCTATCTGCAGCTCGACGACGTGGCCTTCGCCTATCTCTGCGACCCGAAGATCCGCGAGGCGTGCCGCAAGAACGGCGACGACCCGGACAAGCTGCCCGCCACGTATGCGCGCACCATCACGCGGGCGCTCGAGGACCGCCCGAGGGGCATGACCATCGCGATGCACACCTGCCGCGGCAACTTCAAGAGCGCCTGGGTCGCCGAAGGCGGCTACGAGCCGGTCGCCGAAGCGATGTTCTCGTCCGGCGTCGATGCGTTCTTCATGGAGTTCGACACCGAGCGCGCCGGCGGCTTCGAGCCGCTGCGCTTCGTGCCGAGCGGAAAGAAGGTCGTGCTCGGCCTCGTCTCGTCGAAGGTGCCGCAGCTCGAGAGCAGGGACGAGCTCAAGCGCCGCGTCGACCAGGCGGCGAAATACGTGCCGCTCGAGAACCTGTGCCTCTCGCCGCAGTGCGGCTTCTCGAGCACGCATCACGGCAACAAGCTCACGCCGGAAGACCAGTGGCGCAAGCTCGAGCTGGTGGTGCAGGTGGCGCGCGAGGTATGGTGAAGTTCTCCGGGCGCCGCGAGGACCCGCGGCTCCTGAAAGGCGAGGGGCGCTACACCGCCGACTGGAATTTCCCCGGGCAGCTCTACGGCGCCTTCCTGCGCTCCGATCGGGCGCACGCCCGCATCGTTCGCATCGATACCTCGACCGCGCGCGCCATGCCCGGCGTAGCCGCCGTCTACGCCGGCGAGGACCTGAGGCACTTCAAGACCGCGCCGCCGCAAGTGAAGTATCCCGGCCGCGGCGGCGTGCACCTCAAGGTGCCGGAGCGGCCGACGCTCGCCCTCGATCGCGTGCGCTATGTCGGCCAGGAAGTGGCGCTCGTCGTGGCGAGCACGCCCGCCGCAGCGCAGGACGCGGCCGAGGCGATCGAGATCGAGTACGAGGAGCTGCCCGTCGTCGTCGACGGCGCGCAGGCACTCGAGGAAGGCGCGCCGCTCCTGCACGAGTCGGTGCCCGGGAATCTCGCGTTCGACTACGACTACGGCAACGAAGCCGCGGCCGAGGAGGCGCTGAAGAAAGCGGCGCACGTCACGCGATTGACGTTGGACAGCACCCGCGTGTCGGGCAACCCGATGGAGCCGAAGGCCTGCGTCGTGGTGTACGACGCGGCGACCGATTCCTACGACGTGCATGCGAGCTCGCAGGGCATGAGCATGATGCTGCCGAACCTGGCGGCGATCACCGGCACGCCGATCGAGCGCATCCGCCTGCACGCGCGCGACGTCGGCGGCGGCTTCGGCATCCGCTCGCAGGC
>Ga0134121_10002217_pt1 | contig 17064 bp, 9 predicted proteins | sample KB301_FD_96463 | JGI IMG/M metagenome (GOLD analysis project Ga0134121, IMG submission 96463) | Terrestrial soil microbial communities without Nitrogen fertilizer from Kellogg Biological Station, Michigan, USA - KB3-0-1 | ecosystem: Environmental > Terrestrial > Soil > Unclassified ... | reverse complement strand
TGCGCGCGATGCCGCCGGTGGTGCCGAAATAGACGTAGTTGTCGCTGCCGGTGATGCTGAGCACGTTTCGCGAGGGCAGCTCGCTTTTCACCCTGGTCCATTGTTGAGATGACGGCTCAAAGATGAGAGCGCCGTCCAGTGTTCCGACAAACAGCCGCGACCCGTCGCTCCACATCGCATTCGGATTTACGACGACACGTCCAATCTCAGTCGCAAAACTGCGCAGCTCGCCACTGGCGCTCAACTCGAACAGTCCACCGCCGTACGTGCCGACAAAGATGCGATTGCCGACAGCGGAGAGCGCGGTAACCCAGTTGGTGGTGAGCTTTGAATTCGTGTCTTTGAACACTCGCGACACGTGGCCGTCTTCAACCACCGCCAGCCCGCCGAGAGTGCCGACGTAAGTCTTGCGACCCTGGACCAGAACGGCATAGAGACTGTTGCTTGGCAAACCCTGTACGGTGGTTAGACCATGAAGTTTGCCCCGCGCGCCCAGTGACAAACCTTTGCTGGTGGCGCATACGAGCTCGCCGCCTTCGTCCCAGTGAGCCGCTTGCAAAACGGCATTGCTCAGGAGGCCATCTTTAGTGGACCACTGTTCAGTGTTTCGCAGGCTCGAATCAAAACGCAGCAGGCCACTCGACGAAGCCGCCAGAATGGATGCTTGATCTTTAGTGAGCGAGTTGATTTCACGATTCGTTTCAGACTCGAGATGGGCCAACTGTGTTCCCTGCGAGCTGAGCACGTCGATTCCGCGTCGAAAATTTCCGGCCCAGACACGAGCTTGCTCGTCAATAGTCAGCGCCGAAACGAGGTTGGTTGTAAGCGTGCGATTGCGGTCGGGCTGTCCCCACGCGACGAAAGCATTGTCGACGGTGGACCGGTACAGTCCCTCCTCACTCAACAACCAGAGATGATTGTCGAGTGCAAGCAATCGTGTTCCTGTTACATTTCCAGCTCTGGTCCAGGCAATCGGACTCACCTGTCTCGCAGTCTGCTCGGTCCTGAAACTAAAAGTCTCGCCATTGTCTTTGCTGAGCACGACGCTGTCAGCCGTAACGGCGAGGCTCGATAAAGAAGGAAGGGTGAGGATTGTTTGAAAGCGTGAGGTGCTTGTGATTGGAGCCATTGCTAACCCGAAATCCGTGGCCACGAAAAGATTTTGCGCCGCGACCGCAACACCGGTAACGCGATTCGAGAGTAGACCATCAACCGTTGTGAAGTGAGACCAGCGGCCGCCCTCTTCCATCCAGAGTCCATCAGCATAGGTGCCGACAAACAAGCGTGCGCCGTCTTTGGAGAGATGGTTGATCTCCAGGAGCCGCGTGTGTTCCGTGCCGGCGGTGAGTTCCTTGAATTCGCGACCATTAAATGCGATCAAGCCGCCGGCTCTCGTACCAATCAGCAAGCGGCCTTCGTCCGCGAAGAGTGCGTCGATCGATTGCGGCGTTCGGTCAGTCCATCTAAGCCCGTGAAACTGAGAGCCGTTGAACTCGACCAACCCTTCAGTCCGCGTACCGATGAAGAGCCTGGAATTGAAGACGGCGAGGCTGAGCAGGTCGCTTTCCGGCAGACCGTCGAGCACCGTGTAGTGCCGCACCAGTTTTCCGGTTTGGTCCAACTCGATCAGCCCGCCGTCAGATGCGACGAAGTATGAATCGTTGAACCTGGCGATTGCTCTCGTGCTTTGGTGGTTCTGCCAAATCTCGATCGCCTTGCTGCTGATCGGCTTGAGCAACTTTTGTTCGAATGGAACGAGGTCTTGTTTGTCGCGTCGCGCGCGCTCGTCAGCGAGCTGCTGGTCGGCTCGCTGTTTGATTTGCCAAGCACCAACGAGTCCCGCGATCAGCGCGAGCACCAGGAGCAGCAGCCAAATTTTCCGGGTAGGCAATCTCATGCCGGGTGGATGGCATTATTAAGATCCGGCAGTGGTTGCGTGACGGGACGCGTCACAGTGAGCAGATGAGCGATTACGGGGCGAGCTTGAGGCTAACCCTACCGGTCGATCTGTGGAGAAACACAGAAACGCAAGTTGGTAATCTCTAAGGTTTGCGAGGAACGATTCTAAAAAACCGTCACAAAGACACGAGGATACACTGGTTTCACAGGGAAAGATCTAATGCTATTGGAACCGACGTCAATTCGTGTTGCCCTTCCGCCCTTGCCACACGATGTTCCCGTGCTTATCGACATAAACAGATTGGCAGGGTGAAGCCTTACAAGTCACTAGTTGAGCCAACCCATTGGTAAATGGTGTGACAAGAGAAGAGTCCGTCGTGAAAACAATCTTTCCAGAGGTATCGATAAAGTATCCTTCGTCATTTAACTTTACAAAAGCCAATCCTTCCGAAAAAGGTTCAGCGGCATCGAACTGGGGAGGAATGATCATCTCTCCAAGTTCATTCACGTAACCCCACTTCCCTTTAGTCCTTACCGCAGCTCGGTGGTCGGCAAATTCCTGAACTTGCTCGTATGTACCTTCGAATACCGTTTGTCCATTCGCATTGATAAACGAGTAACTGACGGGCTTTAAAAACGCGTTCACCGGATCAGAGATGTCGAGGTTGTCCATCACCAGTTCGCCACGTGCAAAACCGGCTATGATGTTCGGGTCTTTGGAAACGACTGCCAACCCGCCCGAGAACCGGTTCCCGGCGTTATACCATCCGATCGAGGTCAACTTTCCATTCTTCCCGACGTAAGAAACTTTGAAATCGCCTGCAGCGAGTCGTTTGCTGTTACCGAATTGCTTCACCACTAACGCATATCCGTCTCGAAAATCATCTGCATAATCAAACGGAGCAACAAAGACTGTCCGTCCATCCTTGTCGATGAAAGCCCACTCGCCATTCAACTTCACCCGGGCCAGACCTTCGGAGAAGTCGAAGGCAGATTCAAACTGCGGTTGGATTACCACGTTACCTTTCTTATCGATGTAGCCGTAGCGACTGCCAAACATTACGGCCGCCAAACCCTCTGAAAAACTTCTGACCTTAGGACTGCGCACTGCAATTACAACTTTTCCCGATTCGTCGATATAGTTCCAGTACGAATCAAGAACGGCGGCCAGGCCTTCACTAAAATCCAAGATCCGTTCAAACCTCGGTTGGATTACCACCTGTCCCCCTTCATTGATATATCCATACTTCTTGTTTAAGTACACCGGGAACCGCGCCGATGAATTCAGCGTTTGTCCAACGGCAGCAGAGGTTGCAACCAAAACACATACGAGGCACCACATGCCGAAGTTGAAACGTACCCTCATCTTTTTTACTCCTAACATGGACCATCACATCGTTACGGGTGAAAAGCCCCTAAACCGATTAGGCGCTCGACCGCTCGTTCACGGCCTGCCATCGTTGGACCAGGATTGGCTTGTGTCAGAGGGCGCCCACTCGGATCAGTGTAGTTCACGGAAACCCGATTCATAGCTCCCGAATTCCTGTTTGCCTCAACGTCGGCAGCATTCCAACTGGGATTCCACAGGTGCTCATTCGCTGGTAACTGGCCATTCCGCGGATAGAAGCCCTGGCTTTTCATAGCTGCCTTTGCGCCGATACCCTCCGTCACAAATCCATTAACCTCAGTCTGAAACTGAGTGAGATCAGAGCCTCCCTTCATAAATGTTTTGTAGTCTTCTATGTGTTGTCCTTCGTGCAACAAGCCAAGACTCCAATCCATAATGTGCTGGTTAGTAGGATTTCCGAGATAAACAAAACTATTTCCCAGCATCTGGATAGTCGTGAATTCTACAGTCGCGTTAAAGCCCATGATGTACACGCCGTTATTTTGGTTTTCTGCTCCGTATGCTGAAATCCCACTCTGAAGCTTGGTTCGTTCAGCCACACTCAGGAGCGGGCTGCTGACTAAGGTCTGGAGATAAGCGATAGCATCTCTGACTCTATTGCGCTCGCCAATGATTCTATTTACTTCTTGCTTGCTTCTCTTGCCCGCCTTTACCTCATCGGCAGTACACTGCGCAGCAGCACATTGGTTTTGCCTCAACTCAGCGTCAGTTGCGCTGCCGCCCAACTCTTCACTCCAAACGAATAAACCCGAAGGGTCGACCAGGTTTAGTGGTTGATTCATGACGTACGAATATCGATTCCAACTTTGCGGACTTGTGGTATATCCGCTCGAGAGTAACGGATCGGGAGTAATGAATCGTCCCAGTTCTGAATCGTAGTATCTGGCTTGAGCAAAATCCAACCCAGTCTCGTCATCACGTTCATAACCGGCAAATTTTCGCTTGAGGTTATCGTTTGTGTAACCTTGCTGAAGCGTACGTCCACCTTGACCGGCAAAGATCTCTTCACCGAACGGGTAATAATCGTGTCGTTTTACGCCACTCAAAGCGCCAGTCTTATCAAGCACCATGCGCGGTGTTCCTATTTGATCTGCTACCAGCCATTGGAAGTCGACCACATTGCATGATGTTGGCGGGTAAAGTTGGCTTTGCGGGATGATCTCTTTCGCCTGGCTCGCGCTGGACCATGACAATTTGGCCAATGCCCCGCCACCGTTTTCGTAGAACTCCATCGTAATATTGTAACGCTGTCCCGCGGTCAAATTGATTTGGCCGCTCCACTCTGTCGGCCCCTGGTCGATCCACTTGTCGATCAACAACTGCCCGTTTACCCAGAGACGCACACCATCATCAGTCAACGTGTAGAACGTGTAGAGTTGCGAATATCTTGGTTCTACTTTTCCTTCCCACCTGACTGTGAAGGTGTCGACGCCCACGGAAGAGTGTGGGGCACCAACACCCCAGTCGAAGTTCACTGTTGCATCATCACGCGTTAACTTTAGATTTGTGAAGTCCATATTGTCGAAGTACCGGCCGGTCAAACCAGTACCTGACGATGTAGGCGTAGTTGCTTGAACGATTAGTTCTCCATTCCGATAAGCAAATTCCTTTAGAGGCGCAGCAGGTGAAGCGTTGGCCGAATATTCGCAAAGCAAAGAGCCGCTGATTCCATATACCTGCCATTGTTCTGTTCCACCCGCAATGCGTTTTCTTACTCTACGTCCGTCCGCGTCATAGGCATATGTGCTGGTTTGACCATAGGCATCCTGTGCGGACGTTACGCGATTCTCCGCATCGAAGTTGCGCGTCCCGTAGCCAGTATATGTATCGTTGTAAAGGTTTCCGTTCGCATCGTAGTTCATCGATCCAGTCGCACCGCCCGGAACACTGAGCCGGTTAGTAGCCGGGTCAATCGTGAATTGCGGCTCAGGAACTCCACCCCATGAATTGGCTGCATTAATAGTGCGGTTACCCCAACGATCATAGTCGTAATCTTGCACCCACGAATTCACACTATTTCTGACTTCCGTTACGCGATCTAGTCTGTTGAGCGCGTCGTAATCGTAGAAGAAGGTGGTCAGCGAGTAGCTGCTAATCTGATCGTCACCGGGGATATAAACATCCTGCTTCTTCAGCGCGCTGTTGTTGTCGGTGCCACTGCCGGCCCAGCTTTGCTGCGAATAGTGGTTGATAAGAGCGCCCCGATTCCAATTCGTCTCCTGTCCAGGAGTTTGGACGCCATACGTACTAACGCGAATCTCTGAAAGCTGGCCACGCACATTGTAAAAACGCTTGTTGTAGATCGGCGTGTCAGTACCGAACTGTTCCTGACGCATTCCACCTGTTTCGTCGTAGATGATCCCGGTTGAGTAGTTGCGTGTTATGCCATCACCCAGATTGCCACTGACGCTGGCAACGCGACCAGTCAGATCATACGAGTAGTTGACTGTGTGACCTGAGGGATAGGTTTGGATTGTGACTGCGCCTGTGAAATCGTAATTATGCGAGAACTGATACGGAACACTCCACACACCGCCAACCCTGAAGTGTTGACGCTGGATCAGTGGACGGCCGGTCACATCATAACTGTCGATTGCCGTGTGCTGCGTGGCTGCCGCCGCCGGGCCTCCCGCGTAGTCGTACCAAAAACGCCCTTTGCCATTGGTCGCACCGTCATAACTACGAACTAGATCTGGATTGTTCGCAGTCGAGGAATAATCAACTGACGTGTTACGGTTGAAATTATCATAGGTAAAAGTAGTTACCGTTCCCAGTGCATCTGTTCGAGAGGTGAGGTTCGCATTAGCATCGTAAGTATAATTCATAGACCATTGCGAATTCCCGGTCACCGGATCGGTACCGATGATCGACGGGTTGACTCCTCGTTCAGCTTCCTTGGAACGAACTAACCTACCGAGAGAGTCGTACATGAAGAATCTATACTGACCACCCTGATCGACCTTCCGCAAATTTCCAAGAACATCGTAGGTGTAATTCGTTACATACGCCAGACCAGTGGGATCTTCGATGGTCTGAACGAGTCGTCCGAGTGCGTCAGTTACTGTACATCGCGACTTGTTCAGTTGATCAGTGACCGTGACTGTATTTCCACTGTACGAAATTATGCTAAAGGCGTTATCAGGCCTGGTCGTAACTGCCTTCGCGCGACCAAGACCATCGTAAGCAGTCTCGGTCCACTTGCCACTGGGATTGATCGCAGAGTTGCTGCCAGTTGAGCGATACAGGAGCGATGTTCTCCAGACGCGTCCGAGCGCGTCATATTGAGTATCACCAGTCACCCAGGGATTGGACGTATCATAGTTTTCATACTTGAACACACGGTAGATACGCCCGAGCCCATCCAGAAACTGGTAGTCTTGCATAATTGTGCCCGCGGCATTCTGGAGAGTTTGTGTGTAAACATAGAACCCGGCACTGTTCTGATTATATTCGAACTTGGTCCACCCTCCGTCGGGACGTGTCACCTTGCGCACACGGCTGAGTGTATCTATGACTCCAAGATCGTCAGTATAGGAATACGTGGTACTGTGATTGTTGGCATCAGTCGCCGTCGTCACATGTCCGATTGAAAAGTCGTAGACGCTGGTTGTGATGAGCGGGGTATTACTTCCATAGGTGCCTGTTGGATCAGGCACTGATGACGTCAAACGCGTCGGGAACGCAAACGTATTACGATTTATTGAGTCACTGAACGAGTCGTTGTATTCGATCTGTGAGAGATTCCCTTTGGCGTCCCAGGTATCCCTCACGTTGCCTACTTGATCATATTGCGCGTGTGTCTCAAGGTATGTCCCCGACGTATCGAGCCACTGTCTGCTGGTTGTGACGTTCCCGCGGAGATTTCCGGGATCTATCCACCCCGTGACACTTCCATACGTGAGCAATGGATAACCGGCTTCGTCATAAAGCATTTCATTGCGAGCAACCTGCTGCCCAGCGGCATCATAGACGATTACCGCACTTGGCAAATTACGAATATGAACGTTCGTGTTTGTGTCGTAGCCATTTGTTAAGTAATCAATGCGTGAATGTCGCAACAAAGCTCCAGGTGCACCACTACCATAGGCAAACTCCCATGTATCTGTTTGGTTGTTGTACTGATCGAATCCGACAATTCCGGTTTGTGGATCGATAGAAGTTCTCTTGCAAACCTGATTGGTATCAACGAGAGTTGTTATAGTTTCGACAATACGCGGATCATTAGGTGGCTCCGGGGTCGAACCAAGCCCGTACGTGCTTGCATACGTACTCCACCAGCTCACAGGAGCACGTTGCCTCAACTCTTTGTCTATGCGTCGCAGGACAGTCGAGCCGTCTTCGGCCAGTGCTTCCGTACGGTATTCATGACCCTCATCCCATTCAGAGTAGACATCAAATTGATAACTCTGAAAAAGGGAGCCAGCAGCATTGTTTTTAAAATAGTGCTTCTCGCGCCCCAGCAAAGTATCGCCAGGAGTAAGGTGGTCCACTGTAACAGTTGTGGTCCAAGGCTGGCTTGGCGGATAACCAGCGGGACTGATTGAAAATACACTTTTGCCTTCGAGCGTTGTTCCATTCACAAAAACTCGGCGTTCCACAACTCTCCGGTAAATCTCATATTCACCAATCACACCCGAACCGGGAGTCATGTCCCACTCGACTGAGCCGCCCGTGGGAAGTACAACCTTGGACAACTCACCATAGCTGTTGTAGTAGAACTGATACGCCCTGTTATCCGGCATCCAAACTTGTGAGGTTACGGTTGGATCAAAGAATGTGGTAGTACTTGCGGCATTCAACTCGGGGAAAAGCTGTGCCTGCGTCTGTACTGAAAATCCGGAGTTAGGACGCAATGCGTTGGCTAGATTCGTTTTCGAAATGCGGATGATGCGCTGAGCGCCCCCGAATCCGCTGAACACAATCTGATCACATAATCCATAAGGAGAGACTTCCGAGACGTCGTAATTTACGGTGACTTGTCGTCCAAGAGAATCCGAAATTGTCGCGACACGTGCGGAAGCGTCGTAGGTATAACTCAAACGATTGCCGTTCCGATCGCGTATCCAGGTCACCTTCCCACTGTCAAAGCGGTATCGCGTTCCGTTTGATAGCATCAAGAATCCTGAGGGAATGATTGGGGAGGGATCTGAGAGGTTGACTCTGTCAAAAATAGGCGTATCGGAGATGAAGGTCATGGCCGAGCCATCCGCCGACACAAATAAGGAACCTCGCGAAGCTCCTTGTGTGCAGGATGTGCGAAGCAGAGGCTGCCCGCCAGATAGCTGATCGCGCAGTTCATGCTCACCGCCATCCGGAGTGGTCAGATACAGACGCGTGATCGACAACGAATATTTGGGAACGCCACTACAATTCGAGGTGGTAATGCCAACCTGCTTTAGTGAAAGATACCCTGGTCCATAGCCCACGTCGCCGGTCCAGGAATCAAATCGCGGACTCCACCGGTCTAACTCATTGCCGTCTGGCATAATTTTGAGAGTGTGCTTAACGCGCCAGCGCTTTGTATTGAAGGCAAGATTCATCGACACCTCGGCGCCACCACGTCCTCCGACAACCAACAATGGCAGCTTGAAATTGAGATTGCCATTGAAGAGATTAATGTTATCGAGACCTCCCAAAGCATAGCTGCTTGAACCGGTCGCGATTCCCGACGCAGTGTTGCGGTCTGTCGTGTTGGTCTGTGCGCTCGTCACACAGGCTGTGGCAAGCATGAGAATGACGATTCCAGTAGCGCGCAAACAGGACAAATAGGAGACTATAGGTGTGGTGTAGTCCATGAGTTACCTCAAGCAGGGTAAATTGCGAGAACCATCTCGCGTGTGATATTTAGACTTAGACCAAGGTCCGCGCAGAGTGACTGGTATATCTGAAACTGAGCATGGGGGGACGTAAAAATGTAGGTGTAGGCAAGCTCAGGTTTCGAAGTTCGACGTGACAATACTCGCAGTATTTTCAAGTGTCAAACAAATTCCATTAGCTGCCGCTGGTCCTCTTTGTGGTCCAGGGGTGTTTGCGGCAAGCGACAGACCACTGGCATATCTTCCCTTTTCACAAAATGCAAACGGTCCATGGGACCATGGGCGGTAGCTTGATTGCGCAACAAACAGATTAATGAACTCGAGTACCATAGGAGGGATGATTATGCGCATTGCAAACGCCAGTCATTTAGCCTTTGCTGTGGTCATGATTGCCTTCGGTATCCTGGGTCTTATCAAGGGTGACTTCACGGTGCTGTGGGAGCCGGTGCCTAAGGCCATGCCGGCGCGTGAGGTGTTGGTCTATCTCTGCGCTGTGGTCTCGCTTGCCTCGGGCATGGGCCTGCTTTGGCAGCGCACAGCCGCCCTCGCTGCCCGCGTGCTGCTTGCGCTTTTCGTGCTTTGGTTGCTGGTGTGGCGAATACCCGGTCTCTTCCGACTGTCTTTAGTGGAGGGTACGTGGAGTTGCGGTAAGACGATGGTGATGACGGCGGGCGCGTGGGTTCTGTTTGTATGGTTCGCGACGGGCTGGAGGCACCTCGGTTGGGCCAGCGGTGACAGAGGTCTGTGCATCGCGAGAGTGCTCTACGGTCTGGGATTGATACCCTTCGGCCTGGCGCATTTTCTTTATCCGCAACCGACCGCGGCGCTGGTGCCCGGCTGGTTGCCGTGGCACATGGGTTGGGCTTACATCACCGGCGTCACTTTTATCCTCGCGAGCGTAGCGATCCTCATTGGCGTGTTTGCACGATTGGCGGCCGCGCTCTCAACGTTGCAGATGGGATTGTTTGGGCTGCTGGTGTGGGTGCCTCTTGTGGCGAGGGGCTCACTCAGCGCGTTCCAATGGGGCGAGGTTGTTATCACTGTGGCATTGACTGCCGCCGGCTGGGTAGTGACCGACTCGTACCACAACATGCGAAGCGAAATTAAATGAATCTCTGCGGCCCTCTGCGTATCTTTGCGTTCTCTGCGTTAAAAATTGCCATTAACGCAGAAAACGCAAAGATACGCAGAGGGCCGCCGAGAAAAGAATCTAGTTCTGTGTTCCGGTTTTCGGTTTATTAGCAAAGCTGGTGGTTTGGGTTTTCATGAACTCGATCAATGTGTTCACGTCCACTTCCGCGAGATTTAGCCGGGGCATCTGAATCTGCCTGTACTGTTTGAATAGCGCGGTTGCGATCGGATCTTTCTCGACGATCAATCTATCAGGCTCGGTAATCATTCTTTTGAGCCAGGCACTTTCGCGCACGCTGGTCACACCGAGTAGGTCCGGCCCAACTTTGTCACCATTTCCGATCGTGTGACAGGCCGCACAGCGCGTATGAAAAAGGTAGGCCCCTTTGTCGATATCCAGCCTGACCGATTCGGTTTTATTCGGCGCAGCTACTTCGACCGTCGCCTGCGCTCCATAACCAAGCATGCTCTGGATCTTCAGCGCCATGAACTTGGTGTTGTCGAGCGCCGAGTTTCTCATCCATATTCCGGTGGCTTCGTTGCCAACGAGCAAACTCGGTGTGTGGCCGTCAGGATCGTTACCGTTAGGAAGCTTATCCAGCCCCAACTTCTTACTGATAAGTTTGATGTCCGCTTCTTTTCCAGTGAGGAACGTCCAGCCAGGTCCGACGTGATACTTCGCCGCATACTCCTTGAGCACTTCGGGTGTGTCATGTTCCGGATCGATCGTGATCGAGTAAAAGAAGATATCTTTCCCCATGTGATCGCCCAGAAGTTTCTGAAGCTGGACCAGTCGCGCGGTTTCCAGCGGGCAGTTGTACTTGCAGGTCGTGTAGATCAACTCGAGAGCCACAACCTTACCCTTGATTAGATCGTCGTAGAAGCGAACCTTCTTGCCGTCCTGCGTGATCAGCTCAACGTTGGGAAAGTGTGCTCCACCCGACTGCGAATCTTCCTTTGCATCAGCGGCATCCGCTTTCGAGACCTTCTTTAGGGTCATGCCGCACTTCGGGCACGAGCCGCCAGTCTTCGACTTGACCTCCGGATGCATCGGGCAACTGTATTCATCAGCTTGCTCCTGAGCGAAACTCACGGCGACCGGGGCTTGAGAAATGACTGCCATGGATGCGCCGATCATCAGCACTCCAAGCAACAGAAGCTTCACGTTCTTGAGTTTCATAGTCTTACTTCTCCTTAAATCTAAAGCATGGTTGAGCTGAGCAACCCTACGACGCTTGCCCGCCGCAGGGCATGCCCAGGTTCGAAGGATCACTCAGCTCAATCTCATGCATCCCGAAGCACCTATTGAATGGGCGCCGTAGTGACAGTGCCAACCGCCGCCGATGTAACGACGTTGTTACCAACGCTAATGCTTCCACCAGTCAGTTTCCCCGACGCGATGTCGAAGTTGAGAGTAGCGGATACCAGCATTGTGCGAGCTGACAGAGCATCCTTAGTACTGTCGTAGTAAGGCGTTGGCACGATGACCGTGTCGGAGGCTTGCAACGGCCTGATCTCGGTCGCGTGATTGTCTCCGGTGACATAGTTCTTCAGAGTTGCTTTCGTGGCGCCGCTTGTTCCCTTCAACTGGGAAAAATCGAAGTCAAGCAACACAAGCGAAGGACTTGTTACCGAGGTGGTATCTATCACTCTTCTGGCAGTGATGATCACGTTGCCACTAACCGTGATCGAACCGTTTGGATCGGTCACGGAGCCCTTGACCACAAGCGTGATGCTACTGTCGACAGGAGCATCAGCAGCGGTGGTCGTGGTCTGCGCCTGGACGGCTAGACCGCCGAAGGCCAGCATCGCCAGCGCCACAACGATACCGAGCGAGAGTGTCTTTATATTTTTCATGTGTCTTTCCTTTCTGGCCTCTTTAGTAGAAAGCGGTCGGAAGTATGTCGTCCGGGGCCATAAACGTGACGCCCTGTGGACTCGGGATCGGAGTCGGCAGCGGATTCAAGAACGGTGTGCCGGCGCCATCGATTTCCCACCTCAAAAGCATCGCGTTGTCTTCGTGCATGGTGTTGTGGCAGTGCTCCATGAACATGCCGCCAAAGTCGCGGAACTGAAGTGTGATTTTCACTTCGCCGCTGGGTCTCAGACGCCAGACGTCCTTGCGCCCTTTCTCCCAGGCGGGAACCTTAGACGCGCTTCCATCACGAGAGAGCGTTTGGCACTCTTCGAAGTGGATGTGAATCGGGTGATCCCAGCCACCGCCACCATTCCTCAAGGTCCATACTTCTCTGGTGCCGAATTTTGGCGCCGCAGAGATCCGGCCAAAGTCCGCTGCGAGTGTTGGTCCCTGGTTGTCAGTTTTGATACCCCACGGACCGAAGAACGTCGTGATCGGGTCGTTGGTTGTTTGATTAGCGCCGCTGTTGAATTCAAAGGTGCGTTCGTGGGCGACTGGAATATTGGACAGGTCCGGATTCGGAATCATCGTGGCCGGAACCTGACTGATATCCGGCTGTGCCGGATCGCGAACGATGCGGAACTCGAGGAATTTTCCAACACAAGGATCCTGCGAGTTGTTTGAGAGTGCCTCCGAAAGACTCAGATCTTTGGACACTCTTCTGCCGTCCTGATGTTCAGCAAGGTTCACCATCCAAACTGTCTGGCCAACGCTGTAACGAGAGAAGTCAATGACGATGTCATAACGCTCGGCGATGCCTTGCTCATCAAGCTGCGTGAGCACTACCGGGTGCGGGAACAAATTACCGTCATTGGCGATCTGGATCATTGGCGAGCCATCGCTCAGTGAGATCTTGAAGAACCGCGAGACTGATGCATTCAAAATGCGGAAGCGATACTTGCGCCGCTCGACCTCAAAGTACGGCTTGTAAGTAAGATTTACGGTCATTCGATCGCCGAGGAAGCCGTCGAATTCAAAAATGTCCATCGCGAGCTGTCCCGCTGAGTCCCACGCCTTGTCGGCAAGCATGAGATTCACGTCGTAGTCGAGGTTACCCCACGATTTGCCACTGGTGCTGGCGCGTCCGCTCGGCAGTCTCAGGTTAACGCCGTCGTTAATGTCTTCGGCGCCGCGATCGAGTCCACTGTAGATGTTGAACATTCCAGCGATACCCTTGTACACGTTCTGCGAGGTGAAGCTGAACATGTGATCGTGGAACCAGTGGGTGCTCATGGTCTCATGCCAGTCGCCAGGGACTTTCATAAGACCGCCAGCATCGGTCGGGCCTGAAGCAAACGGATCCGACGCAGTGGTATTGATGGTGTTGCGGCCGGCCAGGACGATTGGATAGTGATAATCGTAGAACTGGTTCGGGAAGAAGTAGGCGCCGGTGAAACCGTCGTTCTCCGCTCCGTGGTGTCCGTTGTGTTCGTGAGTAGAAATCGTATGAATGCCGAAGCCGCCGTTCTGGTTTTGCTGAACCGGAAGTTTGTTGTGGAGGCGGAACAGGACCGGCTCGCCGTAGCGCACCTGCATGAGCTTGGGCGGAATGGTTCCGTTGTAAGTCCACGCCTTCACAGCCGTCTGAGTGGGGAGGTTCGGATGAAACTTGAACGGGATAGGGGTCGCCGGGTTGATGCCGGAATTCAGTGTCGACGGAACGCCGGGATTGTAAACGGTGTTGGTTTTCGCGCCCTCTACCGAGCCGTCGACGGCAATCGCGGGCGGAAGCAGGCCAAACTGTTGGTGCGCCCAGATCGGTCCCGGTGGGCGCCCTTCAATAGGACCGGTGCCGCCGCCCAGTGCCGGATCAACAGGTTGTTGTGTCTGGTTCGACTGCGCTGTGGGGGCCGGAGTCAAAGCAGCAACTGGAATCCGGGGAAACAGGTCGAAGCGTGGCATCGGCGTTGAAAATGCGGTGGCTGTAAATAACGGACTGGGTGGAAGCCCGGTTGGAATGTTGGAGTCGGCGAATGCGCTGCGCGCAAATGGACTGAGGCCCCCGACTGGAACCAGCAGGCCGGCTGAAGTAAACAATCCCATTTTGATCAGGTCACGACGTGAGACCTGTCCTTGGGAAACTGCTTGGATTATGTCCCACCGGTTCTGACGCGCCCGCTCGGCTTCGCGCAAGCGAGCTTTTGAAGCCTTTGGAGACAAAAAGAAATTGCTATCAGGCATCTGTTTCTCCTTCTGATACTAGAAAATCTTTGTGGTAATTCGCAGGAAGTGGAACGTGCGGGGGCTCAGTTCCAGCTACGCAGTAACCCCTGATTCAGATCGAATCGATCCCCTGTTGTGCTTGGTAATTTGCCAGTTGCTAAAGTGACGAGAAGTTTGGGCTCGTCACCGGATTAACGATTAAGCGATCTGCGAACGTCGAGTGGAGCGTGAGAATACAACGCGACGATGTGCATGAATGTCACCCTGGTGACATTTGCCCCACTTTATAAATTCTGCGATACTACGGCTCCCCAACTCCCGTCTTACTGTTATCCACTCAACAGTAGTCAAGACTTCCGTGTGCCTTGCCGACGGCAACGGCGCCGTTTGCCACAAACTTGATTCTGTAAATTAGGGAGTTCCAACATGTTCCCATCCACTGAAGTTACTCATGTTTATTCGAAGCTTAGTTTTACGGATCGACTCGAAGTGCTCGAGGGAATGAGCCAGGACGCCGAGCATCGATTCAATTCGATAATGCGAAAAACAAAACGCCGGCGCGGTGAATGGGTCTTCGTGCATGGCGACCCCGCCCACACCATCTATTTTTTGCAAAAAGGCCGGGTGAAGGTCACTGCTATCAGCGAGGAGGGTCACGAAGTCGTGCATGAAATAGTCGGGGCCGGCGAGTTCTTCGGCGCGATGAGTCCCATCCTCGGCATCCCACGCACGACTTCGGCCCAGGCTCTTGAGGCATCGCTGCTATATGAAATACGACAAAAGGATTTCGAATCGCTGTTGATGGTCTATCCGGAGCTGTCGTTGCGGTTGCTCAAATCTGTGGGTCTGAGATTGAAGAAGGCTGAAGCACAACTGCTCAATGTTATATGCAATGACGTTTCGACCCGGGTCAGGCAGGCTTTGATCGATCTGATGGAGTCCGAGTCAGGGACACGGGCGGGTCAGCCTGTCAGGATAAAAATAACCCAGCAGGATCTGGCAAATCTCATCGGCGCGTCGCGGCAGAAGACGTGGGCCGCGCTCAAAGAGTTGGAAGATCAGGACGTGTTGCGGCTCATGTACCGCAGTATTTTGGTAACTGCGCCACACAAACTCCGGAACGATCACAGCCAAACCGGCACGATGGTAATGTGATTAGGCTTTCACAGCCTCGACATCGAGTGTGATCGTCACTTCTTCGCCGACCAGAATGCCGCCCGCTTCGAGCGCAGTGTTCCAGGTCAGGCCAAAGTCTTTGCGATTAATCTTTGTGTGCGCTGAAAAACCGATCCGAATGTTGCCCCAGGGATCGTTAACCTGCGGCGTCGGGCCTTCGACTTCAAATACGACGTTCCGCGTGACTCCATGAATCGTCAAATCGCCGTGCAATTCCAACTCGTGGGTGGCGGTGCGTCTGATGCTTGTGGAAACAAACGTCAGCCTGGGAAAGTTCTCGACGTCGAGAAAATCAGCGCTTTTCAGATGTGTGTCGCGATCGGGTTCGCGCGTATTGATCGAATCCGCTTCGATGAAGGCTTCGACGCGTGATTTGGTGATGTCGTTCGCATCCAGCGTCACCACGCCGGTGATGTGGGTGAACTGTCCCTTAACGTTGCTGATCATCATGTGCCGAACTTTGAATTCGGCGATCGTGTGGGCCGGATCGATGTTCCAGATTGTGGTTGATGACTGCGGTGCATTTGCGCTCATCTTTAATTCCTCCTGTAGACCTGTTTGTATTTGATCGGCGCCGATAAGCGGGGGCTCGTTTCAGTTACGAGCATAGTAAGGGTTCGGCCGTCGGCACTCAAAGTGTAATCGTTCACCCGGTGTCCGTCGGATGAGTTGAACTCCTGTAGCAGGTGACCGCCTTCGAAGCGCACATTAACATTCGTCTTTCCTCCGGCCGGACTTGTATAAACAACTGCTGAACCGTCTACGGGCATTTTCAGCGCGGGCCGATCATCAACGACGATACTGATTTCACGAGCAGAAGAAGCAATTGAAACTGTGCGATAGGCGGGATTCAGTTTCTTCAGACGGTCTCGCGCAAAATGCCGGACCAGAAAGTTTGAATCTTTTACACCTTGATCGATGGCGTTATCGATATTGTCGCTGGCCGCATCGTCTAACTTGTAAGTTCCGTCGAATGCTTTCGTATCCGACGAATGCGCCGCCACAAACAGCGACAGGCACAATAGGAAAACACTCGCCAAAACTTTATTCACTGAGATAGCCATTTGTAACACCACTCTACCTTACATCGAAGACTCACCCGTGTTTTTCAGATCCTTGCCTGAATGTTCTTCCGGTTGTTACCGCAAAGCCCGCGAAGATGAGCAAATTACGAGAACTTTTGCGATCTCGACGAAAGACGGTCATGGGCGTCGTCTCTAACATTCCGTTCAATGCGCCACTTCTCCAAAGCACTATTGTTCTTTACTGACGGCGTAACCAGCATATTCCATCCCCAATCGCAACCAGGAAAATATCACTCGTGATAGTTGGCAGAGTCTGATTCCCGATCGGCTCGATGGGAGTACTCGAAAGTTTCGGCGAGAATGAGTCAAGCCACACGATCGCTTAGTCTGCGAAGCAGCATACACAAGCTCGCGAAGCTAACGTACGCAAAGCTCGCGAAGCTAACGTACGCAAAGCTCGCGAAGCTAACGTACGCAAAGCTCGCGAAGCTAACGTACGCAAAGCTCGCGAAGCTAACGTACGCAAAG
>Ga0134121_10002216_pt1 | contig 17066 bp, 15 predicted proteins | sample KB301_FD_96463 | JGI IMG/M metagenome (GOLD analysis project Ga0134121, IMG submission 96463) | Terrestrial soil microbial communities without Nitrogen fertilizer from Kellogg Biological Station, Michigan, USA - KB3-0-1 | ecosystem: Environmental > Terrestrial > Soil > Unclassified ... | reverse complement strand
GCGATCTGGGTGCGGATCTGATCTTGGAGAGCAAGCCTGGCCGCCTCTATCAGCCACTCGAGATAAAGCGGAGAGAGGGTACAGGAGGGCAGTTCGGCTGGTGGCTCATTCCAAAGTTCGCTATCGAAGCAGGCTCGCATCTGGCGAGCTCCTCCGAAAAGGTCGACGGTGAGAGTTTCGAGCGTGCCCTGGCGAGCCTAAACCTGATGTGGGAGACGGACGATCTTTTCCTGACGTTCGATTCCCTCAAGCTCACAGTGGACGTTACAGCCCGCTACCTCTTCGAAGACGAGATCACCCTCGACGAGGAGAACGCGCTGGAAATCGAGAAGGGCTACAAGCCATATCTGCGGGCCGAGCTCGCTTACGATTTTGGCCTGGTCGCCGTGAGCGTCGTCCACGAGAACGGCAAGCTCCCGCCCGCGTTCAAGACGGCCCGTGCGACGACGGTGGGTTTGACGGTCAAGTTCTGAGCGGTTGGGTAGTCTGTAGGAGAACGGGTCCGAACGTTTGGAGGAAGGTCGGCCATGCCAAGTCTAAAAGAGTCACAGCACTTTGTTCCCTCAGCCGGGATTCCGCGCATTTCGGGATCCACCCCTTTCCGCGAGGTGTACCAGATCCTCGAGGGGGCCCGCAAGGGAGCCTTCCTGCTCCTTCGAAATGACCGTCCGGTGAGCTACGTGAAGGCGTACCCCCTCGCCGAGAAGGTGATCACGGACGCGAAAGGAGACGTCGAGAAGCTCCGCTTGCGCTCTGGACAACCCATTCAGGAGGTCGTGACGGAGCTGAGCGGCCAGCTACCGGAGGTGCCCGTCTCTGCTCAGCCTGTGGACGTGATGGCTGATGAGAGTGCTCTTCGGCAACGCCTCGCCACAGCGTTCACGGTCGAGGAGCTGGGACAGCCAGTGGGCTGGTACCTAAACCAGGAGACCGTGTATGAAGCCCAGACGGAGAGGACGATCTTCATCTGCAGCCGAGATCATCGCAATACCGATCCTGACAATGGCACTTGCTGGAAATGTCCATTACCTATCGTTCGAACTGAGAAGGAAAAGGTGCCATGATCAACAGCCTGCTCACCAAGATCACCACTTTCCTGGATAAGGACTATCTGTTCGCATCCTTTCTGCCGGCTCTGATCTTCAACGCCTTGCTGAGTGGAACTCTGGTCCTGGTCGTCGGTCTCAGCGAGACGTTCGCCTGGTTGGCAGGCGTGTCAGCCAGCCTGAAAGCTACTCTTGTGGTCTGCTGGTCGATCGAGATCGTCGTCTTTGGCTATGTGCTCAATGGTTTGCGCGGTGCCATCCTCGGCTTCTGGGCTGGCACTACGCGATCGTGGTGGACCTGGGGGTTCCGGCACCTCGGTGAAGAGCTCCAACGCCGGCGATTCTTACGGCTGCGCGGTCAAGCCGCGGGGCTCTCTCCCTGGCGGGAAGTCTTCGCTAAATTCTCTGATGCGGTCGAGACACGCTACGATGTTGGTCGGTGTCGGATCAGCTTGCCGGAAAAATCGAGGTGGCTGCTTCGAGCAGAGATGGCGACTGCAGATCGCACACCAGAGGCAGTCACTTTGGAGCTGCAGCCGATCGTCCAGCTTTACGGCAAATATCTCGGCGACGATCTCGGCGACGTCTACGAGGCTGTCAAGCGCAGACTCGATGATCGCCATGCCGAGGAGAACTTCCATTTCCAAAGCGAGACTACGATCCTCGACCGGTCTTTTGGAAGTCTCCAAACGGTGCGCGCGAGTACCTTGGGAAACATCATTGCTTCCTATAACCTGTATCCCTACAAAAGATATGCGATGGAAGCCGAAGTCTTCTGGCCTCGGCTGCGCAAGGTCCTTCCAGAAGAGTACACGGAATTCGTTCAGGATCAGCAGATACTCCTGGATTTTTCTCTCGCCATGGCTACGTTGTCAGGGATTTACGCGATCCTCGGGCTGATCGGAGGACCTTGGATCTGGTATCGCCCATCGGTGTGGCTGCCGCTCGGTGCAGCAGGGCTCCTCTGCTGCCTTTTCTTCTACCGTGTGGCGGTTCAGACGGCGGAGAGATTCGGCGACCTCGTGCGATCGAGCTTCGATCTCTTCCGTCTGGATCTGATGGAGGCCCTGCATAGGCCCCACCCTGCTACATGGCAAGTCGAACGGCAGCAGTGGAAGGAGTTGAGTGAGCTCACCGTTTATGGCGTGACGTCTGACTTCACGCTCGTCGAGAAGAAAGAGGCGGTGTTATGAGAGAGTCGTTCTCGAAGCTGCTCGTCTACGGGCTCTCGCTGCTCTTGAGCATTGGCATCGTGGTGGGTCTTACTCTCTTGAGCTGGTATGCGGCGAGGCCCCTGAACGACGCACCGGCTCCGCGTCTGCGGCTCTACACAGTCCCGCTGCTCGAGACGGCCAAGGGGACGAAGCTCAGCCCGGACAGCTTGAGGCAGCGGGTGGGACTCGTGCAGGATGGGCCGAGCTACGTGGCGACTCCGCAAGCTGGGAAGGGCCTCTATTCATCGCAGAAGTTGTCACCTGGAATCCCGGTGAAGTCCTGCGATCTCCAGGACCGTTTGCCGGTCGATAAGTCACTGAAGGGAGTTGTGATAACAGTCAAAGTCAAGCAAGAACACACTGCGCATCTGCGCCTCGGCATGCGGCTGGCGTTTGTGTCGGAGGCAGTGAACATCAACAAGTCTGACCTAGAGCCGATCCCTCAGCTTTCATCGCCGGGACTTGAGCTCTTGTCAATCGGCGGTACAAGCCTACAGGTTTTCGTTCTCGATCCCGATCCGAGCGTGGTGTCACGCCTGAGCCGCGGAGACTGGCGCCCGGTTGTGGTCCCCGAGAGGCCGACTACTCGTGTCCGCAAGCCTACGCCTACGGCCCCGGCCACTCGTTAGGGCTGAGAAAGCCGTCGTGGTTGCGGAAAGTCAACGGCGCGCATGCCGGCCCTTCACATACTGCCGCACTCCTTCTTTCAGCTCTTCGAGGGTCCGAGGCGCGGGCGCTTCTTCGAACAACGCGCGGTGGAGATCCTCCGACGTGTAGCGGCCTGCTCGCCGAACGACGATCCTCTCGCCGTCCTCGTCCCACTCCAGGACCGAGCCCGGGCCGATGCCGAGCCTCCGGCGGATTTCGCCGGGTACGGAGATCTGCCCATGGGCAGTCAGCTTCGAGTACGCGATGGCCATGGCCTGTATATTACCGAGTAATGAGGCGCCGACCACATCCTCTGGAAAACCTCAGAGTTGTCCGTCATAACGAAAGAGGGTGTTCTTGCGCCCTCGCTGGCCGCGGCAGGAGAGCCGGAAAGGAAGAAAGATGGACCAGATGAAGCGTGACGCGATCGACCAGCTCAAAGGTTTGTCCTCGGCGGAATTGGCTCCGGCCATGGTTGAAGCGATTCAAGGGAGACCGGAGGCGGAGAAGAAAGCGATCGCCGAGCAAGTCTCCGCAGCCGCGCAGAGTGTGGTCGGGGAACCGTCACAGAAGACGCGCAACAGGCTCTGGATGATCGTTGTCAGTGCGTTCGCAATCGTTCTCGTTGGGAGCTTCGTCGCCCTCGCCGTCGGAGTCTTCGTGCCCATCCAGGAGAAAGGAGTGAAACCAGAGCTGATCCTGACAACCTTCACGAGCGTTGTCGGATTTCTCGCAGGCCTGTTCACTCCGAGCCCTGTCGCGCGGTCGGGTGATGGTGGCAACGGCTGAAGCAGCCGCTACGGCCCCGGCCACTCGTTCGGGCTCAAGAAGCCGTCGTGGTTGCGGTCGAGGCGGTCGAAGAGGGCGCGGACGCCGGGCCATTCGAGGCGGCTCACACGGTTGTCCAGGTTGCGATCGATCAGCCGGAAGCGGTTCTGGGTCATCGGCCGGGTTCCGGGCTTCCAGGTGTTCTGGATGATCTCGACCTGGCTGTGGAACTCGGAGCGGGTGATCGTCCCGTCCTTGTTGCGGTCCAGCCGGTCGATCCCGATGAGACCACTCCGCTGCCACTCGAACCGGCTCAGACGGCCGTCGCGGTCGGTGTCCAGATCCAGGAACAGCTCCTGACGCCGATCGTGGATCACGTTCGGGGTCAGCAGCTCGGTCCGGCTCAAGCGCCCGTTCTTGTCCCGATCGACGGTCGCGAAGCTCTGCGGGTCCAGCGACCATTCGTCGAGCGTCACGCTGCCGTCCTGGTTGCGGTCCAGCTGCTTGAAGCGCTCGCTGTAGGGGTTGTCTTCGGTCTTGTTCCGGGTTTCGGCCTTGGTCTTGGGCTCCTGATCGTTCTGGACATCCGGGATGTTCGGGAGGGTGGGCTGCGGCTTGATGACCTTCTGCTTCTGGTCCTCTCCGTCCGCGCTGGCCGCGGCCACCCAGGGGCCGGCGGCCGGCGCGGCGAGGACCGAGGCCAGCAGAAGGATCGGAAGGAATCGGTCGCGAGAGGACATGAGGCGTCTCCTGGCCAGATTCTAATCCTGTCCCAGCCATTCGTTGAGGTTGATATAGCCGTTCCGGTCGCGGTCCAGGCGGTCGAAGTCGTTGCGCGAGCCGGTCCATTCAGCGCGGCTCAGGACCCGGTCGCGGTTGCGGTCGAGGTGATGGAAGCGGCTCTCGTCGCGGGGATACAGGCCGTTCCCGCTGTTCCCGTCGAAGTCCCGGTTGAGGAACTCGCTGCGGCTCACGTATCCGTCATTGTTCTGGTCCAACCTCTCGAAGGCACTGTCGTTTCTCGGCCACTCCCGCTGGCTCAGGCGGCCGTCCCGATTGGTGTCCATCTCCGTGAACCGCTGGTCCCAGAGAGCCCGGCGGCTGGTGCGGTCCGTGAGCTCACTCTGGCTCAGCCGTCCGTCGTTGTTGCGGTCGAGAAGATCGAAGGTCTCTCGGTCGCGCGGCCACTCGGACCGCGAGATGGAACCGTCGTTGTTGCGGTCCAGCCGGTCGAACCGATCGGTCCAGTCGCGATCGTCATCACGGTCCCGGCGGTTTCCCGGACGGAGCTCGTCGCCGGACAGCACGCCGTCCCGGTTCCAGTCGTGGACGTCGAACGACCGGTCGTTGCCCCGCCATTCGCTGCGGGTGACACGACCGTCCCCATTCGTGTCCATCTCTTCGAACCGTACGTTCGTGCCATCATCGTAGTACCGGTCGTCATTCTGAGGGTACTGGGTATACGGCTGGCTGCTCTTGACGATTGCCTCGGCGGGGGCCGCCGCGGCGAAGACTGCAGGCGCTGCCAGCGCCAGAGAGAGCAAAAGGATTGGCAGAGATCGTTCTTGTTTGCGCATAGAGCCTCCTTGCTGCGCTTGCTGCGCCCGCACGGGGAGCGGGCTCAAGTCTCAAGACGACAAGAGGTGCAAGGGGAATACCACCCTGTGGTACAGAATAGGCCCGCTTGGAAGCTCACACATCGACAGAGGAGAGATCGTTACCATGACCGAGTACGTGTCGTCTCTGCTGGCCGACGTGAAGGCCAAGAATCCGTCCGAGCCGGAGTTCCATCAGGCTGTCCAGGAGGTCGCCGAATCGCTGGCTCTCGTCTTCGAACGGCATCCCGAGTACCGCCACGCCAGAATCCTCGAACGGATCATCGAGCCCGAGAGGGTCCTCATGTTCCGCGTCCCCTGGCAGGACGACCAGGGGAACGTCTGCATCAACCGTGGCTTCCGCATCGAGATGAACAGCGCCATCGGCCCCTACAAGGGCGGCCTGCGGTTCCACCCTTCCGTCAACCTGGGTATCCTCAAGTTCCTGGCCTTCGAGCAGGTGTTCAAGAATTCGCTGACCACTCTGCCGATGGGCGGCGGCAAGGGGGGCTCGGACTTCGATCCCAAGGGGAAGAGCGATAATGAGGTGATGCGCTTCTGCCAGAGCTTCATGAGCGAGCTCTACCGCCACATCGGCTCGAACACCGACGTGCCGGCCGGTGACATCGGGGTCGGAGGGCGTGAGATCGGCTTTCTCTTCGGACAGTACAAGCGGCTGCGCAACGAGTTCACCGGCGTGCTGACCGGCAAGGGGCTCAACTGGGGCGGCTCGCTGATCCGGCCCGAGGCGACCGGCTACGGCTGCGTCTATTTCGCCCAGGAGATGCTGGCGACCCGCGACCAGACGCTCGCCGGCAAGACCTGCCTCGTCTCGGGCAGCGGCAACGTGGCCCAGTACACGGTCGAGAAGCTCCTCGACCTCGGCGCCAAACCGATCACCCTCTCCGATTCCAACGGCTTCATCATCGACGAGCACGGCATCGACCGCGAGCGCCTCGATTTCGTGCTCGACCTCAAGAACGTCTCGCGCGGCCGCATCGAGGATTACGCCGAGAAGTTCAAGAGTGCCTCCTATTACCCGACCGATCCTTCGGCTGACCACAACCCGCTGTGGAACATCAAAGCCGACTGCGCCTTCCCGAGCGCGACGCAGAACGAGATCAACGGCAAGGACGCCGCGAGCCTGCTGCGCAACGGCGTCTATCTGGTGGCCGAAGGGGCGAACATGCCGACCCACATCGACGGCGTGAACCAGTTCGTAGATACCGGGATCCTCTATGGACCCGGCAAGGCCGCCAACGCCGGCGGCGTCGCCACTTCCGGTCTCGAAATGGCCCAGAACAGCATGCGCTACTGCTGGACCCGCGAGGAGGTCGACAACCGTCTGCACCTGATCATGAAGAGCATCCATCAGGCCTGTGTGGAGACCGCCGAGCGCTTCGGCACCCCGGGCAACTACGTCAACGGCGCCAACATCGCGGGCTTCCTCAAGGTGGCCGATGCGATGATGGACCAGGGTCTGGTGTGACCTCTTCCCCCATGGAGCGGGAGAGGGGAGGAGGCCTCCCGCCTCTCTACGATTTCCAGGACCTGATGCGCTACCGCATCATGGACGTCCTCCTGGTGTCGACTCCCTACGATGCTTTCCTTCTCGAAGAGCTGGGGGAGCTCGAGCAGACCCTGGGCGAGTTCCGCAACTTGGACCTCCACTATGCTCCCGGGCTGACCGGGGCCTCGACCGGCAAAAGCGCCCTGGAGCTCGCGCGGCAGCAGCAGAACCTCGATCTGATCATCACGACACCCCATGTGGGAGACATGAGCGCCCCGGAGCTCGCCCGCCGCATCCGCGACGCCGGGATCGACATCCCCGTCGTCCTGCTCGCCTGGGATGCGAGCGAGCTGAACGGACTGGCGGACACTCGGGATTCGGCGATCGAGCGGGTTTTTCTCTGGCAGGGCGATGCCCGCATCCTGGTCGCCATCCTCAAATCGGTCGAGGACTGGCGCAACGTCGGGCACGACGCGGCCTCGGTGGGCGTCCAGGTGATCCTTCTGATCGAGGACAACATCCGCAACTATTCCTCGTTCCTGCCCGCGATGTACCGCGAGCTGCTGCACCATTCGCAGCGCGTCAGCCTGGAAGGGTTGAACACCTCGCGGAAGATCCTGCGCATGCGGGCGCGGCCCAAGATTCTCCTCTGCACCCATTTCGCGGAGGCGGAGCAGGCCTTCCGCGAGTACGGCGACCAGGTCCTCGGCATCATCTCGGACGTGGAGTTCCCCCGCGAGCGCGGCGGCACGCCCCTCCAGCGGGCGGGCGCCGACTTCGCGAAGATGGCCCGCAGAATCCACCCGGACATCCCGATCGTCCTCCACTCCTCGAAGCCCGAGAACCGCCGCCTGGCGCAGCAGCTCGGCACCAGCTTCCTGCTCAAGGACTTGAAGGGGCCACCTGTCCTGCAGGAGCTGCGGGACGTCATGCTGCGCGACTTCGGCTTCGGCGACTTCGTGTTCCGGGACTCTTCCGAAGGACCCGAGATCGACCGTGCCGCCGATCTGCGCAGCCTGGAGGAGAAGCTGCGCACGATCCCCGAGGAGTCGCTGCTCTATCACAGCGCCCGTAACCATTTCTCGCGCTGGCTCAAGGCGCGGACCGAGTTTCCCCTGGCCTATGCGCTGCGCCCGCGCAAGATCGAGGACTACCCGAGCCCGCAGGCCCTGCGCGAGAGCATGATCGAATCGATCTCCGACTACCGCCGCGACCAGAGCCAGGCCGTGGTGGCACAGTTCAACCGCGCGTCCTTCCGTTTCTCCACCGACTTCTACCGCATCGGCGACGGCTCGCTCGGCGGCAAAGCTCGCGGGCTCGCCTTCGTGCGCCGCCTGTTGAGCCTTCACCGGTTGCGCCGGCGCTTCCCCGGCGTCGAGATCTGTGTGCCCTCGGCCGTCGTCCTCGCCACCGGCGTCTTCGAGCAGTTCCTCGACCAGAACGACCTGCGCCGCTTCGCCGTCGAGCAGGAGGACGAAGAGGAGATCCGCAAACGTTTCGAGGAGGCGCAGTTCCCGCAGGAGGCAGCTCTCGACGTCGCGGCGTTCCTCGAGCGAGCCACCTGGCCCCTGGCGGTCCGCTCCTCCAGCCTGCTGGAAGACTCGCGCAATCAGCCGTTCACCGGTGTCTACGACACCCTCATGCTGCGCAACAACGCCGCGAGCCTGGACGCGCGGCTGGAGCAGGTGCTCCTGGCCGTCAAACGCGTCTATGCCTCGATGTTCTCGCGGGCCGCCAAGGCCTACCTCCTGGCCACGTCGCACAGCCTGGAGGAGGAGAGGATGGCAGTGATCCTCCAGAAGATCATCGGTGCGGTGCACGGCTCGCGGTTCTACCCCGACTTTTCGGGGGTGGCCCGCTCCTACAACTTCTATCCGTCGCCTCCGATGACCGCCCGTGAGGGGGTCGCCGCGGTGGCGCTGGGGCTGGGACGGGCGATCGTGGAAGGCGGCGACTGCCTGCGCTTCTGCCCCCACCATCCCCAGCGCGTGCCACAGCTCGCCTCAGTCCCGGAGGTCCTGGCGTCGACGCAGCGTGAATTCTGGGCTCTCTCGATGAGCGGCGACGGCGACCTGGGGATGCGTGAAGAGGCGTTCAGCCTGGATGTCGCGGAGAGAGACGGCACCCTCGCCGCCGTGGGCTCCACCTGGTCACCGGACAACGACATGATCTATGACGGGCTCTCGCGTAGAGGGACGCGGGTCGTGACCTTCGCACCGATCTTGAAGCACGGCCTCTTCCCCCTGGCGGATGTGCTCAAGGCGCTGGCCGAGGTCGGGGAGGAGGGGATGGGCACGCCGGTCGAGATCGAGCTCGCAGTGAATCTCGCGGTCCCGCGGAGGCGGCCGAAGGAGCTCGGCGTCCTCCAGATGCGTCCCCTCGCGCTGGCTCGGGAATCCGAAGCCATCGAGATCGGCGACACCGATCCGGCGGTGCTCCTCTGCCACAGCCGGCAGGTCCTCGGCAACGGCCGCCTGGAAGGCATCCGCGACCTCGTGGTGGTCGACTTCAAGCGCTTCGAGCGCTCCCGCAGCCGGCAGGCGGCGGCCGAGATCGGGCGGCTCAACGGCCAGCTCCTCGCCCGCGGCACGCCGTACATCCTGATCGGCGTCGGCCGTTGGGGCTCGCGGGACCCCTGGCTGGGCCTGCCGGTGACCTGGGACCAGGTGGCCGGCGCGCGGGTGATCGTCGAGGCCGGCCTCCGCGATCTCAAGGTCACTCCGTCGCAGGGAAGCCACTTCTTCCAGAACCTGACCGCCTTCAACGTCGGCTATTTCACGATCGATCCCGACGACGGTTTCGTCGACTGGGACTGGCTCGACGCCCAACCGGACCTGAGCCACGAGGCCCACGTCCGGCACATCCGACTGGATCAGGCCATGCTGGTCAAAATGAACGGGCGGAAGGGGGAGGGGGTGATTCTGAAGCCGTAGGGCCCTGCCACTGAATAATTGTCTCAACCGTTCCGGGGGCTCAGCACGAGGCCGAGCATTCGACCACGGCGCCCTCCTCAGGCTCAACTGGCGCGGAGACAGCCGCGGGCAACGGCGAGAGGACCAGGAGCAGGATGAAGACCCGGAGGTGTCTATTCGGGATCATCTTTGTCCTCCAACTGAGTTGCGATCTCGTCGAACGCTTGCAGAAGCCCGGGGTCTCCGGGCTTTCGATCGAGGGCCTCTCGCAGCTCGTCGCGAGCCTCGAGCAACAGCCCCAATCTGCGATCGATCGCAGCCAGAAGCGGTAGGGAATCGGGTATATCAGATTCGAGAATTTCGCGGACCTTCTCACGTGTCCGGGCGTTATCCTTACTCAGTGTGACGAGCCCGGCCTCGCCACAGGCAATTGCGACTGGACTGTCCAGCGTACAGACCGTCCAGCGGTAGCTGAGGCCGGCGTGGAGCGTTCCGGCGGGCACTTTGACTGGCAGCGATTCGACGTCGACCTGGAAAACAGGCCAGCCCTGAAGGTTCTGGACCTCGATCCGGTAACCTCTGGCACCCTCGACGGGCTGGAAATGAAGGACGGCCTCATCCGCGAGGACCGCCGCTCCACAGCGGGGATAAAGTCCCATGATCCTTTCCGAGCGAATCTGTACGGCTGCGGCACTTCGTCCAGGATGGTCCTTTTCTGCAATCGGAAACAGAATGACGCGGCCCACGATGCCCGCTCGGTACCCGACCGATCGAGAAACCAGATCCGGCCCCGGCGCACGACCCCATCCTCATCTTCATCCAGGTTGGCGAAGGCGAATATCTCCGAGGCGTCCTGCGGGCCAAGAGCCACGGCTGTCAGTCGATCCATACACTTCGTCCCAACGAGGCTTCCGTCGCTCGTGGAGAAGACGGGTATCGTCAGGTCCTTGGGATGCCGCAGCAGCAGGTCTGCAAAGCTCGGTGACGTGGCTATCAGCAGCAATCAGCAGCAATCCGGGAGTTCCAGATTTGGAACCTCCTATGCTGCCGCGGTCTCAGAAATGAGACCTCTCCAGCTGATCTCGCCAGCTGGCACACCTTTTATTACCAACTACTTACGGTCCTCCACATGGCTGGCCTGGGCTCTGCAATCGCCCCAGACAGGGATGACACCTGCGCGGCTGATGCCAGCAAGCTGGAGCGCGGGAGCTCAGAGGGAGATCGCCATATGCCGCATCCAGAGCCTCACCAGCTCGAGCGCTTCATGCGAGGAGAATCGCCGCGAGACGAGTGCCGCCTCATTGTGCGGCACCTCCTGACTGCCTGCCCGGAATGCGCGGTCATCGCCGGACGGATCTGGGTACTGGCGGACCGCCCGCTGCGGCGCCTGCCCCTATCTCCAGTCGCCATAGAGAGAAAATCCCGCCCAGTTGTATGGGTGTGAGAGCTCGCTTTTCCCGGAGCGGATCAGATCGAGTTGCGCGGCCCGCAGGGCTTCATCCTTCGTCTTGCCCTGGCGGAGGTAGGTATAGAAACGTTTCATGAGCATCGCCGTTGAGACGTCGGAGACGCTCCACAGCGAGGCGACGACCGAGCGCGCTCCGGCGAACTGAAAGGCGCGGACCAGGCCGACCAGACCCTCCCCTCCCATCTCCTTGCCGAGCCCTGTATCGCAAGCCGAGAGGGTGACCAGATCTGCATTCAGCCGTACGCTCTCGAAGATCTCCCAGGCTTGAAGCAAGCCGTTGTCGCGGCCTTCTTGAGGCGACCTTGGGATTGTCAAAGCGAGCGCTGAGTCGAGTGGAAAGCGCTCGTCGATCAAGCCATGTCCCGCGAAATGAAGGAGGTCTGCGTGGGGCGCGGCCTGTTTCACCTGCTCCTCCGTCGCCTCCGCGCCGAGATAGACCTCGGCTCCGGGAAAGAGCTCGGCGATCTCCCGGATCTCGTCGCGTGGCCGGCAGAGGTTCCAATTTGAGGCCACGACGCAGAACGGACCGGACTTCGCTGTCAGCGAAGGTCTCGCCGGTTGCGCCGGAAATCTTTGGATACTGGGGGTCCCCAAACGCGACGAGTCTCCAGGTGGCAGGATCGCTCGCGGGCCGCCGGCTCCGCCGGGTTTCCGCATAGACCGTCGTGGAGGAGATGAGATGGATCGGCCGCCACTGCGCCAGGTATTGACCATGGCGTCGCAGGGCGGCCCAGGGGAGGATTCACATTTGAAACGGCCCGGTCGGCCGGCGTTTCAGAAATGAACCCCTGGCGATGCACCGCAGCTTCCCCGGATCGCCCAACTTCTTGAGCTGCCACGTCTTGCGGAAAAGGTTTTGAGCCGGCACAGCAGCTGCAATCCGCCTGCTTCCGGGTTTCTCGGACAGCGGTCGGCCCATGGTGGGCCGACTTGAATGGAAAGGAGAGATTTGTGAAGCGTAAGAACAGCAATTCCAGAGAGAAGCTGCACCTCGCCAAGGAGACCATCCGCCGTCTGCTCTCGGAGGAAGATTTGCAGCAGGTCGCAGGTGGCGGGCGCTGTCCTTCACGAGTCGACTGCTCGTCGAGCGAGACTGGCACCGAGGCCGGCACCTTGTACTGCTCGATGTGGCAGTACTGACTAGGAGCGGAGAAAGTGGGACCGCCGCCAGATGTTAGGCGATCGAGCGCTGCTCCTGGTGGCGGCCCTGCCTCAGTCCCCTCTGTGCCAGAGCTCTTTGGCGCTTATATCGACGACTATTTCGCCTCGATCGCCCGCCTGTCGTGGGCTGATCTCGTACGAGGCCAGGAAGGTCTTCACGCGAGTCTCGCTTTCGGTGCCGCAGGGATCGCCTACGCTCACTGGTACGCTGGACATCTGGGCGGCGACGAGATCCTCCTCGGAGAGGCCGAGCGTTGGATTCGCGCGGCCCTGGCGGGCCAGCGGCATCGCTTCGCCTTCCTCAATCCGCTGGCGCAGCGCGGGGACAGGATGCCTCCTGGGGCCTTTCTCTATGGCCGAGCCGGCCTCTTCTTCGTTCGTGCCCTCATTGCACGCTCGCGCGACGAGCGGCGGGCCGAGCAGCGCGCATTGGCCTGCTTCGCCGAGCTGAGCCGCGGTGCCGCGGCAGGCACGGCGGAGCTCTATACAGGGAGCGCCGGATGCCTGGCGGCGACCGCGATCCTTTTCCAACACCTCGGAGGCGGGAAGCTGCTCGATCTCGGCACCGAGCTCTCCGCAAGGCTGCGCCAGCGCGCGTTGCCGGACGGGCGAGGAAATGTCACCTGGAACGGGCTCCATGGACTGGGGTTGGCGCATGGCGCCGCGGGCGTCTACCTCGCTCTCCTCCTCTGGTCGGCCGCCGCCGGATCCGAGTTGCCGCACTGGTTTGCCCCTTCGCTCGCCGCACTTCTCGACATCGCGCTGCACTCACCCGAGCGGTTCACGCGGCACGAGAAGGACCGTTCCCGCCTGTGCAAGGGGATCATCGGCCCTGCCTTCCTGGCTGTGCGAGCTGCCCAGGTCCTGCAGGAGCCTTCGTTCCTCAGGACAGCCCAGGCCATCACCGCTCTGGCGACGGCGCGCCTCCCGGACTGTTCTGACCTCTGCTGCGGCCGCGCCGGCTGCGCTTTTGCTCTGCTGCCATTAGCCCGGCAGGACCCGGCCGGCCCGTGGCGCAAGCTGGCCCAAGATCTCGCGCTGTCCGCCCTGCTTTGTGACCGCGCAGACTGGTCGCTGACAGGGCTCTTCGGAGGCGAAGCCGCGATCCCTTGCCTGGCCCTCAATATGACGCTGGGGATCGATAGCGGTCCGCCCTGCCTCGACTTTATCGCATCTGTCCGCAGCTTGCATGACGTTCATATCCCTATACGTGAGCAGGGGCGCGAGCAAGGAGCGCGCCAGTCTTTGGGATGCGAGGAATCGCCGACTGTGAGGCTTTCGAGCACTGGCGGCGAAGACTTCTCAAAAAAGGAGCAGAGAAATGAAAATACTTTTGGTCTTGACAGCAGCCCTGGGAAGCGTGGTTCCGGCGTTTGCCGGCTCCTATACAGGCCAAGCCGAGCGCGTTGAGCGTGTGCGCGAGGCGCTTGACGCCTTTGCGAACGAGCCTTCAGGTGCTCGCGGAGAGGTAGAGCCCGAGTCGGCGCTTCTGGCTGTGAAAGACGTGGCGATTGTGAAGATCGATGTCCGGGCCCGGCCCGGCTCGGCTTTCCGGGCTCCGCTTGCAATTGACGGCGCTCGAATGACCCTCGAGCTCAAACCGCAATCTTATCGCGCTCCCGATTTTCGAGTGGAGCTCGTGGGGCCGGCAGGCGCTAGAACGCTGCTCGATCCAGGCCCGGTACGCACCCTGTTGGGGACGATTCCCGAGATCCCGGGGTCCTTGGTGGCAGGCTCTCTCCTGGAAAGCGGCCTGGAGGTCATGATCCGGCTGCCCGATGAGACCACGTTGTGGCTTGAGCCGGTGAGTAAATATGTCGCGAAAGTCGGGCCGAATCTATACCTTGCTTCCCTCTGTGAGCTGGAGGAGGGAAGCGAGCGGGTTTGTGGAATAGAGAGCGCCCTTCACGAGTTGCAGGGCCGGGTGCGATCGATCTCGGCCGCAGCGACCACCGGTGAGAACTGTGGCAGCCTCGGGGGTTGTGTCGCCGATCTCCTCTGTGACACGGACTCTCTCTTCTACCAAGGAAACAACAGCAGCCCGGCCCAAGTGCAGGCCACGGTCGAGGGCATCATTGCCCTGGTGAACCCACGGTATGCGGAGCTCCAGATCCGGCATCGGATTTCCGGAATCGTGATTCGCTCCGATCCGGCGAGCGATCCATATGCCGATCCAGCCATCACCTCTTACGATGGGCTGCTTGCCCGGATGTCCGAGATCTGGGGCTATGGAACCCATACCAGTGATCTGGTCCACCTCTTCACCGGACGCGGGTTCGGCTCGGTGGCCGGTGCGGCCTACATCGCAGGGGTGTGCGGCTTTGGCTTCTATGGAATGTACAGCTACACCTCGGGGATCAGTGGCGGCTGTGGGCGTGCAGGTATCGTGATTCACGAGCTGGGGCATTCCTGGGGAGCCAACCACAGCACTGGAATTATGAGCCCCTTTGGGGGAACCTGCGACGCTCCTTGGAGCGACACCTCGAGGACAGAGATTTCGAATCGGCGCGACCAGGTGGACGGAATCTGCCTTGACCTCGACAACCAGCCGCCCACGGCCCGCTTCAATTTCAGCTGTTCGGGCGTATCGTGCTCGTTCGATGCCAGTGGCTCGACGGACGACCATGGGATCGCCTCCTACTCCTGGACCTTCGGCGATTCGACCTCCGGTTTAGGAGTGACTCCCAGCCATGTATATGCGACGGGCGCCTACACGGTGACTCTCACGGTCACCGATTCGCTGGTCTTGCAGTCGTTCACGAGCAAAAAGGTTTCGGTGACAGACGAGGTTCCTGGAGCAGCCGAAAGCTTCTTCAGCGTGCCCCCTTGCCGGATCGCCGACACCCGCACCACGGCCCCGCTGACCTCTGGCGTGCAGCAGACGTTTCAGGTCACCGGTCTGTGCGGCATCCCAGCGTCGGCCAAGGCGGTGTCATTCAACATCACGGTCATCTCTCCCACTGGCTCGGGCTTCCTCGTCTTCCGCCCCGGCAACCAGACCTCCGGCCCTTTCCCACATTCGACGATCAACTTCGACCCGGCCAATTCCCCGCGAGCCAACAATGCGAATCTGCGTCTGGCCACGAACGGAGCAGGCTCGGTCAACATCAGTCCTTACGTCGCCGCCTCGCCCGGTCAGGTCCACGTGATCCTGGATGTCTATGGCTACTTCAGCGAGGACGTCACACCGGCGCCGGGAGCCCAGGGTCCATTCGGCTTCCAGACCGTGACCCCGTGCCGGATCGCCGATACCCGGACCAGCACGCCGATCGCGGTCAATACGACCCGCAACTTCACCGTCCAGGGAGTCTGCGGAGTGCCGGTGGGTGCTGCGGCTGCTCCTCTCAACCTCGCCATCATCTCGCCGACAGCGGGCGGACACGCCCCGCTTTTCCAGGCCGGCGTCCCCCCGGGGATGCCGGTGATCAACTTCAACACGGGAGTCGTGCTGACCAACGGAGCGAGGATCCGCCTGGCACCGACCACGCCGGACGTCTCTGTCAACTACTACTCGCCGATTGCGGGAGCCCAATCGACGCACGCCGTGATCGACGTCTTCGGGTACTTCAGTTTGGTCGCTCCGTTGAAGTACCGGCCGATCACTGCCTGCCGCGCCGTGGACACCCGCTTCGCCGACCAGGGAGGGCCTGTGCTGGGATCTCCAGAGACTCGCAATTTCCAGATCCGGGGCAACTGCGGCGTGCCGACGAGCGCCAAGGCCGTGGCGGTCAACATCACGTCCGTCGGATCGGCAGGGGGAGGGTACTTGATTGCCTATCCTTCGGGTGGAACCCTGCCGTTAGCCTCGTATCTCACCTTCGATCCCGGCCAAGGAGCTCTGGCCAACGGCGGAATCGTGGCGCTTTCCACGCTGCCGAACGATCTCGCCGTTACAACTTCAACCAGCACGCACGTCATCATCGACGTGTTTGGCTACTTCCAGTAGGCGAGGCGGATAAAGCAAGGCGGGCTGGGTTCCTCCAGCCCGCCTCCTATCTCCAATCTCCGTAGAGAGCAAACCCCGCCCAGTTGTATGGGTGTGAGAGCGCACTTTGTTCGGAGCGGATCAGATCGAGCTGCGCGGCCCGCAGGGCTTCATCCTTCGTCTTGCCCTGACGAAGGTAGGTGTAGAAGCGCTTCATGAGCATCGCCGTCGAGACATCGGAGACGCTCCACAGCGAGGCAACGACCGAGCGCGCGCCGGCAAACTGGAAGGCACGGACCAGGCCGACCAGACCCTCTGTTGAGCGGAACCAGATAACGGTAAGTCGTCACGGATAAGCTTATGCCGCCAGAGATAAGCTTACATCGTGAGAGATTTAGCTTATCTGCCGCGAGATAAGCTTAATGTCTGGCCGGATAACGGTAAGTCGCCCCAGATAGGCTTATCTGGCCAGAGATAAGCTTAAGTGGCGGCGCGGTAAGCTTATCCGCCACGAGATAAGCTTATCTCGGGTCAGATAACGGTAAGTCGCCGCAGATAAGCTTATCTGGCCGGAGATAAGCTTGAGCGGCGGCGCGGTAAGCTTATTTGCCCCAAGATAAGCTTATCCCGTGTCAGATAACGGTAAGTCGCCACAGATAAGCTTATCTGGCCGGAGATAAGCTTAAGTCGTGGCGCGCTAAGCTTATCTGCCGCGAGATAAGCTTACCGGCGGCGGTCATTCCTCCGCTCCGCCCCCTCCGGCCGAGATCCCCAGCCTCTTCATATATCTGTGGAACGTCGCCTTGCTCAATCCCAGGC
>Ga0134121_10002214_pt1 | contig 17075 bp, 12 predicted proteins | sample KB301_FD_96463 | JGI IMG/M metagenome (GOLD analysis project Ga0134121, IMG submission 96463) | Terrestrial soil microbial communities without Nitrogen fertilizer from Kellogg Biological Station, Michigan, USA - KB3-0-1 | ecosystem: Environmental > Terrestrial > Soil > Unclassified ... | reverse complement strand
TAATTCTCCTTCCTATGGCACATAAGAAAGGCGGCGGCTCGTCCAAGAACGGCCGCGACTCCAAATCCAAGCGGCTCGGCATCAAGCTCGGCGACGGCCAGTCGGTCCGCGCCGGCGGCATCATCGTGCGCCAGCGTGGCGCCCGCTGGGTCGAGAACAACAACGTCGGCACCGGTCGCGACTTCACGCTGTTCAGCCTGGTCGACGGCAAGGTTAAGTTCGAATCCGGCCGGCGCGTCAGCGTGTACCCCGCCTCGGCGGTGCCGGCCACGCCGGCGCCCGCTGCCGCTCCCGCGGCGGCAAAGCCCGCTCCCGCAAAACCCGCCCCTGCTCCCGCCAAGAAACCGTAGTTGGAAGGACCGTGAGACCCATGCGCTGGAAGCTGTCGATCCGGGGGCTCGCGGGACTGCTGCTTACCTAGGGGAACCGCTAGAGTCTCTAGCCGGTTCCCCCGACAACCCCGCGACCCCGGACCGACCCTGACTTGAGGACGCCCATGCGGAAGATCATCGTCTTCGATACGACCCTGCGCGACGGCGAGCAGTCGCCCGGCTTCTCGATGAACGTCTCCGAAAAGGTGGCGCTCGCCGAGCAGATCGCCCAGCTGGGCGTGGACGTCCTCGAGGCCGGATTCCCCATCGCGTCCAACGACGACTTCGAAGCCGTGCGCCAGGTCGCCAAGGCCGTCGCCGGCCGCTCGACGGTCGCGGCGCTCTGCCGGACGAAGGATCAGGACATCGACCGCGCGGGCGAGGCGTTCAAGGGCGCCGGCAAGGCGCGCATCCACACGTTCATCGCGACCAGCGACCTTCACCTCCAGCACAAGCTCAAGATGACGCGCGACGAGGTGGTCGAGACCGCCGTCGCCGCGATCAAGCGGGCGCGCAAGTACACCGACGACGTCGAGTTCTCCGCCGAGGACGCGACCCGGAGCGACCGCGACTATCTCTGCCGCGTCGTCGAGGCGGTGATCAAGGCGGGCGCGACGACCGTCAACCTGCCCGACACGGTCGGCCACACGGTTCCGTGGGAGTATTCGGCGCTCATCAAGGACGTCCTGACCCGCGTGCCGGGCGCGTCCAACATCATCCTCTCGGTCCACTGCCACAACGACCTGGGTCTGGCCGTCGCGAACTCGCTCGAAGCGATCCGCGCCGGCGCGGGGCAGGTCGAGTGCACGATCAACGGCATCGGCGAGCGGGCGGGCAACGCCGCGCTCGAGGAGATCGTGATGGCGCTCAAGCACCGCCAGGCGGACTTCGGCGCCGACACGGGCGTCCGGACCGAAGAGATCATCCCCACGAGCTCGATGCTGGTCGAGATCACGGGCGTCCCGGTCCAGCCCAACAAGGCGGTGGTCGGGTCGAACGCGTTCGCCCACGAGAGCGGCATCCACCAGCACGGCGTCATGGCCAAGCAGGAGACCTACGAGATCCTCAAGCCCGAGTCGGTCGGCGCCAACAGCCGGCTCCACCTGGGCAAGCACTCCGGCCGCCACGCGTTCCGGCGCAAGCTGGTCGACCTGGACGTGGACCTCGACGAGGCCTCGTTCGAGGCGGCGTTCCTGAAGTTCAAGGAGCTCTGCGACCGGGTCAAGAACGTCACGGACGACGACATCCGCCAGCTGGTCGGCGGCGGCGAGGCCGCCCACGCCGGCCCGTTCATCCTCGAGCACCTGCAGTTCACGAGCGGCACCGACATCGTCTCGCACGCCACCGTGACGATGAAGGTCTACGAGGAGACGGTGATCCGCTCCGCGTGGGCCTACGGCCCGATCGAGGCGGCGTGCAAGGCGATCGACCAGGCCTGCTCGATGACGGGCAAGCTGCTCGACTACACGGTGAAGGCGGTCTCGGCGGGCAAGGACGCCGTCGGCGAGGTGCGCGTCACGGTCGAGCACGAGGGCCGCAAGGCCGAGGGCCGCGCGTCGAGCGTGAACGTCGTCGAGGCCAGCGCGCGGGCCTACGCCCAGGCGCTGATCAAGCTCGCGAAGATGACCGGGAAGATCGCGGCCACGAAGTAGAACGGCGTTCCGGTCGTCTCCCGGCGTATAATGCCTGTGGCGATGACCTGCCTTCCCCTCGTCCTGGTCCTCGCGCTCTCCCTTCAGGACAAGGCACCTCCTTCCGATCCCGCGGAGCCTCTGCGCAAGTTCTGGAAGCCCGTCACCCTGGCGGTCCAGAAAGCGTCGGCCCAGGAAGTCCTCCAGGAGATCATGAAGCAGAGCGGGGAAACTCTGCAAATGGCCCGCGACTGGGAACCCAAGAGCATTTCGGTCGATCTGAAGGGCGTCCCGTTCTGGCGGGCCGTCGATGAGGTCTGCCGCCTCGATGGAAACCTGGGGCTCCATCCGTCCCGTCATAACCTTGAACTCCGGCTCGGCGCCGGCGTTCCGCCGACCGCCTACGCGGGTCCGGTCCGATTCGCGATCCAGGAGGTGGTCCGGGTGCGCGAGATCCGGTATCCGGCCCGGTTCGACCGGACGGAGATCTCGGTCGTCGCCCGATGGACGAGCGGCTACACTCCGATCCTGGATCCGTGGCCTTACCCGGGAACCCTGGAGGTCGTGCGGGCGATGGACCGGCAGGGGCGATCCCTGCTTCCGCCGGTGGCTCTCGAAGAGACGTTCGTGCGCTCTGCCGGCGGGAGCAGCGGCCGGTCCGCCGAGTGGCTTTTCCGGTTGCAGCCCGCGGACCGGACGGAACGGGTGCTGCCGGTCGTCGACCTGCGCTGGAAACCCCTCCACGCGGAGGAAGTCGAGGACGTGGTCTTCGAGAATCCGTTGCAGACCGACGGCGTCGCGCGCCGGGTCGGCGATTTCACCGTGACCCTTCAACGGTGCGCGCGGGATGAGAAGGGCGGGTCGATGATCGAGGCCCGCCTGGCGCTCCACGCCGACTCCTCCACGCTCGCCCCGGAGGCGCGCCGGGCGATCGAGGAGGTCCCGCTGCAGCGTCGGATGCTCAATGAGAGCGAGCTCGACGGAAAGAAAGGCTGGCAGTTCTTCAAGGTGATGGGCGACGGTCGGAATCCGTTCGACGTCGCACTCCAGTTCTGGATGGACGGAGAGCATCCGCCGCAGAAGCTCAAGCTGCGCGTGGCTCGACGAGTATCGAGCTTGTCGATTCCGATCACGTTTGCCGACGTTCCGATTCCGGAGGCCGGCAAATGATGATTCGAGGAGCCGCCGTCGCTCTTGCCCTCGTCCTTTTCCAGGATCCGGAGCTCGGCCGGCTGGCGGAGCAGCTGGGCAACGAGGATCCGTCGCAACGGCAGCAGGCCGAACGGCGGCTGCTCGAGATCGGCGAACCCGCGCGCAGCGAGCTGGAGCGGCTGGCCCGTTCGAAGGACGCCGAGGTGAGCGGAAGGGCGCGGGCCATTCTGACGACGCTCGACCGGGCTGCCGTCCGTCGGAAGTATCTCGGGCCGCCGTGGACGGTGACGCTGGCGGAGGGCGACTATCTCCTGGGCGACCTTCCGGGACTCCTCAAAACCCAGGTTCCGGCAGCCCTTCAGATCCCCGAGAAGCTTGCCGGGAGCCATCTTCGGATCGGCGCCAAGGAGATGCCGGTCTGGTCGTTCCTGGATCGGGTGTGCGAGTCCCACGGAGGATTGACCGTCCCTCTGGAGCGGCCGGAGGGGGCCTTCGCCCTCGTCGAAGGCAAGCCGGCCGGGGCGCCGACGTCCTACTCCGGTCCGTTCCGGATCTGGATCGAACGCCTGACCTTCGAGGAAGGAGAGAAGTGGAGGGGATGCCGCCTGGTGTACGGGATCACGTGGCAGCCCAACGTCGATCCCTCGAACGAGGGCATGTTCTCCTCCCTCTCGTTCCACCTTCGGGAACTGACCGACGCCGCCGGCAAGGAATTGAAGATCGAGAGGGATCACCGGCGCTTCGGATCCGGCTTCACGCTGGATCACGACCGGAAAGGGGTGTATCGGCACTACCTGGATCTGGCGGCGCCGCCGGCCGGAGTCCGGCGCTGGGGCAAGATGAAGGGCGGGGTGACGATGGAGTTCCCCGCGAAAGTGACGCAGGTGGAGTTCAAGGCGCCGACCCATGCGGTCGGCACGACCTTCCAGGCGGGGAGCACCGCCATCACCCTGACCGGGTATCGGCAGATCGAAGGCGGCATCCAGGCGCGGCTCTATTTTCGCCGGACCTGGAAACCGGAGGACGCCGAGGTCGAGCGGAACCGCCTGGAACTGCGTGCAAGGTTCCGGGACGAGTCCGTCGTCCTGCGGGGCGCGGACGGGACGGACGCCGTCCTGGAGGTCCGGTCGAGTTCTCACTCCTCGAGCGATGAGGAGGAGACCTATGAGATCCTCGGGTTCTTCAAGACCGGGCAAGAAGGACGGCTGGTCCGCTTCCCGTTCGTCGCGGAGACGTTCGAGCACGAGGCCCCGTTCGAATTCACGAACGTCGATGTCCCCTGACGTCAGACCTTCCGCATCTTGGCCTGAACCTCCAGGCCGAGCAGCTCGAAGACCTTCGCGATCAGGGCGCGCATGCCGGCGGACTTCGAGAGGAACTCGTCGGCGCCCAGTTCCAGGAGCCGCGCTTCGAGGTTGGGGTACTGCTTGATGGCGTCGCGGGTGTGGGCGGAGTAGACCACCATCTTCATGCGGCGGTCGCGGTGGCTCTGGATGGCGGCGAGGACGTCGTCGCCGGTGATGTCGGGGAGCATGAAGTCGATCAGGCAGAGGTCGGGCTTGTAGCTTTCGGCCATCATGACGCCGTCCTTGCCCCAGGTGGCGAACTTCGCCTCGATGCGGGGGTCGCGTTCGAGCTCCAGCTTCATGATGTTGGCGAAGTTGATCTCGTCGTCGATGATGAGGACGCGCCGCTTGCGGATGCCGGTGGAGAGGGGGGTGTTGCGGGAGCGGCGGAGGTAGAGGTCGAGTTCCTTGCCGGGCAGGTGGTACTCGCCGGTGTTCTGGAGAAATTGAGCCTGGAGGAGGCCGTCCTTGATGGCGCAGCGGAGCTCGTCCTCGGACACGCCGGCGAGTTTGGCGGCTTCGGGAAGGGTGTACATCTTGTTCGCGTTGTCCATAATGGCGGGCCTCCGCAGGCCTCTCCAAAGAAAGTATCTTTCCGGGGCTTCCACGTCAATACATAAAAAATGTATTCCGGGCGTGGCCTTGCCTTTTCGCCCACACTGGGTATAATCCCCGGCGGAGAGGGGGCACGCCGGATTTGGCACGCCTCCACAAGGCGAACTTAGCGATTTAGGATTGCAGGCGCCTTTGAAGCAGAAATCGACCAGCCGCGGTCCAGCCAGCAAGAAGGGGGAATCCATGGGCGGTACGTCTCCGGCCAAGAAGGAAGCTCCGGCTCCCGAGCTCAAGAAAGTGAAGGACGCCGTCGTCCACCGCGTCAGCGCGGAGGACATGGCCAAGAAACAGCGCGAAATCTCCGTCTCGGAGTTCTTCGCCAAGAACCGCCACCTTCTCGGCTTCGACAGCCCCCGCAAGGCCCTCCTCACCGCCGTCAAGGAAGCCGTCGATAACTCCCTCGACGCCTGCGAAGAGGCCCGCATCCTTCCCGAAATCGAGGTCAAGATCACCGTCGCCAACGGCCTCAAGCAGGTCGAGGCGCCGAAGGTCGAGGAGAAGCCGAAAGAGACCAAGGAGGCCAAGGAAGGGGAGAAGACCGCCGAAGGGCCCAAGACCCCCTCCGTCGCCCAGGCCGAGCGGTTCATCGTCACCGTCACCGACAACGGTCCCGGCATCGTCCCCGACCAGATCGGCCGCGTCTTCGCGAAGCTGCTCTACGGGTCGAAATTCCACCGCCTGCGGATGAGCCGCGGCCAGCAGGGCATCGGCATCTCCGCCGCCGGCCTCTACGGACAGCTCACCACCGGCAAGCCCGTCCGGGTCGTCTCCAAGTTCAACGAGAAGAAGCCCGCCCGGTACGTCGAGATCACGATCGACACCGCCAAGAACGAGCCCCGCCAGCTCGCCAACCGCGAGGCCGAGTGGACCGGACCCGGGACCGGCCTCAGCGTCGCGATCGAGCTCGAAGGCCGCTACCAGAAGGGCCGCACGTCGGTCGACGAGTTCCTCGAGCAGACCTCCGTCGCGAATCCCCACGCGAGGATCATCTACATCAATCCCGAAGGCCAACGGATCGTCTTCGAGCGGATGGTGGAGGAGTTGCCGGCCGCCCCGCGCGAGATCAAGCCCCACCCGTACGGCATCGAGCTCGGCGTCCTCATGAAGATGCTGCAGGACACCAAGAGCCACTGGGTCGGCGGGTTCCTTTCGAGCGACTTCTCGCGCGTCTCGCCCGCGACCGCCGCGGAGATCTGCAAGAAGGCGGGCATCGACCCCAAGATGCTCGTCCGCAAGATCCACGGCGACACCGCCGAGAAACTCTACAAGGCGATCCAGCAGACGCCCCTCATGAACCCGCCCACCGATTGCCTCTCGCCCATCGGGGAGAAGGCGATCCTGGCGGGCCTGTACAAGCAGATCAAAGGGGACTTCTACACCGCCGTCAGCCGCCGGCCGGCCGTCTACCGCGGCAACCCGTTCGCCATCGAGGTCGGCCTCGCGTTCGGCACCGGCCAGGCGGGCATGGTCCAGAGCGCCGTCGAACAGGAAGAGGCGGTGCCGCTGGCCGAGGGCGAAGAGAAGGAGGGCGAGGGCGATGTCCAGATGGCCCGCGTCATGCGGTTCGCCAACCGCGTCCCGCTCCTTTACCAGCCCGGCGCCTGCGCGGTCACGAAGTCGGTGGTCGAGACCTCGTGGCGCAACTACGGCCTGACCCAGCCGCGCGGCGGCCTGCCCCAGGGGCCCATCGTCATCTTCGTCCACATGGCCTCCGTCTGGGTGCCGTTCACCAGCGAGTCGAAGGAGGCCGTCGCCGACTACGACGAGATCCGCAAGGAGATCCGCCTCGCCCTCAACGAGGCGGGCCGCCGGCTGTCGTCGTTCGTCCGCAAGCGCGACCGGGCGGCCCTCGAGCTGAAGCGCCGCGACGTCTTCGAGGCCTACATCGAGGAAGTCGCCGACGCCTGCAAGCGTTTGAAGAAGGGGAAGCTCGACGCTGAGGACCTGAAGAAGCGGCTCTCGAAGATCGCCAAGGAGCTCACCGGCGGCGACAAGACCGAAGAGATCCTGAAGAAGAAGAACCACCAGGAAGAGGCGGAGCCCGCCGGCGAGTCCACCATCATCGTGACCCCGGAGGGGGTCGTGGGCGCGGTGCCTGAGGTGCCGGCCGCCGCGGCAGCGGCCCACGAGACGGCCCCGACGGCTGCCGAGGTGGCGGGGGACGACAAGGGGATCTCGGATGCGGCCGAGAAGGTCGCGGCGCGGCGGGCGAAGAAGGCGAAACCACAGACGGACAAGAAGGAGAAGGGCCATGGCAAAGGAAAGCGTTGAAGCCCGCCTCGTCGGGCTCGCCGATAACGTCGTCGATGCGGCCAAGAAGAAGAAGGACCCGAGCATCGACATCCCCGTCCGGGCGTTGTCGAACGTCGAGTTCAACCAGAAGCGCCGCATCATCGAGATGAAGGATGCGACGACCGAGCGCTCCTTCTTCAACCTCGGCATGGCCAAGAAGTTCATGCAGACGATGCTCGTGGCCGACGCGCTGGCGGAACTGCAGCGGGCGGGGCTGTCGAGCTCCCTCCGAGAAATTTACTACCGGACCAAGCACACCCTGAAGGACTCCAACGAGAACACGTTCGACGACCAGGACGAGAGCGATCCCATCATCGAGGACCTCGAGGTCACGCTCGAGGCGCTTCGCGAGGAGCTCCACGTCCGAGCGGAAGCCGGCGGCGCGGTCGTCGGGAACCTGGTGCTGGTCGACGATGGCGACACCGTGGACTGCGCCCGGCTGGGGAAGGGCGGGTATGCCGTCCCGTCCATCGTCGAGCCCGAGGAGATCCGGATCAAGAAGTGCACCGCCGACTTCGTCCTCCTGGTCGAAAAAGGCACGCAGTGGAACCGCCTCTCCGAGGACAAGTTCTGGAAGAAGCACAACTGCGTCCTGCTCCACGGCGGCGGCCAGCCCCCGCGCGGCGTCCGCCGCCTCGCGCGGCGGCTGCACGACGAGTGCAAGCTGCCCGTGCTCATCCTGGTCGACAACGACCCCTGGGGCTACTACATCTACTCGGTCGTCAAGCAGGGCTCCATCAACCTGGCGTTCGAGAGCGAACGGATGGCGATCCCCGACGCGAAGTTCATCGGCCTCTCGAGCTTCGATGCAGAGAAGCACGGCCTGCCGCGGAACGTCGGCATCAAGCTCAACGACAAAGACATCTCCCGCGCGAAGGAGCTCATGGCCTATCCCTGGTTCCAGAAGAAGGAATGGCAGAAAGAGATCAAGCACATGCTCGCCAGCGGGCTGAAGTACGAACTCGACGTCCTGGCGAACAAGAACTTCCAGTACCTGACGACGCACTATCTGCCCAAGAAGCTGAAGGACAAAGATTGGCTCGACTAGGAGCCTGATCCCTCATACTCCCGGGGGATCCTCCTTCGCGCCTTTGGGGAGGCGCTTCGGAGGACAGGATTAAAATTCTAACGGAGCCGTGACTCGGGCGGGCGACCGGCGTCTAACGAGATAGACGATGCCGAAGCTCAACGTGGTCCTGATGGCGGTGCTGGCGGCCGGCGTGATCGCCGCCCTGGCGATCCTCACCCTGCGCCCCACGCCCGCTCCGCCGATCGAGCCGGCCCAGGTGCAGAAACTCATCCGCAAGCTCGGGGATTCCGATCCCGACATCCGCCGCGAAGGCGAAGCGGGCCTCCGCCAGGCGGGCGCCGCGTCGATCGTCCCCCTGCGCGAAGCCTCCAAGTCGCCCGACCGGGCGCTCGCCGACCGCGCGTCGAAGCTGCTTCAGGAAATGCAGCCGGCCGTCGGAGATTCCCTCACCACGTCCAGGCCCGCGGACTAGGCACCGTCTCCCCCCGGGGGAGTGCAGAGGGGGACCCTTCTTCCCTGGATGCCGGGTGCTGGCTGCTGAATGCCGCGCTAGCCGTTCGATTCCAGATCGACCGCGCCCTTGGCCACCTTCCGGAACTCGTTCACGGGAGGCAGCTTCGAGAGGTCTTCCGACAGCCGGCGGGACGGATCGTTGGAATGGCGCAGCTCGAGGAGCTTCGCGTCGCTGATCGCGAATTCCAGCTTCTTCCCGCACGACAGGCAGAAGAATCGCGGGTGGAAGTACGCGATGTCTTCGTCGGTCAGGGGGTGCTGGCGGCCGCAGTTCGTGCAAGTGATCATCATGGTTGTTCCTACGGGGTCAGTTTAGCACAGATGACGAAAATTTCCACCTACTTGCCCTTGGTCGTCTGGAGCGCCTTGGCATAGTCCGGATCGTTCGCCTTGAGCGTGGCCATCGCGCCGTTCCGGCGCAGGACGTTGATCGAGCCGTCCGGATGGTTCCCCGGCTCGTCGCAGAAGATCACGTCCATGTCGGCCATCTGGTTCAGGTCCTTGGCGGGGCCGCGGAAGCTGCCGCCGCCGATCGGGCAGAGCGGGTCCTCGACCAGGTAGCCCATCTCCTTGAGCTGCTTGAAGAGCTCCAGGCCGGTCTTCTCGGGGTACTTCTTCTTCTCCTCCACGTGGTTGAGGATCGCGAAGTGGACCGAGGACGACTGCGACCGGCAGCCCTCGAGCTTCCGTTCCTCGGCGGCGCGGGAGATTGCGGGCAGGAAGACGACCGCCGCCGCCCCCGCGAAGCCCGCGGTCATCAGCGTCGCGCCGCTCCCGGAGACGCCGTCCGCGCGGAGCCCGTCGGGCTCCACCGATACCTTGAGCACCGCCTGGCCGAGGTACCTGCCGATCGTCTCGCCCAACGGGAGCTTCATCAGGTCGGCGCCGCCCTTGTCGCTCTTGAGCATGTCCTTGAAGAACGTGCCCACCGGGGCGAGCGTGTTGTAGTACGTCGTGAACGCGCGGGCGATGTCGAGGTAGACGACCAGCGACGCGCCGTCGGTCTTGCCGCCCATCCAGGCGGCCACGGAGGGCTGGGTCGCGAGCGTCGCCTTCTCCTGGCGAAGGACGTGGCGCTTGAGCGCGTTCGCGGCGCCGAATCCTCCCAGCAGGCTGCTCACCGCGAGCTTCTCGCCGTCGCGGATGAAGTAGATGGTCGAGAGGAACATCCGCGCCGGATCCCAATCCGCCCGGTCGGCGAACTTGAAGTACTGGATCTTGCGGCCCTTGAAGTCTATCGACGCCAGCTCGGCGGGAAGCCGCTTGAGGACCGCCTGGAGGCACTTGTCGAACCTCGCGGCGTCGCGGATCTCGAGTCCCGTCACGCCGTCGGGGATCAGGCCGTCCGGCGGCAGCGCCGAGTACCACCAGATGCGCGGGCCGAACGCGGGGAAGAGGTCGGTCTTGACCGAGAAGCCGACTTCCTTCTCGAACTCCGCGATGGAGTCGAGCGTCTTCTGCTGCTGGAACACGTCGACGCTCTTGAGCATCTCGAAGAGCGTGTCGTAGAGCTCGCCCAGCTCGATCGAGAACGAGACGAACTGGACCGAATCGACCGGGGCGACCTCGAATCCCGCGGCGGCGCCCTTCAGGGACAGGAACTTCGCCAGCCCCTTGCGGTCGCCCGCCGTCCCCACGAAGAACCGTTCGTGGACCGTCTTGTCGCCGATGGTCATTCCGCCCGCGGCGAACGTGAGCCCGTCGAGTCCCAGCCCGGCGATGAACTTCCGCTCGTGCTCCTCGAGATCCTCCTTGGCCTCGCGGACGAAGCCGGCGATGTCGGCGAAGAAGAAGACCTCCTTCGCCCCCGCCTTCTCGCGCGCCTTCAGGAAGCTGGCGCCCTTGGCGAGCGGCTTCGCCTGGCCGCCGCGGACCGATGCCACGAGCTTCTCCATCGTCCCCTTCCACGTGGCCCCGACGGCCACGTCCCCGAGGAACGCGACATGGAGATGGACGTCGGGCTGCAGGTCGAACGTGACGACCTCGTCCGCGCCCGCCTTCCAGACGGCGGTCTTCTTGCCCTTCTGTTCGTAGGACTTTCGGAGCCGCTCGAACGCCTTCTTCTGGATGTCGATCTTTCCCGCGCAGTCGAGCGTGAGGACGAGGTCCGGCTCCTTCTTGTCACCCGCGACGATCGTGGGCATCGCGACGGCGATCTGCCCGGCGACGTTTTCGAGCGCCTTCTCCCAGGTGAAGTCCTTGTCGAGGCCTCCGCCGAAGGCGCCGAACGCCTCGACGGCGGACTCGAACGCGCCGGAGGCGAACTGGCGGACCTCCTCGTCCTCGAAGAACTTCGCGAGCGGGGTCTTCTTGAACGCGTCGCGGAACGCGGGGGCGGACGGGGTCTCGATGAAGATCAGCGTCGTCTCGGGAAGGACCGCCTCCAGGCGGAATCCGGCCTGCGGCGCCGCTCCGAACACGAGCAGCGGGAGAAGGAGAATCAGGCGTTTGGGGTTCATGAGCCTGCACATTATAAAGGCGCCGGGGAGGAGTTCAAGTCCCAGCGTTCATGTCGGCTTAAGGTTCCGTCGGATAGAATGAGGGCGTGAAGAACCTGCACCTTCATCTCGGGTGGGCGATCGTCGCCGTGGCGCTGGCCGCGGCCGCGTCCCTGGTCTCCCGGCGGACGGAGCCGGCTCCGACGGCGGACGGCCGCGGGACCGGACCCTTGCGCGCCCGGATCGCCGAGCTGGAGGCGGAGCTGGCGGCCCGGCGGATCTCCGGACCCGAGCGGGACGCGTCGGCGCCCTTGACGCCCAAATCCCCGGAGCCGACGGCCGAGGCGCCGTCGACCACGCTGTCGGCGGACCAGATCCGCGCTCTCCTGAAGAGCTCCAACCGCGACGACCAGGGCCGCGCGATCCGGGAAATCGACGGGATCACCGACCGGACGCAGAAACTCGCAATGATCCGCGAGCTGTTGAACCCAGGCAACTCGCAGTGGTGGTCGCGCGCGATCTCGATGTTGAAGAAGATGGAAGGCCCCGAGGCGATCGCGATGCTGGTGGACGTCCTGTCGAAGGAAGGACCCTCCGGACCTCGGACGAGAGCGGCCCTCGCGCTGGGCGAAATGGGGGACGCGAGCGCCATTCCCGCATTCCAGGAAGCCTGGCGGACCGGCGACCTTTCACTCCGGACCGCGGCGGCCCTGGGGCTCGACCGGTTCGGCCAGCACGATCCGGTGCAGGCCTCCCTCCGGACCCTCGCGGGGATGCTCGAGGCCGTCGACGGCGGCACCCGCGTGGATGCGGTGGATCTGATGACCGAGATGCTGGTGCCCGGATCGATGCCCCTGCTCGTGAAGGCGCTGGCCGATCCGTCGAACAGCCACCTGCGCGAGGACGCGGCCGATGCCCTGGGCCACCACAAGATGGCCGACGCCCTGCCGGATCTCGAGAAGGCGCTTCAGGACCCCGCCGCGAACGTCCGCGAGGCGGCCCAGCGCGCCATCGCCCGGATCAAGCCGAAGCCGCAGTAGCCCTTGGGACTTGGGGCGCGGGAACCTATAATCTGCGCCGTGACCAAGCCCGTCCGGGTCGACTACGCCCGCATTGAACGCCACGAGTTCGAGATCTACAAGGAGTCCATCCTTCAGCGTCTCGACATCTACATCCACAAGCGGATGCCCGAGTATTCGCGCACGCTCGTGCAGAAGCTGATCAAGGACGGCATGATCACCGTGAACGGGCGGTCGTCGAAGCCCGCGTACGAGATCAACCTGGGCGACCGGATCGTCTGCGAGCTGCCGAAGCTGATCCAGCCCCACGTCGTGCCGAGCGACATCCCGCTCGAGATCGTCCACGAGGACGACCACCTGATCGCGATCAACAAGCCGCCCCAGTTCGTGGTCCATCCGGCGGCCGGCCACTGGGACGACACGCTCGTCAACGCGCTGCTCCACCACTGCGGCGTGCTGCCGGAGACCGACGAGATCTACAAGCCCGGGATCGTCCACCGCATCGACAAGGACACCAGCGGCGTGATCATCGCCGCCAAGACCCTGAAGGCCCACGGCGAGCTGACGAAGCAGTTCCAGGACCGCGTCGTCCAGAAGTCCTACCGGGCGATCGTGGAAGGCGAGGTGCCGTTCGACGAGGACATCATCGACAAGGACATGGACCGCCACAAGAAGGACCACGAGAAGATGGCGGTCGTGAAGAAGGGGACGGGCAAGTCGGCGATCAGCTTCTACCGCGTAGTGGAGCGATTCGACGGCTTCACGTCCGTGGAGGTGGCGCCGAAGACCGGGCGCACCCACCAGATCCGCGTGCACATGGCGTCGATCGGCCACCCCTGCGTCTCGGACTCGTCGTACGGCAAGCGGGACGCGCTCTTCCTGCGGGACCTGGGCGCGTCGGAAGATCCGCTGGTCCCGGAGCCCGACCAGCCGATCCTCATGCGCCAGGCGCTCCACGCGTTCAAGATCTCGTTCGTCCATCCCGGCACGGGCGACACGGTCGAGTACTCCGCGCCGGTGGCGCAGGACATGGAGCTGGTGCTCCAGTTGCTCCGCAAGTACAAGTCCAAGGCGCCGCCTCCGGAACCCAAGAAGGCAAAGAAGAAGTAGCGAACAGCACCCAGCACTCAGCCGGAAGGATCCCCCCTCTTATCCCCCCCAAAGGGGGCGCTCGATGATGAAAACGGCGCGCAGCGCCGAAACCCCGTTGGAAGACTCAGGTGTCGTGCTGCAGGGCGGGGCCCTCTGGCTGTGTGCTGGGTGCTGGGTGCTGAGTGCTGCGGGGCTACTTTGCCAGCGGCGCCAGCGCCGCTTCCATCTTCCGCTTCGCCCAGGCACAGTCCTCGTTCGCCACGGTCCGCTCGACCAGCGGACGCGCGGAGGGCTTGAGCGCCGCGAGCGCCACCGCCGCAGAGATGCGGACGTCGGGGTCATCGTCGTCGAGCTTCGCCTCGACCGCGTCGGCCGCCGCCACCAGGGAGAGGCCGCGCGCGGCCGAGATGGCGCTGCACCGCACCGACGGTTCGAGGTCGTCGATCCGCGCGACGATCGCCTCGAGGGGAAGGCCCAGGTCGGCCGCGGCGTGGATGGCGCCGCGGCGGATCCGGCGGTCGGGCGACGCGAAGAGCCGGACGAACGCCTCTTCCAGTTCCTTCCGGCCCGCTTCGGGGTAGCGCCGGCGGACTTCACGGAGGCGCGAGAAGACGGAGTCGTTCAGGGAGGCGTCGGCGCCCAGCAGCCCCGCCATCTCCACGGCGCCCTGGTCGCCGGCCCATTCGGCCAGCGCCCGGACCGCGCGGTCGGGCCGCGGCGCGCGGCCGGAGGCGACGAGCTTCCGCACCGGCTCCGAGGTCGCGCGGTCGCCGTATTCCATCAGCAGGTTGAACGCGAGCTCGAGGGCCTCGCCGTTCCAGGACTCCAGCCCCCGGGCGAGCTGCGCGAGGACCCCGTCGTCGTGGCGGCCCGTCAGCAGCTGGCGGAGGTACTTTGCCGCCGCGCCGCCCAGGCGGCCGTCCGGATCGTTCAGCTCCCGGATCGCCTGGTCGGCGACCTCGCGGTCATTGCGGTCGGCCAGCGCGAAATAGCCCAGCCGCCGCAGCGGCGCGTCGGCCTCCTCCAGCAGCTTCCGCGCGAGCGTCTGGGCCCGCTCGTCGCGGAGCGTGAGCAGCGTCTCGGCGGCGTCGAACCGGAACGAGTACTCGCGGCTGGCGAGGAACGCCTCGAGCGCCGGCGCGTGGTCTCGCTTCTCCATCCGGACCAGCGTGCGGAGCGCGTCGAACCGGATTCCTTCGTTCTGATCGACGGCGAACAGCTCCAGCGCCTCGGCGACGCCCGGGTTCTCCTGGCGGCGGAGCAGCTGGGCCAGCGCCCAGCGGCGCACCGTCTCCTCCCGGTCCTTCGAGAGCGGCGCGAGGACGCGGCCGATGTTCGCCGCGTCGATCCGGGTCCAGAGATCGTAGCCGCGCAGGCGGCGGTCGGGATCGGCGTCCTTGAGCAGCGGCTGGACGCGCGGCATCGTCCACTCGGGCGAGCGGGCGAGGATCGCGGCGGCGCTGTCGCGGCTTTCGCCGGAGTCGCGGACGAAGACGCGCCAGAGGTCCTCCAGCGCGTCGGCCCCGCCGAGGCGCGAGACCGCGTTGATCGCCGACTGGCGGACGGACATCGAAGGGTCGTCGAGCAGCCGCCGGAGGCCGTCGAGGCACGCGCGCTCCTCGAACGCGAGCGTCGCCTGGATCGCCTCCTCGCGCACCGCGGCATCGTCGTGGCCGAGCAGCGCCTGGACCGTCGCGGCCTCGGGCCGCCAGCCGCAGGAGCGCAGCGTCGAGAGCGCCTCGGTCACCACCGCGGTTTCAGGGTGGGAGAGGAGCGGCTCGACATAGGGCAGGGCGGCGGGGCAGCCGCGCTCGCGGAGCCAGGAGAGCCCGAGCCGCCGGGTCGCGGGGTCGGAGGACTCGAGAAGGTCCCGCACGGTCGCGGGCGAAAGGGCGAGCGACAGGGTCGCGTTCAGCGCCAGCTGCACGAGCCGGTGGCGTCCCTTCGGGCCCGCGTCGGCGAACAGGTGCTGGAGGTCGATGGCGCCGAGCCGGCCCGACGCCATCGTGAGCAGTTCGTAGGCGCGGCCGGAGCGCGGGCACTCCTCGCGCGCGTAGATCTCGAGCAGCCGCGGCGCCCAGTCGGTGTTGCGCCGTTCCTGCAGGTATTCGGCGGCGGCGAGGACGACCTCGGGGTCGGGATCCTGCGCCAGGTCGAGCAGCAGGTCGGCAGTGTCCTCATAGGCGCGGGCGAGGACCCGGACGAGCGCGATCCGATCGGCGGAAGTCCCGTTGCGAAGGGTCGCGACGGCGTTGGGGCATTCGTCGAGGACGCGCCACGGGATGCGGCGGCGGAGGCGCGACGTGGCGACGAGGTCGCGGCAGCGGGAGCGGATTTCCAGGTCGGGGTGGGCGGCGGCGGCCGCGTCGAGGTCGGGCCAGGCGGCCCGGCCGGCGGCGCGCAGACGCGACGCGGCTTCCTCGCGGGCGGCGGGAGTGTCCTGGCCGAGGTCCTCGATCCACCGGCCGTACTTCCCGCCCCCCTGAGGGACGGACCACAAAACCGCTACGGCGAGCACCAAATACATCAGCGCGCCTCTCGTTTCCCTCTCCCGCAGCGGACATATTCAGTATTGACTACGATCCGCGTCAAAGCAAGGAGTCGGACGATTATGGGTTCGTTACGAGTCCTTCGTGAATTCTGAACACAGAAAGGTTATGAGCGCACCGCGGGGCGGTCCGAGGGATCACCGATGGGGGAGTCGGTGTCCTCCGCGGCCGGGGAACCGTTCTTTGTTGTTGACACGGATAGGCCGTTTGGCTAGTTTGTCACTCCTCGTTCCAGCCGCCTGGAGGGCTGCGGGTAGTCCGAGGGGTAAAAATCCCATAGGGCGCTTTCGGAGGAGATGATGCCTTCGCTGTCGATTTCCGCGCGGGAACTGCTGACGTCCGGGGTCCACTACGGCCACAAGGTGAGCCGCTGGAACCCGAAGATGCGGCCCTACATCCACGCCAAGAAGAGCCTGATCCACATCATCGACGTCCGCGAGACCATCAAGGGCCTCGTGCGGGCGTGGCACTTCCTCCAGAAGCTGGCGTCGCGCGGCGAGCTCATCCTCTTCGTCGGCACCAAGCGGCAGGCGGGCGCGGTCGTGAAGACCGAGGCGTTGCGCTGCGGCATGGCGTACGTCTCCGAGCGCTGGCTCGGCGGCACGCTGACCAACTACGACACCATCCGGAACCGGCTCAACCGCCTCAAGGAAATCGAGCAGTGGGAGGCGGACGGCACCATCAAGCGGTACTCGAAGAAAGAGCAGTCCGCCATCAACCGCGAGAAGCGCAAGCTGCTCCGCAACCTGGACGGCCTGCGCTCCATGGACCGGCTGCCCACGTGCCTCGTGATCGTCGACCCTCAGCATGAGGCGATCGCGGTCGCCGAGGCGAAGAAGATCGGCGCCGCCACCGTGGCGCTCATCGACTCGGACGGCGATCCCGACAAGATCGACATCGCGATCCCCGGGAACGACGACTCCATGAAGGTCGTGCAGATCATCGTCAACAAGCTGTCCGACGCGATCATCGAGGGCAAGTCCCACCCCACGGGCGTGCCCAAGGCCGAGGAGATTTCCAAGGCCGG
>Ga0134121_10002211_pt1 | contig 17097 bp, 12 predicted proteins | sample KB301_FD_96463 | JGI IMG/M metagenome (GOLD analysis project Ga0134121, IMG submission 96463) | Terrestrial soil microbial communities without Nitrogen fertilizer from Kellogg Biological Station, Michigan, USA - KB3-0-1 | ecosystem: Environmental > Terrestrial > Soil > Unclassified ... | reverse complement strand
TGTTCCCGTAGTTTTTCGGTGTTTCCGTAGTCCGGTGTTCCCGTAGTCCGGTGTTCCCGTAGTCCGGTGTTCCCGTAGTCCGGTGTTCCCGTAGTCCGGTGTTCCCGTAGTCCGGTGCTAACTGCCCCGCCTGCCCGACTTCTGCGACGTTGAGTGCGGCTTGACGGTGGTCTGCGCCGCGGCGGGCGCGGGTGCTGGCTGCGCCGGATCGACCGCTGCACCTGGAACCTTCGAGGCGGGACGTTTCGTGGCGAAGTCAGGGACGCGTTGCGACTTTTTCTTCATCGGCGTATCTCTGGTTTCGGTCTCCCTGAACATACACCGGAGCATGTCATGTCGCGCACCATCGGTCGGTCCTTCGCGCTGCTGCCGTTTGTTGCCGCCTTCGCCTTCGCTCAGGGCGGCGCACGCGGCCGGGCCTTGGCGATCGAAGACTATTACCGCGTCAAGACGGTGGGCGGACCGGAGTTTTCGCGGGACGCGAAGTGGATCGCCTTCACCGTCGGCACGCGCGTCGAGGAGACGAACGGAAACACCAGTGAAGTGTGGCTCGTTTCGGCTGACGGATCCTCGGCCGCGACGCGCGTGAGCGCGGCCGGAGTGAACGCAACCGCACCGGCGTGGCTCGACGACGGGCGGCTCCGATTCACCGCTGGCGGACGCGCGTACGCACTCGATCCCGCCCAGCCTGCGCGTGTCGACAGCGTCAACGTACCGGCGGCGGCGGGAGGTGGTGGCGGGCGCGGGGGTCGTGGCGGCGCAGGCGGGCGCGGCGGCGGCGGCGGCGCGATCAGCATTCGGAGTCCCGCGGGGAACTGGACGGCGTCCGTGGCGGACGTGCGCGGCACGCCGCGGCCGAAGCCGGAGCTCACGGATTTCGAGAAGCGTCACGAGGATCGCTTTAAGGGCGTCACGTTCGACTGGATGGATTTTCACCGTGACGGCGGACCGTTTCCCGTACCGAACGTGAAAGACCCGGAGGTGAGTCCGCCGCAGGAGATCTTTCTCACAACAGGCGTCGACACGCAGAAGCAGCTCACCCACCTCGGACTTCGCCCTACAGGCGTACAATGGGTACCCGGGGGCAACGCGCTCATTTTCAGCGCCGATTCCACGTATCGCGATGAGCGCGTATACGGCCGCACCGATATCTGGCGCGTGACGACCGACGCGCGGGTCACGCGACTCACTCCGAACAACGATTACGACTACAACGGCGCGCGGCTCTCGCCCGATGGACGGTGGATCGTGTGCCTGCGCGAGCTCTCGCGCGATTATGTGATCGGCAGGAAGTTGGGGCACGGATCTCCCGTCGACATCGTCGTGATTCCGGTGTCGGGTGGCGCGGAAAAGAACCTCACCGAGAACTGGGACTACCTCCCGACGTCCCTCGAGTGGAGCCCTGACGGGAAGTACGTCTATTTCCAGGGCGGCATCGGCGGCACGACGCATCTGTTCCGCGTGTCGCCCGACGCGGGTACCGTCGAGCAGATGACGAAGGGCGAGCGCACCATCCGCTCGATCGCGTTCAGCCGGGACTACACGAAGATCGCGTATCTCGTGGGCACGTTCGACGCGCCGTCGGAGATGTTCGTCGCAAACATCGACGGCTCGGCGGAAAAACAGCTCACGCACGTGCACGACGCGTTCACCTCGGAAATCGCGCTCAGCAAGACTGACCGCGTGCATTTCAGGAGCGCGGACGGCACCGAGATCGAAGGATGGATCACGTATCCGTATGGCTATCGCCCGAACGCGGGACCGTATCCGCTCATCGTGAGCAGTCACGGCGGGCCGCACGCGGCAACGCAGTACGGATTTGAATTCAAGAACCAGTATTTCGCCGCGAACGGCTACTTCGTCCTCGAGACGAACTTCCGGAGCTCGACGGGATATGGCGAGCAGTTCCTGTGGGCCACGTGGGGCGCCTGGGGCACGAAGGACGGACAGGATGTCATGGCCGGTGTCGACTACGCCATTGCGCACTATCCCATCGACCGCGCGCACGTCGGCACGATCGGCCACTCGTACGGCGGATTCATGACCAACTGGCTGATCACGCAGTATCCCGATCGCTTCGCCGCCGCGGCGTCGGGCGCGGGGATCGTGAACTGGACGAGCGACTACGGCAACTCGGACATTCCCGTCACGAAGGAAATGGAATTCTGGGGCGCGCCATGGGATCCGAAAGCGCGCGAGACGATGATCAAGCAGTCACCGCTCACGTACGCGAATCGCGTGAAGGCCGCCACGCTCTTCATCAACGGAGAAATCGATCAGCGTGTGCCGTATTCGGAGAACCAGCAGTTCTACGTTGCACTCAAGAAAAACGGCGTGCCCGCCAGGATGATCCAGTACGCGGGCCAGCCGCACGGCATCGCGGGCTCGTGGAACAACGTGCACCGCATGCTGAACGAGCGTCGCTGGTTCGATACGTATCTGAAAGCGAAGCGGACGAACTGAAAACCGAAAAGAAAACTGAAGGGGAAGAAGAAACTGCAGTTGAAGCGTGAAGCGAATTCAAGCTTCAGCTTCAATTTGCGTCTTACACTTGAGTTTTCTTTTCGGTTTTCGTGTCGGTTCGTGGGTCACCCTGGCGTAACTTGCGCGGGAAGCCCTGATGCGACGTCAGGGATGGCGACGTTCACCACGGACAGTCCATCGAGCGCGAGCAGCCCCTTGGCGAGCTCGGTTCCGACGGCGATCGGCGCGAGGCAGCGCATCGGCACCAGCGTGAACAGGCGGCGCACGCCACGCTCGTAGAGCGCGCACAACAGCTCCACGTAGCCGCCGGCGCACGTCGTGCGCCCCGAATGCACGAGGCAGTATTCCCCGTGCTCGGCGCTCGTCACGACGATGCGCGTGAGGTCGTCGTTCGCGACCAGCTCGCGCGGCGCGCGGTCGCCGCGCACCAGCTCCCGCACGCGACGCACGTGGGCGATGCGCAGCTCACGCTCCGAGAACGTCCACCGCGCGGCGTCCTGCTTGAGAACGTCGCACTCGGACAGCCCCCGGTCGGCGAGCACCCGGGCGTGAAACGCCGGGAGCGCCGGGGTGGCGCGCATGTAGTGCGCGGCGAGCGCCGCCGCGAGCTGTTCCTGCGTGCGGCGGTCGACCACACCCGGAATCACGAACTGGATGTCGTCGACAAGCACGACGAGCCGCGCGCCGCGCGTCCGCGCAAGCGCGCCACACGCCGTGTCCCACGTGAACCGCGTGAACTCGAGCATCTCAGCGGGGCCGCCGGCGAGATCGGATGAATCGAGGAGATCCGTGGCCTGCGCGCCGCCGGAAAAAATGGCGTAGTGGCCCGCGAGTACCGCCGTCGTGCCCGGATCGGCTCCGGCCGTCGCGCGCTCGAGCCACGCGCCGAGGTCGTTCAGCGCGACGGATGTCATTGGTCGTGCTCCGCGCGGTCGCGCATCGTGGATTCCGCGAGTCGAGCCACGGCGTATGAACACAGCCACCGCGTTCGTTCGCGCACACCGCTTTCGCGCTTCGAGCTGAATCGCGGCAGTCCGCTCCGCTCGAAACTCTCCACGAATCCCGACGGCTTGAGATGCGTACGCGCATGTCCCTCGGTAAAGCCGGGCCCGCAAACGGCGAACGACTGCGCGAAGCGCTCGAGCATCCCGTGCGAGCGCTCCGTGCGCACCAGTTGCCGCACGCCGGGCGCGGAGAAAACGGGCGCAAGGACGCTCTCCGTGCGCCCGAGATCGGTGAGCGCCGCCGGCGGCGCGAGATAGCGCGTGCGCGCGCGGCGCATGTAGGTCGGCGTCGACCGCGGAAGCGGAACGTCGGCTGGCTCCCCGCAGAGCAGCAGCAGGGCAGTGTTGAGGGCGCGCGCGACGCGGTCGGCGAGTTGCTCCGGGCGCGGCCGGAAATCCTTGCCCAGCCGGTACCAGCCCAGATGCCGAATGAGCGTCACGAGGTCGTCGGTCACGAGCGCATGAATCGTCGCGTCGTCGTAGGCCGGTGCAACGCAGCGCCGTGGTGGTGTCCACCCGTGGCGCGCGTAGAGCGACGCCACGCCGCGCGCATCACCGAGCGCACGCGCGAGCAGCGGATGCGCGACGGGATCGTAGGGAAAAAACCAGTGATGGGCGAAGATGAGCTTCACGACGAGCTGCACGGCTTCGTCGCATGCGGGATCGTCGAGCAGCTTCTCGAGTGCACTGCCCGCGAATGCCGGACCGAGATGGCCGCCGCCCAGGAGATGCGTCGCGCGGATTTCGAGCGCTTCTTCGGCGATGAAAATCGCGTAGTCCACGAGGTTCGAGTATTCGCGGAGCGCGCCGGGGCTCGCCTGCCGGGTGACAGTGAACACCGTGCCCAGCACGGGAATGCGTCCGGTGTGGACCGCCGAGAACGAATGCACGCTCGGCGCCAGCGCGAGATGGTGGATGTGCCACCCCATCGGCGGGCCGTCGGCGGTTTGCGGGTCGAAACCGTGGCGCGCCGCCTCCACCGCGATTTGCGCGGTCCGGACCGCGGCATCGCCATTGAACGCGCGATAGCTGTCGTAGGCGTCGCGATCGATCAGCGTGGTTTGCGGAACGCGCTGCGTGCAGTCCTCGGCGCTCTGGAGAAAGGAGCCCGTACGTCCTGCTTCCGCGCACTGATAGAGGAGGTCGCGGTCGGTGCGCGCGAGCGGTGCGGGAATCGGCCCGACATCGAAGAGCGCGCCAGGCGATGCCGCGCGAAGGCCCGGCGCCTCGACGGGCTGAAACAGGTACACGGAGACGCGCGCATCGGCGGGGAGCAGATCTTCGACGAAATCGCGCATGGCGTCGCGCTCGCCTGCTGCAACTCGCGTGATGGCGTCGTGCACAACGGGCTGGCCGTCCATCGCGGGCTCCTGTGTTGCCATGTATCTGCCGCGCGGCCACGCAGAAGTAAAGGCAAAAGAAATATGTAAAGAATTGACTGATTGGTTTGATAGTTTCTACGTAAGATGTTGCCACAAAAGATTTTAGCTAAAACAAAAAAGCTCGCAGTTATTGACCGAATCGCTGAGGAAGGCAATGCTGGCGGCACCTCTGCCGGACTCTCATGAGCCTCTTTCGGAAGAAGTCGCTGGCCACGCTCCTCGCTGACGCCGAGCATTCGCCACTCAAACGCACGCTCGGACCGGTGCAGCTCACCGCCCTGGGAATCGGGTCCGTGATTGGCACCGGCATCTTCGTCATGACGGGGACTGCCGCCGCCCGGAACGCGGGACCGGCGCTGGTCGTGTCGATGCTGTTCGCTGCCGTCGCGTGTGCATTTGCGGGCCTATGCTACGCCGAGCTGGCGTCCATGATTCCCGTCGCGGGCAGCGCGTACACGTATGCGTTCGCCACCGTCGGCGAGTTCGCGGCGTGGATCATCGGATGGGACCTCATCCTCGAGTACGCGCTCGCGACCGCGACCGTCGCGGTGGGATGGTCGGGATACTTCGTGAGCTTTCTCGACTCGGTCGGCGTGCATCTCCCGCTCGCGCTCACCGCTGCGCCGGGCGCGCCCGCGATGGGACAGCTTCGCGGCGGGCTGTTCAACCTTCCGGCGGCGCTCATCGTGCTGGGCGTGACCGCGCTGCTCGTAAAGGGCGTGCGCGAGTCGGCGCGAACCAACACCGTGCTGGTCGTGATCAAGGCGATGGTGCTCGTGGTGTTCGTCGCCGCGGGATGGCACTACGTGAATCCGGCGAACCACGTGCCGTTCGTGCCGCCGAACACCGGCGCGTTCGGCAGTTTCGGCTGGAGCGGCGTCATCCGCGCGACGCCGGTCATCTTCTTCGCCTATATCGGCTTCGACGCGGTGTCCACCGCGGCGCAGGAAGCGCGAAATCCGCAGCGCGACATGCCCATCGGCATTCTCGTGTCACTGGCCATCTGCACCGTGCTCTACGTGGCGGTTGCCTGGGTGCTCACCGGCATCGTGCACTACAGCAAGCTCAACGTCGCGGACCCGCTGGCGGTGGGCATCGACGCGACGGGACTCACGTGGCTGAGCCCGTTCATCAAGATCAGTGCGCTGTTCGGCATGTTCAGCACGATGCTCGTGACGCTGCTGGGCCAGACGAGAATTTTCTTCACGATGAGCCGCGATGGGCTGCTCCCCGCGGCGTTCGGAAAGGTGCACGAGCGATTTCGCACGCCGTACGTGAGCACGATCCTCACGGGAACCCTCGTGGCCATCGCTGCGGCGCTGACGCCAATCGATGTCCTCGGCGTGCTCGTGTCGATGGGAACGTTGCTCGCTTTTGTGCTCGCGTGCATCGGCCTTCTGATCCTGCGGAAAACCCAGCCCGACACGCCGCGTCCGTTTCGCACGCCGTGGACTCCCGTCGTTCCCGTTCTTGGCGCGCTGCTCTGCCTGATTCAGATGCTCGCGCTTCCGTGGCAGACGTGGGTGCGCCTGTTCATCTGGCTCGCGATCGGGCTCGTCGTGTATTTCGCTAGGCGGCGCGCACGGCACGCACGGACATGAAAAATGCGAGGCGCTGAGTCCTCGCATTTCTCACACGCCGTTCCGTCGTATGACTAGCGCACAACCGTCGTTGTGCCGCGGTCGCCACGACCCGCCATCACCGCAAGGACGATGACGAGAAGCAGCACGAGTCCACCGATCGCGAGCCACATCGGATCCGTGTACCAGACCGTGTGACTTTCAGTCGTGTGAACATCAACCTTGACCGGGGGTTGCGCGTCCTGCAGCAACGACAGCGGCGAGGCCATCACGGGGACGGCGAACGCGAGCATCATTGCTGTAACGGAAGGCATTACTCGCTTGATGAATCTCATCATTACCTCCGGTTCCAGGGCCCGGCCAGCCGTGGGGCTGACCGGTCTACTTTCCATAGGCACCAGAGGCGGAGAAGTTCCCGGAACTCACTTCTTCAGCATCGCGTCCCGCGCAGCTTTGAATTCCGTTCCCGGTTTCCATTCGGGGAACGCGGGAGTCTGTGAGACCACGAACCCCACGCGGAACAGCGTCTGCAGATCCTGCACGGCGCCGCTGAAATCCCAATCGGGTTTCACTTCGTCGGACACTGCGTGGTAGTCGCGCGTCGTGTATTCGTCGCGCTTCTTCATGCCGTAATCCGCCGGCTTCCCGATGTACTCGATCCCTCCATCGGTGTCGAGCGCGGGGACGCCCTTTTTCGCGAACTCGAAGTGGTCGGACCGGTAATAGAAGCCCTTCTCCGGCTCGGCGTCCGGCCGGACGGTGCGGTTGTCCTTCCGGAGAATGCCCGTCAGGATGTCGTCGAGCGTGGAATTCCCGAGTCCGATCACCGTGAAGTCGCTCGTCTTTCCCCACTGATTGATGCCGTCGATGTTGATGTTCGCGACGGTCTTCGCGAGCGGATACAACGGGTGCTCCGCGTAGTACTTCGCGCCGAGCAGGCCTTTTTCTTCCGCGGTCACCGAGAGAAAGAGAATCGACCGGTCAGGTTTTGCCCCGAGCTTCGTGAAGGCTTTCGCGATTTCCAGTATGGCCGATGAACCCGACGCGTTGTCCATCGCGCCGTTGTAGATCTGGTCGCCCTTGAGCGTGGTGTCGCGGCCCAGGTGGTCCCAGTGCGCCGTGTAGATCACGTACTCGTCCGGCTTCACCTTGCCGGTGATTTTGCCGGCGATGTTCTTCGACTGGATCTTCCGCGAGGTGATTTGCACCGTGAAGTTCGCCTTGGCGTTGAGCGTGATCGGCTTGAAATCCTTCCGCTGCGCCGCCGCGTGAAGCTTGCCGAGGTCGAGCCCCGCGTCCTTGAACAGATGCTCCGCCGCTTCGTACTCGATCCACCCTTCGACCGGAACACGCTTTTCCGCGTCGGGCGAGAGCACGTCGAACTGTTCCCGCGAGAAGCTGCCCTTCACGACATCGTACGGGTATCCGGCGGTGGGCGTCTCGTGCACGATGAGGACGGCGGCTGCGCCCTTGAGCGTCGCGATCTCGTACTTGTACGTCCACCGGCCGTAATACGTCATGGCCTTGCCCTTGAAGAGCGTGGTGTCAAACTGTGAGGTGTCGCCGGCAAGCTTCACCTGCGGATCATTCACGAAGAGCACGATCGTCTTGCCCTTCACGTCGACATCCTTGTAGTCGTCCCAGCCGTACTCGGGGGCGACGACGCCGTACCCGACGAACACGACATCGGAGTTCTCGACCTTGGTCTCGGGGCGGTCGTGCCGTGAGCTCGCCACGAACTGGTCGGGCCACTTGAGCTGAACGGCGTGACCCTTGCCGACCGTAAACGACAATGTCGGTTTGGAGGTGTATCCGATGAGCCCGACGTCCTGCAGGTAGGTTCCGTCGGGATTGCCAGGCTCGAGTCCCAGCGCCTTGAACTGACTCTGCATGTACGCAACCGCTTTGGTTTCACCGGGAGTGCCGGGTCCGCGGCCTTCCATGGAATCAGCGGCGAGGTCTTTGATGTGGCCGAGAATGCCGTCGGCCGTGATCGCGGCGGCAGCCGTATTCACCGCGGGCGCGTTGGCATCGGACCCAAGCGAGCCGGCGCACGCGGTCATGGTCATGGTCACGGCAGCGGCAACGAAGCCGAACACGGGAGAGATGCGCATGGTGCTCAATACCGAAAAGGGTTCCACTAGTCTAGCGACGGACGCGTCCACCTGTCATCCACTTTTCAGTGTTTTCGCGGTAGGTTTGCCCGGCTTCGAATCCGCACTCACATGACCGTCTCGAGAAGCGTCGCGGCGTGCGCACTGGCCGTCGCCGTGACCGCAACACTCGACGCACAAACGCAGCCCGTGACACGCGCGTCGGCGATCGCCGCGGCGATCGCGCGCGGCCCCCGCCTCGCCATTGCACGCGCCGACTCCATTGCGGCCCGCGCGCAGCTTGCGCTCGCGCGCCAGTACGAGAATCCCACGCTGAATCTCTCGTATACGAAGGACGCACCGACCTACCACGTGGGCCTCGATATTCCGCTCGACGTCCCATGGCTCCGCTCCGCGCGCGTCGATGTTGCTCGCGCCGACCTCGAGACGGCCACACTGCGGTATGTGTTCGAGCGCGAGTCCATCACGCACGCCGCCGACACGTCGTACACGCACGCGGTCGCCGCCGCGGCCCGCGCGCGCCTCTCCGCGGCCACCGCGAGGGACGCTGACAGCCTGCTCACCCTCGCGCGTCTGCGGCGCGACGCGGGCGACGCCAGCGACCTCGACGTGCAGATCGCGCTCGTGAGTGCGGGGCAACTCCGCAACGCGGCCATCAGCGATTCGGTCGACGCGGTGACCTCACTGCTCGTGGTACAGGCCGTGATGGGACTCGCCGTGGAGTCGGTGTCCATTGGTCTCGCTGATACGCTCGATGCAGTGCCTGCCGCCGCGGCACCGGCCGCGCCCGGCACGGGCAGCACGCCCCTTCAGATCGCGGCCGCGGAACAGAACGCGCGTTCAGCCGCGCTCGGAGTGACCCTCGCCAGACGGCGCCGGTACGGCGTCCCCTCGCTCACGCTGGGTTTCGACCAGCACGACCCGGGTGGCCAGGGCAACGGACTTCTCCCCGCGATCGGCGTCGCGATTCCGCTGCCGATCCTCAACACGAATCGCGCGTCGGTCGAGATCGCACAGGCGGCGCGCGACCGTGCCGACGCCGAGCTCGTGCTCGCGAGACTCGAAACGAACGCAGCGATCGCCGAGGCGCGGCGCGACTACGCCACGGCACAGGCGCGGTCCGACCGGAGCCGCCAGCTTGTGGACGCGGCAAATCGCGCGGCCTCTCTTTCTTTGCTCGCGTATCGCGAAGGCGCGACGGCCATCTCGTCCGCGCTCGAAGCGCAGCGCACCGCGCGGGAAGCGCTGGCACAATACATCGACGACCTCGCCGCCGCGCGCAACGCGGCGAGCCGTATCCGACTCCTCGAACAGACGGCGGCGGGCGCGTCCGCGAACGCCACGCCCATTCGCCGGAACTCTCCATGAAACGCATCCTGGTCCTTGCCGTGGTCCTGCCCGCATGCCTCGTCGCGTGCGCGAAAGGCGCGAGCGACGAAGCAAAGGAAGAGACACCCAAAGCCGAGGTCACAGCCGAAATCGTGACCGTGCAGCCGCAGCGCTTCGTGGAAACCATCGACGCGCTCGGCGTGGTGGCCGCGCGTGCCGGACACGTCGCCGCGGTCACCGCGCCGGGCCCGACGCGCGTGACGGGCGTGCGCGTCTCGCCGGGTGCGCGCGTGAGCAAGGGCGACGTGCTCGTGGATCTCGAACGCCCGCCGTTCGAATCGGCGGCACGAAGCGCCGACGCGGCCCTTGCGGCCGCGCAGAGCGCCGCCGACCGTGCGAAGCGGCTTGCGGATGCGGGCGTGTTGCCCCGAAAGGACGCCGAGCAGGCCGCGGCCGAGCTCGCGCAGGCGAACGCAGCTGCGCAAGCCGCGCACCGCGTGCTGGATCTTTCCGTCATCCGCTCGCCCATCGACGGCATCGTCACGCAGCTGAGCGCGGTGATCGGCGCCGGCGTCGATGTCGGCCAGCCGCTGGTTGACGTCACGGACATCAACGCGATCGACATCAACCTGACGCTGTCGATTGCCGACGCACGCCGTGTTGCGGTCGGGCAGTCCGTCGCGATTCATCCAGGCACTGGCGACGCCGACGCGGCCATCGCGGCCGGACGCGTCGCGGACGTGTCGCGCGTCGTCGATACGGCGAGCCTCGGCGTGATGACCCGCGTCGAGATCGTCTCGGGCATGGCCGCGGTTCGGCTCGGCGAATCCCTTCGCGGCCGCATCACGGTCGGCGAACACGCCCGCGCGATCGTCGTCCCGGCCGAGGCGCTGGTGCCCGACGGCGAGGCATTCAAGGTGTTCGTCGTCGACACGGGCGGCTTTGCGCATTCGCGAGCGGTGCTGGTCGGCGGCCGATCGGACACCGGCGCGTGGATCAAGACCGGACTCAACGCGGGCGAGCGCGTCGTCGCACACGGCGCCTACGGCGTGAGCGACAGCGCGAAGGTCGTCACAGGGAAGGAGCCGGCCGACGAGGAGAAACCCGCGGCGGGCGGGAAGCCTCCTGAAAAGACGCCGCCGCCGAAGAAGGCGGGCAAGGATTCCGCCGAGAAGGACGCGCCGTGACGGCGCCGGGTTCGGCGCCCGCGGCGCGATCGCGCTGGGCGCTGTTCGACGTCATCGCGACGCAGCGGCGGTTCGTGTACCTGGCCGTCGTGTTCCTCAGCGCAGCCGGCATCTGGTCGGCGCTGTCGCTCCCATCGGCGATCTATCCCGAGCTCGAATTCCCGCGCATCGCCGTCGTCGCACAGGGCTCGTCGCTCGGCGCGCGACAGGTCGTCTTCGCCGTCACGCGGCCGCTCGAGGAAGCGGTGAGCGTCGTTCCGGGCGTGACGCGCGTGCAGTCGCGATCGATTCGCGGCGCAACCGAGCTCTCGATCACGTTCGCGGAAAAGACGGATATGCCGTACGCGCTGCAGCTCGTGCGGACGAGTGTGGAGCAAATTCAGGGCGAGCTGCCCGACGGCCTGTCGATCGAAGTGGAGCGCATGACCCCGTCGCTCTTCCCGATCATCACGTACAATCTGGAAGGCGGTGACCCCGCGGCGCTCTACGACATTGCGCGCTACCAGATCCGGCCGGTGTTGTCGCGCATTCCCGGCGTGGGGCGCGTGGTCGTGCAGGGCGGCGACGTTCGCGAGATCGAAGTGGTGGCGGATCCCGCGCGTCTCGCAGCCGCCGGTCTCACCTATGACGACCTCGCCGCGGCGATCAAGCAAGGCATTTCCGTCGATGCCGTCGGCCGCGTGGCGAAGGACTACCGGCAATACCTCGTTGTTTCCGCGCAGGAAGCGCACTCGGTGGCGGACATCGAACGCGTGGTCGTAAAGGGCGAGCTCCGCGTGCGGGACCTCGCGACGGTCATTCCCGGCACGGAGGATCACGTTCGCATCATGTCCGGTGACGGCAAGCCTGCCGCCCTCATCAACGTGACGCGACAGATCAACGGCAACACGGTCGCCGTAGCCGATACGGTGGCGCGTGCCGTGAAGGCGCTCGCCGCGACGCTGCCGCCGGGTGTGCGTCTCACGCCGGTGTACGATCAGGCCATTCTCGTGCGCGACGCAGTGGCGAGCGTTCGCGACGCGATGCTGATCGGCGCATTGCTGGCGGTGACCATTTTGCTCGTGTTCCTGCGCCACGCGCGGATCACCGCCATCAGCGCCGCCGCCATTCCGCTGACGCTCGCGCTCACGGTGCTCGTGATGCGCCTCCTCGGACAGACGTTCAATCTCATGACGCTCGGCGCGATGGCCATCGCCATCGGTCTTGTCATCGATGATGCCGTCGTGATCACCGAGAACATCGTCCGGCACCTGCACCTCACGGGCGATCGCAGCCTCGCGGTGCGCGAGGCGCTGCAGGAGCTCATCCTGCCCGTGACCACGTCGACGCTGACCACGGTGGTCGTATTTCTTCCCCTCGGCCTCCTCGAGGGAGTCGTGGGACAGTTCTTTTCGGCGCTTTCGATCACGCTCACGGTGAGCGTGCTCGTCTCGCTCGTGCTCGCGCTGACGGTCATTCCTCTCCTGGCCGAACAGTTTCTGACCGACGAAGACGCGGAGCAGGGAGACCGGCGGACGCGTAGCGGGCTGCTCGTGCGCGCGGGAGAAGCGATCGACGGGCTTTCCGAGCGATACGAGCGCGGACTACGCTCGGTGCTGCATCACCGTGCGATCGCGGGACTCGCCGCGCTCGCATTGGTCGGCGCCGGGCTCGTCGCATATCACTTCGTGGGCACCGGCTTCCTGCCCGACATGGACGAAGGCGCGTTCGTGCTCGACTACTGGACGCCTGGAGGCACGGCGCTCGCGGAGACCGATCGCCAGTTGCACGTGGTCGAGTCGATCCTTGCATCCACGCCGGAAGTGGAGGGCACGTCGCGGCGAACCGGTGCGGAAATGGGCATGTTCGCCACCGAGCAAAACACCGGCGACATCGCCGTGAGGCTCAAACCGCCTTCGGAGCGCGACCGCGACATTTTCGAAGTGATGGACGAAGTCCGCGGCAAGGTCGAGAGTGCGCTCCCGACCATGCGCATCGAGCTCATTCAGATTCTGTCCGACGTCCTTGACGATCTCGCCGGCTCGGCGAATCCGCTCGAGATCAAGTTGTTCGGGCCCGATCTTGCCGCGCTCCAGGCCTATGCGGAAAAAATCGCGCCCGACGTGGAGAAGGTGGACGGACTGGAAGACTTCTTCAACGGGATCGCCCAACCCAGCGCGGAAATGGAAATGAAGATCCGTGAGGCGGACGCCGCGAGGCTCGGCCTCTCACCGCAACAGGTGAGTGGGGCGGTAAGCGGCGCCATGCTTGGCGTCAACGCGGGTGAGGTGCGCTCCGACGACCGCTCGATTGCCGTTCGCGTCCGCGCGCCCGACTCGGTGCGTTACAGTCCGGCGGTGCTGGGCACGCTGCCCGTGTTTTCGGCGAAAACCGGCCACGCCGCGCCCCTCTCCGCACTCGCCGACTTCACTCCGGAGGACGTGCTGAGCGAGCATTTGCGCGAGAATCAGCAACAGATGATTGCGCTCACGGCGGGCGTGCAGGGGCGGTCCCTGAGCGCCGTGATGGCCGACGTGAAGGGGATTCTGGCGGCCAAGCCGGCGCCGGAAGGCATCCGCGTCGAGCTGGGAGGGCGCTACGCCAGTCAACAGAAGGCGTTTCGTGCATTGCTCCTGGTGCTCGCGCTGGCCGTGGTGAGCGTGATGGCCGTCATGGTCATTCAGTTCCGGTCCTTCGTGGAGCCGCTGGTCGTGCTCCTCGCGGCGCCGCTTTCGTTCGTGGGTGCCATGGCACTCCTCATCATTACGGGGACGCCGCTCAACGTCTCGAGCTTCATGGGGCTCATCCTGCTCGTCGGCCTGATCGTCAAGAACGGCATCATCCTGCTGGATTTCACCCGCCACCGAATGCAAACCGGGGGAGTGGACCTCGAAACCGGCATCTGCGATGCGGCGCGCGTGCGTTTGCGGCCGATACTCATGACAACGCTCTGCACGTTGTTCGGGCTGCTGCCACTGGCACTCGGCATCGGTGCGGGCAGCGAACTGCAGAAACCGCTCGCACTGGCCGTGCTGGGCGGGCTGTCGCTGTCGACGCCGATCACGCTGTTTGCCGTCCCCGTACTGCTGGTCGCAATACGCGGGAGGCAGTATCGTCTCCCGGCGTCGGCCTGAGCTGCGCCGCAGACCGGTCGCCGGCACTACTGACTGGCGAACGGTCACCCCTGGTGTTGATTCACTGAGACAAGAACGGAACGAAAAGACATGCGCATTCTGGTAGTTGAAGACGAACCCGAAGTGCGGGACCTTTTGCTGCGGGTCCTGCAACAGGCATCGTGGGCGGCTGACGGGGTTGCCGCCGGTCAGAAAGCGCTCGACGCGCTGTCCGCGCACGAGCACGATCTCGCGATCGTCGATGTTGGCCTTCCGGATTTCGATGGTTTCGAGCTGTGCCAGCGCCTCCGGGCGCGCGGGGATCGTATTCCGATCCTGCTGCTGACGGCGCGGAGCGCGGTCACGGATCGTGTGCGCGGGCTCGATGCCGGCGCGGACGATTACCTGCCGAAGCCGTTCGCGGTGAATGAGTTGCTGGCGCGGCTGCGCGCGCTCGCGAGGCGACCGGCCGATGCGCTCAGCCCGGTGCTCCGGCTGGCGGACCTCGAGCTCGATCCCTCCACGCGGCGCGCGCGTCGCGGTGGCATCGAGATCCCGCTCACGGCTCGCGAGTACGCCCTCCTCGAGTATCTGCTGCGCAACGCGGGACGAGTGGTCACGCGCGCGCAAATACTCGCGCACGTGTGGGACGACAACTTTGATCCCGTCGCAAACGCCGTGGACGTCCTCGTTGGGCGGCTCCGGCGGAAAGTTGACCGCGCGGGCATGCCGTCGTTGCTGCGAACGGTGCGCGGAGCCGGGTACATCCTGACCGACGACCGCGCCGCTGAAGACGGTGCGGCTTAGCCGGCTCCGGCTACGCCTCGCGGGCGGATTCGCGCTCGCGTTCTTTGCAGGGCTCATCGCGCTGGCGCTCGTCGCACTCGGGCTGCTCTGGCGCGACGCGAGCGGTCGTGTGCGCGCCCAGCTCGAGGTGGTTGCGCGGGGTGGAGCCCGCACGCTCGTGCGTGAGCTCAATCGCACGCCCGATTCGTCGATGGCTCGCATCGCGAGCAATGCGGTTCACGGCTGGCCGGCGGAGCACGAATCGTTCGCGATCGTCGACGAACGGGGGACTCTGCTCGCCGCCGCCGACCGCGCACACATCATCGACTCCGTCATGGCGGGATTCCGGCGCTCGCGTGGCGCAGAGACATACACTGTCTATCAGGGCGAGGATGATTATCGCGTGGTCGTGTTGCCGGTCACGCAGGATCACCCGAAACCCGATCAGCGTCTCGTCATTCTGGCGTATGCCAGCGTCGAGGGACTCGAGGCCGACGTCGAGCGTCTGGGAGGATCGCTGGCGCTCGCCGTGCCATTGATCGCGCTGTTCAGTCTTGGCGCGGGCTACCTGTTCGCCGGCCGCGCGCTCCGGCCGATGCAGGACTTGCGTGCGGCTGTCCGCAGCATCGCCCCAACCGACCTCGCGGCCCGCCTTCCTGTTGCGGAGCTCGACGACGAAATCGGTGCGCTCACGACCGAGTTCAATGCTCTCCTGAGCCGGTTGGAGGAATCGCAGGAGCGAAACCGGCGCTTCGTCCGCGAAGCGGCGCATCAGATCCGGACGCCGCTCACGATCATTCTTGGCGAAGCGACCATCGAGGCGAGCCCGAACGCGGCGCCCGAAGAGTCCGGAGGCGCGCTGCGGCGCATCCGCACAGCGGCCGAACACATGCGACGGCGCGTGGACGAGTTGTTCCTCCTTGCGGAGGCGCAGTCCGGCGTCCCGCTCGATGACGATGTCGAGCTGGATGCGTTGGTGCTGGAATGCACGGATCTGATGCGCGCACGCGCGTCCGCCCTCGGACGAACGCTCGCGATCGGTGCCGCTGATCCCGTCTCGATGCGCGGCAACACCGCGCTCCTCCGCGAGGCAGTGCTGGAGCTCATCGAGAACGGATGCCGGCACGGCAATGGATCGTCGCCGATCACCGTCTCCTCGCGCGCGACACCGGGGGCCATCGAGCTCACCGTGGAAAGCAGCGGCGAGCCGATCGGCGCGTTCCCCGATCCGGCAAGCGCGACGGCGGAAGGACTCGGCCTCCTCATCGTGCAATGGATTGCCCGTGTGCACGGCGGCGAAGTAAGCGTCACGCGCGCGAGCGACCGGAACATCATCGCGCTCCGATTTCGCGAAACCTGACACGCGGATTGCCGGCATCCAACGGACGCGGCCGCTTCGTTGCAGTTATGGAACGGTGCTGATGACGCGTTCGATGCGCCGGTCCGGCACGAGCCACATGATGGCGACCAGCACGAATACCGCTTCCGCCACCGCAGGAATCCAGAGCGCGAAGACGATCGCGATCACGTAGAGCACGATCGATACGATGCCTTTCCGGTCATCGCCGATCGCGCGTTTGAGAGTTGAATCGCTGCCGTGCACGGCGATGAGCGAGCGAACGAGGATGTAATACGCGCACGCCGCCGCGAGCAGAACGGTGCCATACGCGGCCACGGCAATGCTCCCGAAGTGGGTCTCACCCATCCAGCTCGTGACGAACGGAATGAGTGAAAGCCAGAAGAGGAGATGCAGGTTCGCCCACAGCACGCCGCCGCTCACGTGACGAATGGCCTGCAGCAGGTGGTGGTGATTGCTCCAGTAGATGCCGATGAACACGTAGCTCAGGACGTAACTGAGAATCACCGGAATGAGCGGCCGAATCGCGCCCCACGACGCTTCATGCGGCGCGTGCATCTCGAGCACCATGATCGTGATCACGACCGCGAGCACGCCGTCGCTGAATGCTTCGAGCCGGCCCTTGTTCATGCCGGCGGATCAGAAGCCAGCGGGACGTTCGGCGGCAACGGCGAATTCGCGCTCCATCGCAAGGCCCGCGCGCGCGACAGTGCCCTCGTCGAACAACTTGCCGAGCAGCGTGATGCCGTGCGGCACGCGTCGCGGCGGATTGAACTTGGGGT
>Ga0134121_10002210_pt1 | contig 17098 bp, 17 predicted proteins | sample KB301_FD_96463 | JGI IMG/M metagenome (GOLD analysis project Ga0134121, IMG submission 96463) | Terrestrial soil microbial communities without Nitrogen fertilizer from Kellogg Biological Station, Michigan, USA - KB3-0-1 | ecosystem: Environmental > Terrestrial > Soil > Unclassified ... | reverse complement strand
GCCGATCGCGACGACTTCGTCAGGGTTCACGCTCTTGTTTGGCTCTTTGCCAAACATTTCCTTCACGATCTCCTGGACCTTCGGAATACGCGTCGAACCGCCAACCAGCACGACCTCGTCGATCTTCTTCGCGTCGACGCCGGCGTCTTTCAGTGCTGTTTCAACCGGACCTCTGAGTCTCGAGAGAATGGGATCAACTAGCTGCTCGAAACGCGCCCGCGTGAGTTTCATCGCGAGGTGCTTCGGACCAGACTGGTCTGCCGTAACGAATGGCAGGTTGATCTCGGTTTCCATCGTGCTCGAGAGCTCGATCTTCGCCTTCTCCGCAGCTTCCTTTAGACGCTGGAGCGCCATCTTGTCGCCGGAAAGATCGATACCTTGATCTTTCTTGAACTCCTCAATGATCCACTCAATGAGTCGCTCGTCGATATCGTCGCCGCCGAGGTGCGTGTCACCGTTGGTCGACTTCACTTCGACAACGCCTTCACCGACTTCGAGAACCGAGATGTCGAACGTTCCGCCGCCGAAGTCAAACACCGCGATCGTCTCGTCTTTCTTCTTGTCGAGACCGTACGCGAGCGCTGCCGCCGTCGGCTCGTTCACGATACGCATCACTTCCAGGCCGGCAATCTTGCCTGCATCTTTCGTCGCCTGGCGCTGCGCGTCGTTAAAGTAAGCGGGAACCGTGATAACGGCCTTGTCAACTTTTTGGCCGAGATAGTCTTCAGCCGACTGCTTCATCTTCTGCAGAATGATCGCCGAGATCTCCGGCGGACTCCACTCTTTGCCGCCAGCCGCGATGCGCACGTCGCCGCTGCTGCCGGCGCCCTGAACCTTGTATGGAACCTGTTTGATCTCTTCACTAACTTCGTTATAGCGACGTCCCATAAATCGCTTGATCGAATAGACAGTATTTTCCGGGTTGGTTACCGCTTGCCTTTTAGCAACCTGACCAACCAGGCGGTTTCCATCTTTGGTGAAAGCCACGACCGATGGCGTGGTGCGGCCACCTTCGGAATTAGTGATTACGGTTGGCTCGCCCCCTTCCATCACCGCCACGACCGAGTTGGTTGTTCCTAGATCAATTCCAATAATCTTGCTCATCTTTTAGTCTCCAAAAACCTTCCTTGAGTAAAACATTCCAGACTCGCTGTTCATGGAAAAATTGGAAGCGATTGCCGCGGGCTTGAACGGTTTGATTTCCCCAGCAACGACACTTACCCTTGAACGCTTGCACAATATAAAGCTTGAGTGCGTCCTTGTCAACCTTATTTGAGTGTCTCTGCTTCAGAACGGCGGTCTTCGTTGACGAGTTTTGAGACGAAAAAGACGTAGTGAGCGCCGGAGAGAACGGAGAGGGCGAAAACTGTGGTGTAGATGGTCGGGAGATACCAGCCGGAGCCGTAAGGGACGCTGGCGGCCCAGATGATCGCGGCGATGGCGAAGATTTGGACGGTCGTGTTGATTTTTCCAAGCAGCGAGGGACGAAAGCCGCGGAAGCCCGTGACGATGTTGATTGCTGCCGCGCCGACGAGGATGAACACGTCGCGACTGATGACGGCGACGGTTACCCAAAATGGAACGGGAAGGTGGGATGGGAGTGGCTGCGGGAAGACGGCTCGCATCGACAGGACGACGAACGACGTGACGAGCATCAGCTTGTCGGCAATGGGGTCGAGTATCGTGCCGAGTTGTGATTTTTGATTGAAACGACGCGCGAGCAGGCCGTCTAAACCGTCAGTGACTCCGGCGAAAACGAAGATCGCGAGGGCGAGCATGAAGCGTTGATAGAAAAGCAGCGAGACGAAGACCGGAATCAAAACCATCCGGAAAACGGTCAAGAGATTGGGAACAGTGACTATGCGGGAGGACATTTGGGTACAGGATTGACAAGATCTCGCAAGATTAACAAGACGTCCTGTTAATCCCGAAAATCCTGTTCATCTTGTCTCACTTCTCAGTTCCAGCAACGAAATCTCAGGAGGGCATCCATACCTGATGGGTAAAACTACGGTTCCCAAACCGCGATTAACGTAAATCTGCGTGTTTCCGAGACGGCCGTGGCCTTTGAGCATGCGTTTGCGCGCGCCACGCAAACCGTTGCGCTCACCTCGGATTGCGACCTGGCCGCCGTGGGTGTGCCCGCTGAGCACGAGGTCGACTGACGCTCGCGCCGCGCGTCGCAGCAGAATCGGATTGTGTGCGAGCAGGAGCTTCATCTCGTCCTTGCGAGAGCCGGCGAGCGCGAGCGAGATATCTTCGAGTCCGACCATCGTGTCGTCGACACCTGCGAGCCAGAACGCCGCGCCATCCTTTTCGAAACGCATGCCCTCGTTGATCAGGACCGTGATTCCCTCGGCGCGGAAAAGGTCCGTAATCAGAGCCGCGTCGACCCAGTGATCGTGATTTCCGAGAACGGCGTAAACGCCATATTTCGCCTGCAAACGGCCCATCATCTCGGCGCAGGGTGCGGCGTAATGTCGCTCTTTCGAAATATAATCGCCGGTCAGCGCGATGATGTCAGGCTGGAGGCGGTTTGCCGTTTCGACCGCGCGCTCGATCTGTTCAGTGCTGGAAAAGGGTCCGTGATGAATGTCCGAGAGCTGCACGACGCGAAAACCATCGAAGGCTTCCGGCAGGCGATTTAGCTGGATGCACTCATGCTCGATGCTGAGCATGTAGGGCTCGGTCAGCGCGGCTCGCGCGACGTGCGTCAGGCTGACAGCGAGCGACTTCAACGGTGTGTCGGGGCGGTTGGAACTGCCATAAGGCGCGACACGTCTACGCTGGTTCCATCTGATGGGAGTCGCCATGTTTTTTTGCTTGGTTGGCGCCACCTGCCGGGCAGGCGCCTTGTAAGTGGCGCGCATTATAGATACCTCATCCTCCCGGCGCAAGGCTGAAAGCTGATCAAAACGTGCTCTGGATTCTGCCGGATATGCAATAATCGAGTCATATTTACCTAAAATCTAATGAAACGAGTCGCCTTCGCGTTATTGACGGCCCTCAGTGTCGGGCTGTTTTTTATTTTCGCCAGCCGTCCCGCGATGGCGGCTGGAGAAGGCGCGTCGGGCACCGAGTCACATGGTTTGGATCCCGCGGTTCTGATCGGCGTTGCCATCATGCTGGTATTGGCAAAAGTCGGAGGCGAGATCTTTGAGCGGCTCGGGCAGTCCGCAGTGTTGGGCGAACTGTGCGCGGGGATCGTGCTCGGAAATCTGGTGATCTTCGGTTTCAATCTGGTGGAACCGTTGAAAACGAACGAGACGATTGCGGCGCTTGCTGAGCTCGGCGTGATCATTCTCCTGTTTGAAGTCGGACTCGAGTCAGACTTGAAGGAGATGGTGGAGGTTGGATGGTCGTCGTTGCTTGTGGCCGTGCTCGGCGTGATTGCTCCGTTCTTTCTCGGCTGGGCCGTCTCGGCTTATTTCATGCCGGGCGAAGCTCGTTTAGCTCACATCTTCATCGGCGCGACTCTTTGTGCGACGAGTGTCGGTATCACGGCGCGTGTCTTCAAGGATCTCGGCAAGCTGGCGACCCGCGAGGCGCGGATCATTCTCGGCGCGGCTGTGCTCGATGATGTGCTTGGTTTGCTGATTCTGGCGGTAGTCGCTGGTGCGATCAAAGCTGCTGGAACAGGCGGTGCGCTGTCGTTTTTCGATGTCGCACTGATCGCGCTGAAGTCGATCGCGTTTCTGATCGGAGCGATAGTGATCGGTCAGCTTTTGTTTCCCCGAATGCTTCGCGGCGCGGGCCGCTTCGAGACTCGAGGCGTGTTGCTGACGCTCGCGATTGCCTGTTGTCTGTTTATGGCGTGGGCGTCAGCGAAAGTCGGCCTCGCGCCGATCGTTGGCGCCTTTGCCGCCGGCCTCATCCTCGACGAAGTTCACTACAAACCTGCCGGCGTTCGAAAAGAACGCGATCTAAACGATCTGTTGCAGCCGGTGAGCACCGTTTTGGTGCCGATCTTTTTCGTGTTGATGGGATTGAAAGTTGATCTGAGACTGTTTACACGCGTCGACATTCTCGGACTCGCACTCGCGCTGACTGTCGCGGCAATCGTTGGCAAGCAAATCTGCGCGTTTGGCGTGCTCGAGCGCGGCGTGAATCGTCTGGCAGTCGGGCTGGGAATGATTCCGCGCGGCGAGGTTGGTCTGATATTCGCAGGCATTGGCGCCACCTTGATGTTGCCGGCGGCGAGTGGTGCGAGTGAGCCGGTGATTAGCTCGGCGATTTTCGGGGCAGTTGTTATCATGGTCATCATCACGACATTGATCACACCGATCACTTTGAAGTGGTCGCTGGGAAGAAAACGAGCGCGCAAACGGGAGGGTGAAAAATGACTAAAAAGGACCAGCACAAGGCGGGAATTCCGCCAAAACCACGAGGGCAACAGACTGGTTTCGCCGGTAATCCGGATCAGAATCGCGAGGAAATGAAGAAGACGCCCGCGTTGCGTGGTCGTCGTAAGAGCGAAAACAAAATGTTCGGCGACGCGTCGGAACAGCACGTTGCGGGAAACGCTGCGACGCCGAGCACAAATTCTCCTTCGACCGTCGCGAACGTGGGCACCAAAAGCCGGAGAAACCAGGCCTGATCTTCTCTGCGGTTCTCTGCGTATCTCAGCGTTCTCTGCGTTTAAGTCGCCATTTAACGCAGAGGAACGCAGAGATACGCAGAGAACCGCAGAGAGGAATTTTGTGCCTGCCAACTAAATCGCCGGATTCGTGTCTGTATCATCGATGGCTGACAGTGATACGGAACTGATCAAACGTGCTCAGGAGCAGGACCTGGATGCCTTCTGCCTGCTCGCTGAGCGGTACGCGCGCCGCATCCATCTGCTCGCCTCGCATTACTGCCAGAACACACAGGACGCCGAGGATCTCTCGCAAGAGGTCTGGCTGAAAGCCTACCAGGCTGTGCAAACGTTTCGCTTCGATTCGTCTTTCTACACCTGGTTACGCCGCATCACCATCAACACGTTTCTCAATCACCGCCGGTCTAACTTTTTCCGGTGGCGCGGAAACTCAACAGTTGTGCAACTGCTGCAGATCGATTCAGACGACTCGGGGGAGCTGGTCGGATCGAGTTCCGCGTCGCCGGAAAATATTTATAACAAACTGCTTTTTGAGAATGTGGTTAACGCGCTGGCCGAGTTGACGCCTTCGCAACGGCTCGCGTTCCTGCTGCGGCACTACGAAGGAATGTCCTACGACGAGATCGCAAACGCAATGAACTGTTCAACCGGAACGGCGAAGAAAGGCGTGTGGCGCGCAATTGCAAAACTGCGCGCCCGGCTTTCGCCCGACTCCCACGACGAGCCCGAGCCATTGATCGATCTTGCAAGTGAATACTGATCGGAGTTTTGGAATGCATAACTGCACGGAAACAAAAGAGCGTTTGATCGAGCTCGTGTTGGATGGGCGACCAGCAGAAGACTTAAGCTCGTGCGCCGAGTGTCGCGCGGAGATTGAGGCGCTCAATATGACTCTGCGCATGACGTCGAGACTAAGCGAGACCGCCGCGCCCGCTGAAAGTTATTGGAGTGGTTATCACGCGAGACTCCGCCAGAAACTCGCGACCGCTCCAAACCCTTCTCACGCAGAGACGCAAAGAAGCAAGGAAGAACTCGGGCCTCTCTTTGAGACTATGCGACTCTGCGTGAGAACCACCGTTCGCGTTCCGCTCCCACTCGCACTCGCCGTGATCATTACCTGCCTCGCGTTAGGCGTATTCGCGATCCGCCGTGCTCAAACACCCACAGCTCAGCCGCCGCTGCTCGTCCAAGTGCCGGTTGAAGTTCCGGTGGTCCAGGAAAAAGTCGTGACGCGCGTCGTTTACCGCGACCGCCGCTCGTCATCAAAAAACCAGCGACGCGCAACCAACGACGCCCAAATTGAAAGCACGTTTGCCAGGTCACGAAAACCCGATGAGATTCCAGCAAGTCTCAACGGCTTCAAACCAACAGACGAGATCAAACTCACCGTGATCAAAGGAGGAGCTCCGTATGAGAAATAAGCTCTGGATCCTCCTGCTCCTCATTCACTGTTTGGGCGTCGCGGCGGCCGCGCAAAATCCGGCGAAGCGCCAGCTCGTGATGCAGGTTTCCAACGGCGGCTTCGTCGCGTTCAAAAGCGAAACACCGGGGACCAAAAACACGCCTGACAGCAATTCGCTCGCGGCGCTGCTCTTCTCGCAGGCGTTCGCCGGAACGAATCGCATCATTCATCGCGTGCTGACAGACGCGCAGAACAACGTCGTCTTCGGCTACGACCTTTGGATCAACGCCGATCCGATCGGTAAGAAATTCAGCGTCGCCGTTTTACCGGCTGACGAAGCGTTTCGTCGGACTTTTCTGAAACCCAACGGCTCATTTGCCACTTTCCCGAAATCAACCACGCCACAAACATTGGACGACGGTGACGCCGTGTCGCTCGATCTGCTCGTCAACAGTGAATCGGGCGTGAAGATAGTTGACGTGGTCCGCGTGACTTTCGATCGCTCGACACTGCGCGAAGGTTATATCGATTCGGCGCCGAAAGATTTCACGCTCGACGCGGTCGCGCTCTCCGTAAAGAACTACAGCCTGACGATCAACGGCAAACTCATCGGCCAGAGTAAATCGAGCATCGGCGCCGAGGGCGCGCTGCTCTGGTTCTACATCCCGGAGCGCGGTCGTTTTATTTTCTCACTCGTGCCGCGCGAGGGTTACAACTTCGCGAAGGTCGCGGTGCTCGATGAAAACCGGATCGAGTTTACGGTCGATGGCGAACTCTACGAGTGGCTTTCGAGCGCGGCCATCCTGCCGAATGGCGGCACGTGGAATCTTTGGGTGTTGCACGACACCGATTACACGCCGATGTTTGGTGGTCCTGAAATCTCACCTCCTCGCTCGACGCAGAAAGGTCCAAACGTGTTCGAGAAGATCGAGGGTGCGCTGGCCAATCGTGGCGCGGAAGTCACCTTCAATCTGCCCGGACGGTCGGGCCCGAGCTCGAACAAAAGCACGCCTGTCGCACCGCAGCGCGTGATGGTCGGAGGCGCTGATTCGATGGCAAATCTTCTCCCGAAAAGTACTCCCTAAACTTAGCACCAGGTCTTCCCACAAATTCTAAGGAGACGCAGAATGAACAAAGCTCTTTTTGTTGTTGTCGTGATCTGTCTAGTTCAATTGCAGGCGTTGGCCCAGTCGGAGGAGCTGCCAAAGTTTGAGGTGGCCGGCGAGTTCACCACGCTCGAGCGCGAGGAGGCTTTTTCGCAGCGCCGAACCGAGCCCGGATTCGGGGGGCGTTTCACATACAATCTCAACAAGACGTTCAGCCTCGAAGCTGCGGGCTACTACTTTCCGAAAGAATGTTTTCAGTGTCGCAATGGCGGGAATGTCGCGGAAGGACTTGCCGGAGTGAAAGTCGGGAAGCGATTTGAAAAGTGGGGCGTCTTCGCGAAGGCGCGGCCGGGCGTGATCAGCTTCAGCCAGGGCACGTTTGACGCGCAACCGCCTTTTACGTTTCCGTTGATCCCGGTTCAGTTCGAGTTGAACCCGTTAACGACGTTCGCGATGGACGTTGGCGGCGTGGTCGAGTTTTATCCTTCAAAGCACATCGTGACGCGTTTCGACGCCGGCGACACGATCATCCATTTCAAACGTCGCAGTTTGAACACTGTCCTGTTCGATCCGGCGACGCAGACATTCTCGCCGGCGCTCATCCCGGTACCCGCACGCACGTCACATAATTTCCAGTTTATAACTAGCGTGGGGTTCCGCTTTTGATCGGTTTTTTGAACGCGGAATCGGGAACGTCGACGTCCCATTTAACGTCTGTGATCCGCATCACGATGTCGCCGTTCGCGATGTTCGTTGACACTGTTTTGAAAGGAACCATAACACCGTCAACATTCCGGTAATCGCTGAACGACTCGGTCTGCGGCAACTCGACGCCCGAGGTTTCGCTAACGATGACCGAGTCGCGGCGCAACACCAGGAACGATTTCGTCGAGACGTAATCGAGTACGGGCGTGCCTTTCTCGCTGCGTTTTTCGAGGATGTAGACGTCTTCGCCGCCGGCTTTGCCCATGCGCTTGACGGTGAGCGTTTTGTAATTGGTTTTCCAGTTCAGCACGTCGTAGAAGTCGGAGGCGGCTTTGATGTCTTCGAGGCGCTTGCCGGAGTAATTTTCGTCTGGAGCGAAGCTCATTACTTCGCCACCGGCAGCGCCGTCGAAGAAGCTCACGACCGTCCCGATCTTCTTGCCAAGCGCGGTCAAGGCCATATCGCTGGCCGCGAAGTTCGGCGCTCGCGCGGTGACCGAGCCTTTGGCCTGCACGCCCTGGTTCTCGAAATCGACGTCGACCATCATCATTGAAGATTTGTGCTTGCGCAGGTTTTCTTCACCACCGTACGCGGCGATCATCTTCGTCAGTAGCTCGTCGACGCTGATCAGCGAGTTGTCTATCTTTGCAGCCGTATCGACAGTTGGTTTCGCACCGTCACCGGAAACTTTCTGCAAGACGACGTTGCCTTGCGGCTGTTCGAGGTAAAGCTCTGTTTCTGACTCTTTGTCTTTGACCGGTCGGAAGGTCGCGAAGAAACCTGCGGGCGCAGGCTCGCCGAGCTTATAGCGACGACCGCCGAGGTTCTCGAGCGGATACGGCGGCTGACCCGGGACGTTGAGCACCAGCTTGTCGTCTTTCAAACTCACGTCGAAGCTCACGCCCGCGGGCAGCAAATATTTGCCGGCTTCCTGCTTCGGATCGGCGGCGGGGGCCTTTGCTTCCGTTGATGTCGGAACGCCAACGAGTTCTTTCCAGATCGTGTTCATCGCGATCGCGCCGATTGGCGACGCGGTCACGTTCGTGAGCAATACAAAACCGAGTTTCTGATCCGGCATGAAGGCGACCTGCGCGTTGAAGCCGTCGATGTTGCCACCGTGTTCGACGACCTTGTGACCGTTCCACTGTCGCAGGAACCAACCGAGACCGTAATCAACTGAACCGGCGATGTTGATCTGCTTGCGAGTTAACTCTTCGAAACTTTTTTCGGAGACGAGTCGCTTGCCGTTTAAGACGCCGTTGCCCAGCATTAGGCGCACCCATTGGGCCATGTCGCGCGCGCTCGAATTAATAGCTCCGGCTGGAGCGGCTGCGGGAATCGCGCGTTGCGGCAGGCGTCGAGTTACTTTCGTCGTGGCGTTGTAGTCGTAGCCGAAGGAGTAGTCGCGCGACTTCTGCATGTCTTCGATTTGCGTGTCGCTGTTGTTCATTCCGAGCGGCTTGAAGATTCGTTTGGCGATCAGCGCGTCCCAGGTTGAGTTTTGCGCTTTAGCGACTGCTTCGCCGGCGGCCGCGTACATGATGTTCTGATACTGAAACTTCTCACCGAGCTTCGCGGTTGGTTTCGCCATGCCCACCACTTTGATCAGCTCTTCGCGGTTGAGGACGCCCGTGACCATCGCGAGATCCGTGCGGTTCAAGCCCGAGCGGTGTGACAGGAGATCGCGCATCGTGATCTTTGCGGCGGCTTCTTTGTCGTATAGCGTGAAGTACGGAAGAAACTTCGTCGGCGAGTCGTCGAGCGACAGTTTGCCTTCGTCAGCGCTCATCACTGCCAGCATCGCCGTGAAGGCTTTCGTCGATGAGCCGATGGCGAAGCGTGTGTCGGGCGTGACGGGGATGCTGCGTTCGAAATCTTTGACGCCGAGGCCCTTGAGATAAATGACTTTGTCGTCTTTGACGATTACCAGCGACATGCCGGGAATACCGAATTCTTTGCGCTTCTCTTCGAGCGACTTCTCGATGTTGGCGAGCGCGCTTGTGTAATCCGCGGCCGTCGCCGTCGTCGGTTGCTGCGCCACGAGCGCTGTTGGAACGACAGCGAGGGAAAGCGCAAGGCTCAGTACAAGGGCAATAAGACGAGAAAGGTTTTTCATGGTTGGTGTAGTACGTGTGAGGGCAGACAAAGTTTTTAGACAGGATTCACAAGATTTTTCAAGATGAATATGTAAATCCTGAAAAATTCCTGTAAATCCTGTCTAAGCGTCTTACTCGACGATCCAGGTGTCGCCGCTGTTAATTAGCTTCTCGAGACTGCCCGGTCCGGCTTTCGCAACGGACGCCGCGATCTGGTCGACCATCATGTCTTCGTAAGTCGCTCGCTCGATCGCGCGGAAGATCCCGACGGGCTGCGGGAATTCAGGCTGCTCCATGCGCGCCAGCATGAACGCCACCGACGGATCGTTCAGATTGATATCGTGCACCAGCAGGTCATTCTCGGTGATACCATTCTCGCCAATCGTCACGACTTCCGGCAGAGCACCGTTCATGCGAATGCCCTTCTCGCGGTTCTTCCCGAACACCATCGGCTTCCCGTGCTCGAGGTAGAGCACGCGATCGGAGCGCACCGTGCGTTCAGCGAAGTGATCAAACGCGCCATCGTTGAAGATGTTGCAGTTCTGGTAGACCTCGATAAACGAGATACCCTTGTGCTTCGCCGCTGCCTCAACCATCGCGCCGAGGTGTTTGACGTCGATATCGATCGAGCGCGCCACGAATGTCGCCTCGCTCGCGATCGCGAGTGAAAGCGGATTGACCGGATAATCGATCGTGCCCGCCGGCGTCGACTTCGTCTTCTTTCCAAACTCGGAAGTCGGACTGTACTGCCCCTTCGTCAAACCGTAGATGCGGTTGTTGAAGAGGATGTAGTTCAGATCGAGATTTCGACGGATCGCGTGAATGAAGTGATTGCCGCCGATCGACAGCGCATCGCCGTCGCCCGTGATCACCCACACGCTCAGGTCCGGATTCGCGCACTTGATTCCGGTTGCGATCGCGGGCGCGCGTCCGTGAATGCTGTGGAAGCCGTACGTGTTCATGTAATACGGGAAACGCGACGAGCATCCGATACCCGACACAAACACGATCTTCTCGCGCGGAATGCCGAGCTCCGGCATCACCTTCTGCACGTTGTTGAGGATGGCGTAATCACCACAGCCCGGACACCAACGCACTTCCTGGTCGGAAATAAAATCAGCCTTCTTCAACTGTCCCGGCGGCGGCGCCACACGCCCCGACACCGACGACCCGACGTCGCTTTCAGCCGAAACCGCCGTTTCCGCGAACGACTTGTTTCCATTCCCACCATGACCGTTACTCTGTGTACTCATTATTTCTCCTGAACTAATCTTCGCCACAAAAAGGCACAAAAATCACAAAAGAGAGCCTACAAATATTCCTCAACCTTGCGGATGATCTCGCGGATTTGGAAGGGGCGGCCTTTCACTTTCGAGAAGGGCACTGCGTCCACCAGATACTTCGCGCGGATCATCGTGCAGAGTTGGCCCAGGTTCATCTCGGGGACAATTACGGTTTCGAAGCCTGAGATGACTTCGCCGAGATTGCGCGGGAAGGGATTCAGGTAGCGCAGGTGCGCCGCTGAAACACTCTTTCCTTCGCGCTGCATCTTTTCAACTGCCGACGAGATCGAGCCGTAGGTCGAGCCCCAGCCGAGCACGAGGACTTTTCCGGTCGATGCGCCCATCACTTCTACAGGCGGAATCGATGCGGCGGCGCGGTCAACTTTCTCCTGGCGCAGCTTCACCATGAAATGGTGGTTCTCGGGATCGTAGTTGACGTTGCCAGTGATGTGCTGTTTCTCGATGCCGCCGACACGATGCTCGAGTCCGGGCGTGCCCGGGAGGGCATACGGGCGCGCGAGGGTTTCCGGATCGCGCGCGTACGGCATAAACGTCGCCGGATCATTCGCGAAGCCCACTTCAATCTTCGGTAGATCGCTGATCGGCGGAATAGCCCACGGCTCCGCGCCGTTCGCGAGATAACCGTCAGACAGGTAAAACACCGGCGACATGTACTTGAACGCGAGTCGCACGGCTTCGATCGCCATGTGGAAACAGTCGCCCGGAGTCGCCGGCGCTACGACGATCGCCGGACACTCGCCGTTTCTTCCCCAAACCGCCTGGAACAAATCTGCCTGCTCAGTTTTCGTCGGCAAACCGGTTGATGGTCCACCGCGCTGAACGTTGACGATCACGAGCGGCAGCTCAGTCATCACGGCGAGACCGATCGCTTCCTGTTTCAAAGCCACGCCCGGTCCGGACGTTCCGGTCAATCCAATCTGACCGGCGAAGCTCGCGCCGATCGCCGCGCAAACAGCCGCAATCTCGTCTTCCGCCTGAAACGTCTTCACGCCGAAAGCCTTGTGACGCGACAGCTCGTGCAGAATGTCAGACGCGGGGGTGATCGGATACGAACCGTAAAACAGCGGGCGGCCGGAAATCTGCGACGCCGCAATGAAACCGATCGCAGTCGCTTCGTTGCCGGTGATCTTTCGGTACTTGCCGGGAGCGATCTGCGCCTTCTTGACTGTGTAGTGCGTCGTGAAAACTTCGGTCGTGTCGAAGAAGTTGTAGCCAGTCTTCAGCGCGATCTCGTTGGCTTTCGCGACCTCCGGAGTCTTGGCGGCGAACTTGCCGCGAATCCAGTTCAGCGTGTTTTCCATCGGGCGATCGTAGAGCCAGTAGAGCACGCCGAGCGCGAAGAAGTTTTTCGACCGGTCGATCTCCTTGCGCGAGAGCTCGACGTTGCCCTTGAGCGCGTTCATGTTGAGCGTCGAGATCGGCAGCTTGTGCACGCGATAACCGGCGAGCGAGCCGTCTTCGAGAGGGTTCGTCGCGTAGTTTGCGTACTTCAAATTCTCCGGCGTGAAACCGTCGGTATTCACGATCAAAGTGCCGCCATCTTCCAGATCGGGCAGGTTCACTTTCAGCGCCGCGGGATTCATCGCCACGAGGACGTTCGGCTGGTCGCCGGGAGTCTTGATGTCCTGACTCGAGAAGTTCAACTGAAATCCGCTGACGCCCGGCAAGCTGCCGGCCGGGGCGCGAATCTCTGCGGGAAAGTCCGGCAAGGTCGAGATGTCGTTGCCGACCACTGCCGACGTGTTTGTGAACTGCGTGCCGGTCAACTGCATGCCGTCGCCAGAGTCACCGGCGAAGCGAATGGTTACAGTCTCGACTTCTTCCAGATTTTTCTCAGTCTGCGGAACAGGAGGTTCTATAACAGTGCTCATCTCGTATTGTCTTATTGGCCTTTCGAAAAAATGATGGTCGCCGTGAATAGTATAGGACATCCAGGTCGGATTAGTCCTAACGCGACTGTCCTAATGTAGCTAATTCTTTTTCATAAGGCGACATGGCAGCGAGCTTCTCGATGATAGCGGGGAGAACGCGCAGGGTCGTGTCGATGTCGGCGTCGGTGTTGTAGCGACCGAGCGAGAAGCGGATCGAGCCCTGGGCGGCAGTAAACGGGACGTTCATCGCGCGCAGAGTTGGCGACGATTCGTGCGTTGTTGAATGGCAAGCGGAGCCGGTCGAAACGCAGATGCCTTCCTGGTCCAGGTGCATGAGAATGTTTTGGCCGTCGACGTATTCGAAGGAAATGTTCGACGTGTTTGGCAAGCGTTTTGAGCGATCCGCGGCGCCGTTGAGACGCGCGTTCGGAATGTTTGCGAGGATCTCGTCTTCGAGACGATTGCGTAGACGTTCGATCTTCTCGTGATCGTTGTCGTCGAGCGCGAGCTGGCACGCCGCGCCGAGACCGACGATGTTTGGAACGGCGGATGTACCGGCGCGTCGTCCCTGCTCCTGCGCGCCGCCGATGATGAACGACGGCAGCGACAATCCTTTACGAATGTAGAGCGCGCCGATGCCTTGTGGCGCGTGCAGTTTATGACCGGAGAGCGCGAAGAGATCTACAGACGTGCTCTTCAAATCGATCGGGATCTTGCCGGCTGCCTGCACACCATCGACGTGAAACACAGCCTCGGATTTCTCGTTTACAACGCGTCCGATCTCCTCGATCGGAAACAACACGCCGGTCTCGTTGTTTGCAAGCATGATCGAGACGAGTGCTGTGTCAGGACGTAAAGCTGAGCGCAACTCTGCGAGATCGAGCTCGCCGTTACTATCAACACCGAGCCACGTCACCTCATAACCTTCCTGTTCGAGCAGGTGACAGACGTTTCGCACTGCTTCGTGTTCGACTTGCGTCGTGATGATGTGTTTCTTGTTTGGCTGCGTCGCGAGCACGCCGCGAATGGCCCAGTTGTCTGATTCCGATCCGCACGACGTGAAGACGATCTCGCTCGTCTCAGCGGCGCCGATCAAGGTTGCGACCTGCGCGCGGGAGTTTTCCACCGCGCGTTTCATCTCGCGGCCGAGCGCGTGCGCTGATGAGGGATTGCCGAAGAACTCGCTGAGGTACGGCTGCATCGCGTTGAGCACTTCCGGTGCGACGCGCGTCGTCGCGTTGTTATCAAGGTAAATCATTGGTTGCAAGAATCTCCTGAATCAGTTGGTGACACGAGCCGCAGCCACCACCCGCATTGCAGGCTCGCGTGACTTCGGCGACGGTCGTTAGGCCCCGGGTTTGAATCTCGCGCTCGATCGTGCGTTCCGAGACGAAGAAGCAGGTGCAGATTAGGGCTTCGTCGCCCGCCCAGTCGTCGCGCGCAGCATTACTATACTCGCGGATCGCGTCGAGTAGTGCATCGCGGGCGAGTGCGGCGCAGTTCGAATCTGCGACGTCGAGTCCCGCCGCCTCTGCTGTCGTAAGTCCCGTGACTTGCTCGGTCAACATCGACGCGGCGGCAACGAGAACATTACAACCAGCCGCTCGGAACCTCGCCTGAGACACTCTGTGCGCCTCATCCACCTGGATCGAGAACCGCACGTGCGCGCCGCATTCTAATGAAGCGGAACGGCCGGTGAAGCTGGGTTCGTCCGCGTCGCCGACGTTCCGAGGGTTGAAGAAATGATCTGCCGCTTCTCTGTGCAACCTCTGTGTTCTCTGTGTCTCCGTGGTTCTGACCTATTTAACCACAGAGACACAGAGGACACAGAGGTTGCACAGAGAAACCCGATCAGCTACGCTTTTTCGCTTATGACTCAACTAAATGAACAACTCATACTCGACAGTCTGAGACAAATCAAAGATCCTGATCTGCACAAGGATATCGTGACGCTCGGTTTCATTCGAGACCTGAAGCTCGACGGCGGCAACGTCTCTTTTCGTATCGTCCTGACCACGCCTGCCTGCCCTGTGAAAGCAGAAATGGAAAGCGCTGCAAAGGAGATCGTCAGCGCATTGCCGGGCGTGACCTCCGTCGCAGTGACGATGGACGCCGAAGTCCCGAAAGGCCGCGGCCTCGGCGAAAAACTCGTCATCGAAGGCGTGCGCAACATCATTGCCGTCTCTTCAGGTAAAGGCGGCGTCGGCAAATCGACTGTCGCCGTGAATCTCGCCGTCTCGCTCGCACTCGACGGCGCGCGCGTCGGACTAATGGATGCCGACGTCTACGGTCCAAACGTTCCGATCATGCTCGGCGCCAGCGACGCGCGTCCGGAAGTCGACGTAAACAAGCTCATTCCAATCGAGGCTTTCGGCGTGAAGTTTATGTCGATGGCGCTGCTCCAGCCCGGCGACAAACCGATGATCGTGCGTGGCCCAATCCTGCACGGTCTCGTGAAGCAGTTTTTGTCGGACGTGAAGTGGGGCGAGCTCGATTACCTGATCGTCGACATGCCACCGGGAACCGGTGACGTCCAGTTATCACTCGCTCAATTAGTCCCGGTTCAGGGCGCAGTGTTGGTAACGACGCCGCAGAACGTCGCCGTCGCAGACGTGCGCCGCGCGCTGCGGATGTTCGAGACAGTCGCGATACCAGTCCTCGGCATCGTCGAAAACATGAGCTACTTCATCGCGCCCGACACCGGCAACCGTTACAACATTTTCGGCGAAGGCGGCGGCCTGGAACTCGCGACCAGGTATAGTGTGCCATTCCTCGGCTCGATTCCGCTCGGAATCGAAGTGCGCGAAGGCGGCGACAAGGGCGTGCCGGTGGTGATCAGCAAGCCAGACTCACCGCAGGCGCAGGCGTTCCGCAAAGTGTCGGAAGAAGTGGCGCGCCAGGTGTCGATCGAAGCCATGAAACCTGAGCTTGTCGTTTTGGGCAAAGGGCAATAAGATACGGCTAGCGTTTAGCTTTAATTTTTATGTGAGAGGTTAGAAAGATGTCAGCAACTACAGCGCCTACCGTGGCACTCAATGTCACCGAATCGGCCGCAACCGAGATCAAGAAGTTCATGTCCGGCGAAGAGGGCCTACCCGAAACCTCAGGGCTCCGCGTGAGAGTTGTGCCCGGAGGTTGCTCTGGTTTTCAGTACAGCTTGAACATTGAAGAGCAGTCGCGCGAAGGCGATTTCGTCTTTGACGAGAAGGGCGTGCGAATGTTTGTCGATATGTTCAGCGCGCAGTATCTGAACGGCGTCGAGATCGATTACGTGAGCGGCGTCATGGGCTCCGGTTTCACGTTCAAGAATCCGAATGCCACCGGCAGTTGCGGCTGCGGTTCCTCGTTTACCGCCTAAGCCTGCCGCGAGTGATTTTTTCGACAGGAGACGGGAGCGATCCTGTCTCCTGTTCGTGTCTCTGCGTTATCCTCTGCGTTCTCTGCGCCTCTGCGGTAAAAAGGAACCGAAACACATATAAACCGCAGAGGCGCAGAGAACGCAGAGGATTACGCAGAGGAATTCAAATTCAATCAGGAGTGAACTTATCAATGCCGAAAATTCAAGCGGAAACTGCCAATGGTCTCGTCGAAACTGAACCACCTGCCGGAAAGAAACTCGTTCTCGTCCTCGAAGACGCAGGTATAGACATACTGCACCGCTGCGGCGGCAACGCGCGCTGCACCACTTGTCGCGTTGAGATTCTCGAAGGTGAGCCCGCTGCGATGGGTGAGCTCGAACGAAACCGCCTCGCCATGGAAGCCGAGCTCGGGCCCAACGTCCGTCTTTCATGCCAGATTCGCGTCGATGGTGATTTGAAAGTTCGCGTAATCAACCAGGCCAGCGTGCGCGGCATGGATCCGGGTCCACGTCCGCTTGACGAGTGATTGCGCGGCAGGTTGGTCTAGGTGTAATCTTCGCCCGTAATTCCAGGCTTTCAACACGGAGGACGTATGCTAATTGAGTCAACTGCTCATCTCCCCATCAGTCTGGCTATGTTCCAAGAGGTTTTTCACACG
>Ga0134121_10002209_pt1 | contig 17099 bp, 9 predicted proteins | sample KB301_FD_96463 | JGI IMG/M metagenome (GOLD analysis project Ga0134121, IMG submission 96463) | Terrestrial soil microbial communities without Nitrogen fertilizer from Kellogg Biological Station, Michigan, USA - KB3-0-1 | ecosystem: Environmental > Terrestrial > Soil > Unclassified ... | reverse complement strand
ACTGACCGCGAACAATTCGCTCAGTGGCCGCTTCAATGACCAAAGGCTGAAGACCAATCGGGCCAATCTGCTGCCAGGCCTGCCGACCGCCGGATTCGGCGCAGGTGATGAGGTTGGCAATACGCGCCAGATAACTATTTCCGATACGCACACGTTTAGTCCGTCGGTTCTCAATGAGTTTCGGTTTGGCTTGACCCAGATCGACATCAGCATCTTTAACTGCGGAGTCGGCGGCGCCTGCGGCACCAGCGCAACGTTTGCGAAGGATGTTGGCTATCCAAATGCGAACGATGGTTCACTTGAGGCCTCAGGTGGTCCCGGGCTCGGTAACTTCGGATCCGGATTTACTGAGTACCTTGGTGACGGTGGTTTGTTCCGGGTGAAAAGCAAGAATCCGTATTTTGCGGATTCGTTGACCATCGTTCATGGCGCCCACGCTACAAAATTGGGCGGCGAGCTTCGCCTCCGGTACCTGAATACGATCGACGGCGGTCGTTCAGGGTTCCTTAAAGGCAACATGCAGTACGCCGATGATTCGCCCGCGTTCAATCCGTTACTACCAGGCCAGGTTTGTCCCGCGGTCTCAGTGGCCCCCGGTGGCAACTGTTATGTTGACGCCAATGGCGTTCCTTATGGCGGCACCGGCAACGCACAGGCAAATGAATTGATGAGTCTGCCGGCGTTTCAGGTAGACAAGGGCAAAGTTTTCGGCGGCCCCTTTAACTTGCGCACCCAGGAATACGGGTTCTTCGTTCAGGACGATTGGAAGGTTAATAATTCGCTGACCCTGAATCTCGGTCTTCGTTACGATCTGTTTACGCCACCAAGTGAAACGACGGGCAGAACAAGTTATTACTTCGCCGACGTGTCACGAGTGGTGGTAGCCAAGAACTCCAGCGATCGAATTGTGTCAATGGACAAGAATAACTTCGGACCGCGCGCCGGGTTTGCCTACTCAATCAATAAAGAGAAGACGATGGTGATTCGTGGTGGCTATGGCTTGCTCTATACGCTGGACGGCACGGATTACCCACCGTCTATCCGCAATCCTCCCTTTACCAATACTATTCACTTTTCACAGTTCAACGGCCAGCAGCCGACGAACGCCAGGACCTATTTCAGCGTGAATACCGGTCCGCCTTCGATAACTACGCAAATTGATCCGGCGAACCTTCCTACTTCGGTTGCCTTGTATAGCGTAGACCGGAAGCAAAAGATAGGTGAGGTTCACCAATTCCAGGTGAGTTATCAGTGGCAGTTCGCTCGCGACTGGACGTTAGACGTCGGTTATGTCGGCAATCGATCGCGCAATCTTCTGACGACGCAAAATATCGGCGCCAGTGGCACTGCCCAGGCAAAGACTGCCTCGGGAGGCTTCGTGGAGAATGTCCTGCTGTACACCAATGCCGCAAAGTCCAGGTACGACGGCTTACAGACGCAGTTGCAGAGGCGACTTTCGCGGAATATTCAGGGGCAGATTTCTTATACCTTCAGTCATACGACCGACAATAGTGTCGGGTTGATTGGATCCCTGGGCGATAGTCGCAGCGGCGGTCGGGTCGGGTATGTTAATCCATTCGATATAACCAACACCGACTACGGCCGGTCGTCGCTCGATATTCGGCATTTGCTTTCGGCGGATGCAATCATCGACTTGCCCTTCGGCAAAGGACAGAAGTACTGGAATAGCGCTGGATCGCTGGACAGGTTTGTCTCTGGTTGGCAAATCAACATTATCCAGAGCGCGCGGTCCGGCTTCCCATTCTCGGTCCTTTGTAATTGCGACCTTGGTCGTCCGTCCGTAATCGGCGATCCGTTCGCCAATGTACCCGCCGGCCGATACATGAATGCCGCTGCCTTCTCGACCACAGTCGGCATAACGACTTTGCCGCCGAACGCCGCGGGCCGGTCTATTAGATTTGGCAATGAGAAGCGCAATGCCTTTACGGGCCCGGCGATTTGGAATACCGATGTATCGGTATTCAAGAATACGGCCATCAGAGAGAACCTGAAGCTTCAGATTGGGATGGAGTTTTTCAACTTCTGGAACCACGCGAAACGAACTGTTCCCGTGATCAACATGACCGACGGTGCGTTCGGCAGATTCGATTCGTTCTTTCCCGGCCGCGTGATTCAATACCGGGCGAAGCTGATCTTCTAATCGCGGTTTCGGAAAGTTATTGGATCCGAAACGGCACTCTGAAAACCATTCGGAGGCTCTTTAGGGACGACCGGACGCTCGCGCGTGCGGTCGTCTTTTGTTAGAATTCCGGCTCCCCAGCAAGTTCATCAGTCCAGCAGTCGTCCTATGGTTATCCGCTCCATCGCAGTTTTAGTCCTCTTCGTGTGGGGCTGCTTCCAGACCACTCAAGCTCAGCCATCCAGTTCGCCAGCGATAGAGCGGACGCATGTTGAGCGCTTCAGCACTCCGGAGGTCCGCGCCGAACGAGATGAAGCTGATGCAAACTCAAAGTTGGCCGTTAACCCAAACGACGATAAGGCACTAAACGCACGCGCTCTCGCCCGCATGCGCCTGGGCCGGTATGAAGAAGCGCAGGCGGATTTACGTCGCGTCGTCTCACTAAAGCCGGCGAACGCCGAGTACCAGGCGAACCTCGGGTATGTTCTTTGGAAGTTAGGCCGCGCCGATGAAGCAGTCGCGGCGGAACGCGCGGCTCTGAAGCTGGATGCTCAGAACACCACAGCGCATTATCAGCTGGGACGGTTCCTGCTTCGATTGGGTGAGCGCAAGGATTTGAACGAAGCAATTTCAGAATTGCGCCGCGCCCTGGAACTCGATCCGCGTCAGTACGAAATCCGGTTTGAACTAATTGCCGCTTATCGGGAACTCGGAGATCTTGCCCAGGCCGCCGCTCAGTTGGATGTGCTGCAGGAGTCAAGACCGACGGACCCGCGCGTCTTCTATGTCACCGGGCTGCTGGATACCGATCGTAAGGATCTGAATTCGGCGGTCAGGAATTTCAACGAAGCGATCAAACGTGATCCTACCTTGTACGGAGCCCGGCAGGATCTCGGTGTTGCTTATGTGAAAGCCGGGCATTGGGACGAAGCGGTAAAAGCTTTTGCGGACTTGTCAGAGCGGCAGCCAAACTCTGTCGAGGCTGCTTACTTCCACGCACTGTCGCTTTACAACTCCGGCAATATCGTTCTCGCAGAGACTGAGGCGCGCAGGGCGTTGCGGATTGACGCAGGCGCCGTGGAAGCTCATACGCTCCTGGGAATAATCCTGGCGTCCCGCGGTAATGCCAACGCCGAAGCTGCGGACGCTCTGTCGCAGGCCATCGCCCTCAACCCCTCGAGTTTTGATGCACAATTCTATTTGGGTCGGGTTTTGTTTGTCATGAAGGACTATGCCGGCGCGGTTAAAGCTCTGCGGGCCGCCACAAGGTTGAATCCAAGTCAGCCGGAAGCGCGATTTTTTCTGGGGACGGCTCTGGAATCCGCAGGAGACTCTGAAGGAGCTATGGCGGAGTATCGGGGATTGGTAGCCAGCGATGCGAACTCGGCCATAGGTTTGTTAGGATTAGGGGCGCTGCTGGTCAAGCAAGGCAAGGTCGACGAGGCCATAGATGCTTTGCGACGTGCCGTGTCTCTCGATGCGCAAGAGTTTGAAGCGCATTGGGCTCTCGGCAGGGCCCTGGCCTTACGAGAAAAGTATCAGGATGCAGTCGCGTCTTTTCAGAAAGCGATTGCCATCGCGCCTAATCGCTCAGACGCACACTATCAGTTGGGCCTTGCTCTGAGACGACTCGGTCGCGCCGATCAGGCAAATCAACAATTCGCGATTGTCGAACGGCTCAACACCGAGTTCCGCACGGGTGCAGTCCCAAAATAGCAGGCTGAATAAAAAGGGGATTGCGGCTAAGATTATCGATGTACAGGCTGTCAAAGAGAGTACGCGCACAAGTTCGAAAAGGAAGGAGGCTCTTTGCCGCCGGCTTACTTTGCATGGCCTGTCTGCTCATCGCGGCATCGGTTACGAAGGCCCAGACTGCCTCCAACCGCCGGCAGAATTCCGCAGCGCAGCCCGCACCCGATTCGAACGGCCTCAGCCCCGCCGCCAGGAGTGCACTCGATCTGGCCCTGGCAGCATTGCAGTCCAATGACCTAAAATCGGCGGAACGTGAAGCCAGGGCCGCCACCGCAGCTTCGCCTCGGTCTGCCATTACACACAATGTTCTCGGGGTCGTGCTTGATCGTTTAGGCCGTGGCGATGAAGCTTTCCGGGAGTTTAACTCCGCGATCAGGATTGACCCGAAGTTCGTCAGCGCGCGCAATAATCTCGGCCGTATGTTGGCTGAGCATGGCAAAACTGCAGAGGCCATCGCGGAATTTGAGCAAGTGCTGAAAAGCGATCCGTCGCACGTACAGGCTCACTACAATCTCGGCGCTCTTTACGGCGATGCGGGAGATTTCGCCAGGGCCGCGGATCACTTTGCGCGGGCCCGCGAAGTCGATCAGAATGATCCTCAGCTCGCGCTGGCCTTTCTCAATGTGGCTTATCGGGCCAATCGCATCAGCGAGGCTAACACGGCCGCTGATCTGATTGAAAGGGCCGCGGCTACGGACGCTAAGTCTCTTTTCACGCTGGCAACTGTACTGGCGGAGAGCAAACAGTATGAACGGGCCGCTCGTCTTTTCGGACGAGTCAACGAGTTGACTCCAAACACTTTTGAGGTCCTATACAATCTGGGTATCGCGCTCTATAACCTTGATCGTAATGCGGAGGCCGGGCGTTATCTGGCGGCGGCGGCGGATCTTAATCCGGCCCCCGCTGAAACACATTTTCGCCTGGCCCTGATTGCCAGCGCGCAAAACGATCATGCGAATTCGGTGCTCGAATTCCGGCATGCGATCGAACGTGAGCCAAAAAATCCGAACTTCCATTTCCTGCTGGGGCGGGAATACGCGCGCATTGGTTACTGGGATGGGGCGATCCAGGAAAACACAAAAGCCATCGAGATTAATCCCAAAGAGGCGGCCTACGTTTATGCGCGAGCTAACGCCAACTATCGCAAGGGCGAGTGGACCGCGGCGGCCGCTGACTTTGATCGCGCTGCCGAGCTTGATCCGAAGATCGAAAATATCGACTACCTGCGCGGTTATGCCCATCGAGCCGGCGGCGATTTTGAAAAAGCCCGGCAGATTTTGGAAAAGTTCGTGGCCACTCATCCCGATCATGTGGACGCACTCTCGAGTCTGGGTTACGTGGCGATTGAACAGGGCCGGCTGGATGATGCTGACGCGCCCTTGAAACATGCCCTGGCGTTATCGCCGAACGAGGTCCCAGTGCTTTACGATTACGCTCGCCTCGCCTTGAAGCGTCGCGATTACCCCGAAGCAGTCGCCCGGCTGGAAAAAGTGATCAGCAAGCTGCCCACGCTGACGCAGGCGCACTATCAGCTGTTTTTGGCGTATTCGCGCCTGAAACAGACAGAAAAGGCTCAAGTCGAACTGGCGGAGTTCAAGCGTTTGGAAGGACTGGAGAAGCAGGTCGAGCGCGAACGCATCCTGGACGAGAAGCTGCGAACTCAGCAGATTTTAGGCGCGTCTCCACCCTAAGGTGGTTGAAAGTTTGGAACTTAATTGAATAATAGAGCAGCCAATATGAACAGCAGTTTACGAATTGGGACAATTCTGGTTTTTGGTGTTTGCATGACTGCGATCGCTGGCTATGCTCAGTCCGTCTGGATTGCCAAGCCGTTCATGCAATGGTCCAGGAGCGATGCGGAAGATGTTTTGAATAACTCGCCGTGGACCAGCCGTCAGGAAGTGCGAATGCAATTTGAGAAGGAAAAGCAGACGGCTGCGGGTTCATATTCCGGAGTGTCTGCCGCCTCGGCGGCCGGCTCGCAGATGGAAGGCATGTCCGATCTCCCGGTTGATTTTGTCTTTACCTTGCGTTTACGGTCGGCTTTGCCTGTGCGTCAGGCCCTGGTGCGTTTGAAGCAGTTGGAGTCGGATTCAAAAAAGCTCAGCCAGAAGGATCTCGAAACCTTCGACACCCAGATCAAAGGATTATTGGAGTGCCCAGCCTGCGCCGGCAACTACGTGGTAACCTTGAGTTCGAAATCCAACAATCGACCGGGTGCTGACGCCGTCTACGCAGCCTTTAAAGGTGGCCGGCTCCCAGATCTTCAACGATTTGTTTTTCTTGCCAATGAACGGGGCGAAAGACGGGAGTTGGTTCATTTTGTGGCGCCAAGAACACCGGGAGAGGATGCAATCTTTTTCTTTCCCAGGCTGGATGCGAAGGGCGCGCCACTGCTCACCCCGGAGAACAAGGAACTGTTGATTAACTTAAGTGACAAGCAGGTCAACTCGGTCTCAAACTTCAGGATCGACGTTTCGAAGCTGGTGATGAATGGGAAGGTCGAGTTCTAAGTCAGACCAAGGGGCCTGGCTTCAGGATATCTGAAAGGACATCAACGTTGTTTTCCCCGTTAGACAGAATTTCGAACTCTTTCGTCGCCCGGGATGGCCCTCTCGCTCGCCTTGCGCTCGTGCTTTTGCTGGTTATGTCGGCCGGCTTTATCGTCAGGAATGCCCGTGTAACAGCCAACCCTGATACCCCGAAAACGCCCGCGGCTTATGCCGGCGAAATATCACGTACTTACGATTTCAAATTCGGCCCGAATCCTTTTGCGCCGAGTAACGCGACCAGCACGACCGGCACTTTTATTCCCGGCGAGATGTTCGTGGCGGCCAAACGTTGCGGCACCTGTCACACCGACGCGCACGCACAGTGGCGGCAGTCAGCCCACGGCAACGCGTTTCGTGAACCCTTTTACCAAAAGAATGTTAAGGACCTGCAGTCACAGAAGGGGATTGAATTTACCCGACACTGCGAATCGTGCCACAACCCGGCGGCGTTATTTACCGGGGCGCTGACCAAGAACTCGAAAGTAAAGCGGCCGTTCGACGATGATGGGGTCTCGTGCATCTCCTGTCATTCGATTCAGTCAGTCAATGGTCGCGGCATCGGCGGTTACGTAATGGGCGAGCCGGCACTGCTGGTAAAGGAAGATGGCACTCGCATGCTGGAGGGAGTGACCGACCAGCAGATCCTCAACGATGTTCCTTCTCACCGGCGCGCAATGATGCGCCCGTTGCTTAAGTCGCCGGAGTTTTGCGGCGCCTGTCACAAGTCGCAGGTCCCGCGTGAACTTAACGACTACAAATTCCTGCGTGCTTTCATGGTCGCCGACGAGTTGCAGCAATCCTCTTTTTCAAAGGAGTCGCCGCACCCTTACTACACGCGCGACAAAGAGACCTGCAACTCCTGTCATATGAAGCGCGAGCCGGCGCCACTCTTTGACGTTTCGGCCAAGGAGGGTAAGTTGGCGTCGCACCGCTGGGCCTCGGCCAATACAGCCATTCCGTTTTTCTACAAATGGCCGGAGCAACTCAGCGCGGTTAACAAGTTTCTTGAGGACGACAAACTGGGGATTGATATTTTTGCGATTCACCGCAAGTCTCAGGGAGAAAGCAGCGATGAATTCATCGCCCCTCTCAATCGCGGCAGTTTCACTATGAAGGCCGGGGATGAAATCAGCGCGGACGTGGTGATAACCAACAAGAACATCGGCCACTCGTTCCCGCCTGAGTTGCGTGACTTCTATGAAGCATACATCGAAGTCATCGTCAGCAATGAAAAAGGTAAAGAGCTTTACCACTCCGGCTTTCTACAGCCCAATGGTTATCTTGACGAGTCCGCGCACAACTATAAGACCTACCTGGTAAAAGCAGACGGGACCTATAACGACAAGCACCACATCTGGAAGACGCGAGTGTTTGCCCAAAACAACCTGATTCAATCAGGGCGGTCGGACCTGGCTCGCTACCGGTTCCGCGTCCCTGCGGATGTTACCGGCGCGTTGCGTCTGACAGTCCGCTTGCGTTATCGCCGGTTCACGCGTGTCTTTAGCGATTATGCACTGGGCAAGCCAGTCGATTATCCAATCGTGACGATGGCGACTGCTGACTATCTGATGCGCCTCGGCAAGAATGAACCGGTCGCGGCCGCTGACATTCCCAAAACGGCGATGCCGGATTGGCGCCGGTGGAATAACTACGGCATCGCCCTTTTCGATCAGCGGCAGTACCCGCTGGCGATTGAAGCCTTTACCCACGCGGCCGAACTGGACGAGAAGTACCGGCCGGTGGCTTTGACCAATCGCGCCATGGCACACCTGGAGTTGGAGCAGTATGACGAAGCGGCCGCGATCCTGGATCAGGTAGTAAAAGCGAATCCTGACAATATGCGCGCGGTCTTCCAACAAGCTCGCATCTTTGTCAAACGTGGGCAACTCGATCAGGCTGAAAGCAACATTCGCCGCGTGCTGGCAGCTTATCCGCGAGATCGTATCTCGCTGCAGCAGCTCGGCGAGCTTTGCAAAATCAAGCGCGACTATCCGGGCGCGCTCGATTGCTTCGAAAAGATTTTGCAGATCGATCCGGAAGACCAGGGTGCGCACTACAACCTGATGCTGGTCTATCGCAAGGTGGGACGGAACGACGACGCGCGACGCGAAGCCAAAATCTTCGCCGATCTCAAGGACGATCCGAGCGCGCTCTCTTTGGCTAATCAGTTTCTGCGCAAGCACCCCGAAATGAGCAACGAGAGCGTCTACTGGCACATACATGATCTGAGGCCCGGAGCGGGCGAAGGGCAATAGGACGGTAACCGACAGATCATGATGGTCAAGCGGGTGGTTCTCATAATCTCAGCTGTATTGTCGTGCGGGCTTTTGCTGGCCGGCTCAGGCCTTTCGTCAGCGCCGCAAAAACGCGTATCACGCAAAGTCGCCCAGATAAACAAGGTCAACGATCTTTACCGGACTAACTGCGCCCGTTGTCATGGGGCTGAGGGCCATGGGGACACGCCGCTGGGAAGAACATTCAACGCTCCGGATTTCACTGATCAGAAGTGGTGGCAGGAACACGCGGCGATCACCAATACTCGCAACCTGGCGGCGATCGTCACCAACGGCAAAGGCAGCATGCCGGCCTTTGGCAAGAAACTAAATCGATCTGAGATTAATCTGCTGGTCGCATACGTAAGAAGCTTTCGTACTCGACCGGGTCCGACGAATTCCCAATAGAATGCAGCTTCCAAACTTTGGGCTCAGGGCGGTTTGCTTACTCTTATTCGCCTGCGCGGGCGTCGCTTCATCGCTCGCAAGCCCGAAGATCGACGCTCCGTCAGTAAGCAAGGTCGAACCGCCGTTCTGGTGGGCCGGGCACTCGATCAATCCCATTAGATTGCTGATACGTGGCGAGAATCTGCTCGGCGCGCGGGTTAAAGCGCCTGGGCCGCAGTTGAGTATTTCCGATGTACGGGTCAATTCCAGAGGCACATATCTGTTCGTCAACGTAGCCATTAGCCCTTCTGCCGGGACCGGCGACTACTCTCTCGTGCTTGAGACTCCCGCGGGCAACGCCAGGGTTCCCTTCCGTATTGAAGCGCCGCTCGATTCTGCGAAACATTTTCAGGGCATCAACGCCGACGACGTAATCTACTTGATTATGCCCGATCGGTTTTCTGACGGAGACGGCCGTAATAATTCGCCGCCCCTGTCTCCGCCGGCAGCCTACGGTCGCAGCAACGCGCGCGCCTATCATGGCGGTGATTTTCGCGGCATCATCAACCACCTTTCTTATTTGCAAGAGCTGGGCGTAACTGCGCTGTGGCTGACACCGTGGTACGACAACTGGAACGGCGTTAATACCTGTGACAAGCCGTGGTGTCCCAATACTTACTATCACGGCTATCACGCAATCGATTACTACGGCGTAGAAGATCACTTTGGCGATCTGGCTACGCTCCGGGAACTGATCGAGAAGGCGCACGCTCTGGGAATAAAAGTAATTCAGGATCAGGTGGCTAATCATGTCGGTTCGCGTCATCCGTGGGTCAGCGATCCACCGCTCGATGACTGGTTCCACGGCACGCCTCAGCATCACCTGGTCGAAAGGTTTCAGAACAGCGTCCTGCTTTCTCCGCATGCCAATCGTGATGAGGTGCGTAACACGCTGGATGGCTGGTTCAACGAGGACCTTCCGGATATGAATCAGGACGAGCCCGAGGTCGCGCGTTATGAAATTCAGAACGCTCTGTGGTGGATCGGCGCTACCGGGATCGATGGCGTGCGTCAGGACACGATTCAATACATGCCGCGCAGTTTCATTCGGGATCTTTCTAACGCATTGCATCGCCAGTACCCAAAGATGTGGATGGTCGGGGAAGTTTTTGAGCGTGATTCGGCCCAAACCTCTTTCTTCATTGGCGGTCATGCCGGCTGGGATGGGATCGACACCAAACTTGATTCTGACTTCGATTTTCCTTTGTGGCAGATCTCGCTTGATGTTTTTACCGGCAAGAAGCGGATGCGCGCCTTGCGCGATCAACTAAAGTACGACGCGCTTTATCCGGATCCGCTGAAGATCACCACGCTGACTAACAATCACGACACGCCCAGATTTATGTCGCTCGAAGGCGCGAGTTTGGAAGGCGCAATGCTGCACACGGCGTTTATGCTCACGATCCGGGGCACTCCGCAGCTTTACTATGGTGAAGAAATCGCGATGAAAGGCAAAGAGGATCCCGACAATCGGCGCGACTTTCCCGGCGGGTTTACGGGTGATTCACAGAGTGCCTTTGAAGCTAAAACCCGATCCGTCGAAGAGCAGCGCATGTGGCAGTGGACACATGACTGGATAAAACTGCGTCACGATCACTCAGCTCTTCGTAATGGCCGGCTAATCGATCTGTTTTACGATGACGAGAGCTATGCCTTCGCGCGACAAGAGAAACGAGAGACTGTGGTCGTTATTCTTAATCGCGCCAATGCCGATAAGAGCATCACGATTCCGGTTGGGGCGATTGATGTCCGCGATGGGTCAAAATTGATCGCGCTCTACGGCGCAAAAAATAGCGTCCGAGTGTCAAACGGCTCTGCGACGCTGCAAGTGCCGGCAAAGATGGCAGTGGCTTATCGAATCGATTAAATCACCGTGGCACGGGCGTCCAACACGTAAATCACGCGTAAGATGCGCGCGCCCCAATCAAGCGGAGTAGGACTTGTGAAAAACGACTTTTGGGGAAAGCCGAGTTAAGGGAATTTGAGAACTGCTCATGACCTTCCTCAGATCCAGCGGCATATTGCTTCATCCGACCTCGTTGCCCGGCCGGTTCGGTATCGGTGACCTGGGGCCTGATGCTTACGCGTTTGCTGATTTTCTGTCGGCGGCGGGGCAGAGCCTTTGGCAGATGCTGCCGCTGGGGCCGACCGGTTATGGCGATTCGCCTTATGCCTGCTACTCCGCTTTCGGTGGTAATACTCTGCTCATCAGTCCGCATCGACTTGTGGCGGACGGATTGCTTCGGCAGGAGGATCTCGCTGGGGTTCCGGAATCTTTGGATGGCCGCGTTGATTTTGAAGCCGTGGGCAAATTCAAAGAGCTGATTCTGCGCGATGCATTTACTGCTTTCAAACGATCGAGCGATCAAGACCTTCAGGTTCTGTTCCAGGAATTTTGCGAGGGGAATGCCCATTGGCTCGAGGACTACGCCTTGTTCAGAGCCTTGAAGGATCAGCAAGGCGGCGTTGCGTGGAATCAATGGGACGCAGCACTGGTGCGGAGGGAGCCCGGCGCAATCCAATCGGCGCAAAAGGATCTCAGTGAACAGCTCGAAGCCCAAAAGTTTTATCAGTTTCTTTTCTTCAGACAATGGTTCGATCTCAAGAGCTATTGCAATGACCGAGGCATTAACATCGTTGGTGACATTCCGATTTTTGTAGCGCACGATTCCGCCGACGTTTGGACCAACCCGGATCAGTTCAAGCTTAATCCGGACGGAACGCCCGTGGTGGTGGCCGGCGTGCCCCCTGATTATTTCAGTAAGACGGGACAATTGTGGGGGAATCCGCTCTACAACTGGAAGCGAATGCTGGCTGATGGCTTTGCCTGGTGGATCGAACGAGTCAAGTCGACTCTGCGAACAGTGGACATTGTGCGGATCGATCATTTTCGCGGCTTTGTCGCCTGCTGGGAAATTCCCGGTGGCGATCAGACTGCCGAACGTGGCCGTTGGGTCGAAGCTCCGGGCAGGGAATTGTTTCTGGCCATTCGCGCTGCGCTGGGCGAACTGCCCATCATCGCCGAAGATTTGGGAGTGATTACTCCGGAAGTTGAAAAGCTGCGTGACGATTGCGGTTTTCCGGGAATGCGCATTTTACAGTTCGCCTTCAGCAGCGACTCCGGCAACCACGATCTGCCACACAACTATCATTCGAATGTCGTGGTCTATACCGGCACACATGACAACGACACTACGGTTGGCTGGTTCCAAAGCGTGGCCGGTGAAGGTTCAACCCGCGACAGCGCCCAGATCGAAATAGAGCGCGAATTCTGTCTTCACTACCTTAATACGGACGGTAAAGAGATCCATTGGGATTTTATCCGGGCGGTGTGGTCCTCTGTTGCTAATACCGCGGTCGTGCCTTTGCAGGATTTGCTGGGACTTGGGACTGACGCGCGGATGAATCTGCCGAACAGCACTGCGGGTAATTGGTCCTGGCGATTCAAGGCCGGTGATTTGAATGATGAACTCGTTAAGCGATTAAGACATTTGACCGCATTGTATGGCCGGGTGGCGAAGGCGCACAGAAGTGACGGAACCAACTGAGATGCAAACTCGCAAGCTCCATTTGCAGAAGGAGTCACAGGATTACTTCTTCCCGAGTTCGGCGCGAGCCTTCGCTTCCTTTGGGTTCAAACTGATCTTCGCATCTCTCACTTTCCTCTTAACCGCGCAACTTTGTTTCTCTCAAAATATTCCCCAGGTACTCAAGGTCGACCCGCCAAGTTGGTGGGCAGGCCATTCAATCAACCCGCTGCGGGTGTTATTGCGCGGAGCTAATCTCCGTGGCGCGCGCGTCAATGGCGCCGCGGGGCTGCGGATTGGCGCGACCAGCGTAAATCCAGCCGGCACTTATCTGTTCGCCGATGTTCAGATCGATCCGCAAGCAAAACCGGGGATGCGGCGTTTGCGTATCACCACGTCAGGGGGTGCGACTGACGTTCCGTTCGAAGTCCTGCAACCCCTGGCTCGGGCCGGGCGGTTTCAGGGGTTCTCGCCCGACGATGTGATCTATCTGATCATGATCGATCGTTTTAGTGACGGCGATCCTGCCAACAATGATCCGGCGCAGTCGCGCGGGCTCTATGACCGAGGCAATAAGTTTTATTATCACGGTGGCGACCTGCAGGGTGTTATCAATCACCTGCCTTACCTCAAAGATCTCGGCGTGACGGCGCTGTGGCTGACGCCGTGGTATGACAACTACGATCGGCTAAACGAAATTGAGCTTAAGGACGGGAAGCCATGCACCGGCTTTCACGGCTACAACCCCCAGGACTTTTACGCCGTTGAAGAACATTTTGGCGATCTCGCGAAACTGCGCGAGTTGGTGGCAGCCGCGCATAAACTCGGCCTGAAGATCATTCAGGATGAGGTCGTTAATCATACCGGCCCCTATCATCCCTGGGTTGACGATCCGCCCACGCCAAGTTGGTTCAATGGCACCCGTCAGCATCATCTGAAAAATGTGTTTCAGACCTGGACGCTTCACGATCCGCGCCCGGTCGAGAGTTTGAAAAAAGAGACGATGGAGGGCTGGTTCCTCGACTTTCTTCCCGATCTGAATCAACACGATCCGGAAGTTGCGCGCTATTTGATCCAGAACACACTCTGGTGGATTGGGGTAACCGGGCTTGATGGCATACGCATGGACACCTGGCAATATGTGCCGAATACTTTTTGGCGCCAATGGACTGCGGCAATCAAGCGGGAGTATCCAAAGTTCACCGTTGTCGGTGAAGTAAAGGACGGTGACGTGGTCCATACGTCTTACTTTCAGGGCGGCGTGTCACGCGACGGCGCGGATTCGGGACTTGATTCGCTTTTGGATTTTCCACTCTTCTATCCAATTCGCCACGCATTCGCCGAAGGACAGAACCTTGATGAGATCCCCCGGACTTTGGCGAAAGATTATCTCTACACCAACTCGAACATTCTGGTGACACTGCTGGGCGGCCACGATGATGGTCGCTTCATGAGCGAGCAGGGCGCCACTATGGCCGGCCTTAAATTGGCCAACGCGTTTGTCTTAACGACTCGGGGTGTCCCGCAACTCTACTACGGTGACGAGTTGGGTATGACTGGTCCGGACGAACCGGCCGCGCGCGCAGACTTTCCGGGCGGATTTCCTGGAGACAAAAGGAATGCTTTCAATAGTGCGGGTCGAAGTAAAGAAGAAGAGGATTTGTTCCAGTACGTCCGAAAGCTTGCGCATTTGCGTGGGGAACTCGAGCCGCTTAGGCGGGGCACCCTGATCAATCTCTATGTTTCCGAAAAGCAGTATGCATACGCTCGCAAGATTAAACTCGCGGCTGGGAAAGTCATATTCAATATTGATAATGCGATAATCGTAATTAACAACGATACGAAAGCCGCCACGATCGAGTTTGATGTCGAGCCAGCAGGGTTTTCAGATGGGAACGATCTAAGAGATCAACTGAACCTGCGAAACGTGGTGCGAGTAAAAGATCGCCACGTGAAAGTGACGCTGGCGGCGCGGTCAGCAGCCATCTTCGCGAATCAATAGAGGTACTGCCTCGCTCATCATTCGCTCTCTTAGGGATGTTTTCTTCAATGGGACTCAAGACGAAACCAATCTCGGATCAAGTGGCACTGGTAACCGGAGGAGGCACCGGTATCGGCCGCGCCTTCACCGAAGCCCTGTCAACGGCCGGCGCCCGCGTCGTCATTGCCTCGCGCAGGGAAGACGTACTGCGACATACAGCCGCAGACCTTAATCTAAAACACGGCCAGGAGAGAGTCTTTCCCTGCGTATTCGACATCCGCGAACGCCGCCTGATCGATGCTCTCGTGGGCCGGGTGATTGAGCAACACGGAACCCTGGACATACTTATTAACAATTCAGGTCTGGCAGTTCCTGAGACAGTGGATCAGATTACCGAAGCAGGTTGGGACGAGGTGATGGGCACCAACCTGCGCGGTGTGATGCAGCTGGTGCGTTCGGTCCTTCCGTTCATGATTGCGAATGAGTTTGGTGACATCGTCAACGTATCTTCACAGGCCGGCAAGCACGGGTACGCGGACGTGCCGTCTTATTGCGCGTCCAAGTTTGGCTTGCTGGGATATGCTGAAGCGTTGCGCGATCACGTTCGTAAGGCCGAAGCGAATATTCGCGTATTCAATTTCTGTCCCGGACTGGTAGACGTTGAAAACAGTGCTGCCGATGCAAAGCCCAAACCTGGTTTCATTCACGTGTCGAACATGGCGCGCACGCTAATGTACGCGCTGTCGCTCGATCGCGACGTAGTGCTGGAAGATATCAATTTGTACGCGCGATAAGAGGCTTGCCCAAAAAGGTCGGTCGCTGATTGCTGGGAACGCGGACGTCCCGTCCGCACTGAGCGCGAAGCGCGAAAAATGCTGCTTGTTTTCGATATCGGTAATAGCGTGCATCGGAACGGAGGCGGACGGGACGTCCGCGCTCCCAGCATTGAAGGTTGAAAACGTGCGACGGAAAGTCAGAGACTTTCCGCACATCAGGCGGCATAGCCACCGTAGGACAACGGTCACAGCCGCGAGGATTAGCAATGCAAAAACCACGTTTGAGTTTCTGGCAGATCTTCAACATGAGCTTTGGGTTCATGGGGATCCAGTTTGGGTGGGGTCTGCAGCTTGCCAACATGAGCGGAATTTACACATATCTTGGCGCCAGTCCGGATGCTGTGCCGCTGCTATGGCTCGCGGGACCTATGACAGGGTTGCTGGTCCAACCCATCGTCGGTTCAATGAGCGATCGAACCTGGAACAGGCTGGGACGTCGTCGCCCCTACTTCCTTACCGGCGCCATCCTCGCCAGCGTTTCGCTCTTCTTCATGCCGGATTCTTCCGCCCTCTGGATGGCCGCCGGTCTGCTATGGATTTTGGACGCCAGCATCAACGTCAGCATGGAGCCATTCCGCGCCTTTGTTGCCGACAAACTAAATATCGAGCAACGAACCGCCGGCTTCGTAATGCAAAGCTTCTTCATCGGTATTGGGGCGACGATGGCCAATGCGTTGCCCTGGGTATTCAGGCAATTGGGTGTGATTGGCACAACTCTCAGCGGCATTCCCCTGACGGTGCAGTACTCTTTCAAGATCGGAGCCGTAGTCTTTCTGCTCGCAGTGTTGTGGACGGTCTTCACCACCAAAGAATACCCACCCGAAAACATGCAAGAGTTTGAGCGCATGCGTAAGCAGACCTACGGCGACGCTACCGGTCTCGCCAAGGTATTCCGAGTCATAGCCGAGCTGCTGCGAGAGATTTCCAGCGCCTTCGCTAACATGCCGAAGACGATGAAGCAACTCGCGATTGTTCAGATGTTTACCTGGCTGGGACTATTCTGCATGTGGATGTTCTTTGGCCTGACCACCTCTTATCATGTTTTTGGCGCCAGGAACGCCGGCGATACTCGCTTTGCACTGGGCCAGGAATGGGGCGGCAATGCCTTTGCCATCTACTCGATAGTTTGCTTTGTGATCGCATTTCTGCTGCCGAGATTAGCGGCTGCCACGAGCCGCAAGACTGTGCACGCAATCTCGCTTATCTGTGGTGGACTGGGTCTGCTGTCGGTTTACTTCATCCAGGACAAGTGGGTTTTGCTCGTCACTATGGTCGGTGTGGGCATTGCCTGGGCTTCAATCCTTTCGATGCCTTACGCCATTCTGTCAGGCGCGCTGCCTGCGGCTCGGATGGGTGTCTATATGGGCATCTTCAATTTCTTCATCGTGATCCCGGAGATCATCGCGTCTTTGTTTTTTGGACGGATCATTCGCGCTATCTTTGGGGCCAACAGCACCATTGCGCTGCGTTACATGGTGATGGCGGGCGGAGTGTTCATGTTGATCGCCGCGGCGCTGGTAACTTTGGTGAGCGATGTTGCCGATCGTAACGTACCGGAAGAGGCAGTGATTGAAGCCGACATGCATGAGTT
>Ga0134121_10002207_pt1 | contig 17104 bp, 15 predicted proteins | sample KB301_FD_96463 | JGI IMG/M metagenome (GOLD analysis project Ga0134121, IMG submission 96463) | Terrestrial soil microbial communities without Nitrogen fertilizer from Kellogg Biological Station, Michigan, USA - KB3-0-1 | ecosystem: Environmental > Terrestrial > Soil > Unclassified ... | reverse complement strand
TAGTCTTGAGAACTACTGTATCTCGATTTTCTAATGCTCTAAATTTTTCTAAATAGAATATATGATTTTTTTGTATTCTCAGAATGCAGAGTATGTATGAAATTAAAAATAGCTGCTGTTTCATCTGATAATTTCATACATAAACATTTGATTTGTTTATCATGAAAACTTAATTGATCAAGATCACGTCTATTATTTATAAAGAAATAAATTAATATTAATTGAAATAGTGATAATACTTTGGATAATACTTGTGATGTTGTTATTAAAAATGCAAATGCAGTTATTCCCTTTAATGGTATAGTCAAAACCAATATCCTTATCGAAAATGGAAAGATAAAATCGTTAAAGAAGGCGATAGGAAAAATCAATGCAGACAGAATAATAGATGCAAAAGGTAAGTATATCCTACCTGGAGTAATCGATCCTCATGTGCATTATGGAGTATATACCCCAATAGGCGAAGCGGCGTCGACCGAATCGGCCTCCGCAGTCACAGGGGGAGTAACGACTATAATGCGCATGATGAGGCTAGATGGTTCATATAGGAAAATTACCAAGCAACTCGAAGTTAGCGCGAAAAGTCACATTACTGATTATGCTGTACATGCTTCTATCCTGAAACTTGACCAAGTCAAAGACATGAAATACCTTAAAGGATTAGGAATCAATTCATTTAAAATATATATGAATTTAGGATCCTGCCTTAACAAAATCCTAGCAGAACAAGAGCCTGGTTCTACTTCCATAAAAGAGATGGAGGTAAATATGACCGGTAAATTACTGAGTGAGATTATTAAGAATGCATCCAAATTGAACTCGATATTATTGGTACACGCAGAAGATCATTCAATCTGTTCAAAGAATATTCAAAAAATGCGCAAATTAAATGAGCATGTTAGTTCGAATCTCCTCAAGTTGTGGTCATCACTAAGACCAGAATCATCAGAAGTCCTTGCAATTAGAAAAATAATGAAGATTGCATTAAATCATAATAATCCAAATTTGTATTTTGTACACATAGGCTCATCGAAAGCCTTGAATGAAATAGACAAATACAGAAGATTACATCCGAAATCAAATATATGGGCTGAAACATGTCCTCATTACTTAACGCACGGTACTGATTATGATAATATCAAGGGCAAAGTAGTTCCTCCATTAAGACCAAAAGAAAATCAAGCAAAACTATGGGATGCTATAAATTCTGGCATTATTGATACCATAGGAACAGATCATGTTGCAAATGACTTTAAAACAAAAACAGCCAATGGGAATTTTTGGAATGCGTTGTCAGGATTTCCAGGTCTTGCAACAATGCTTCCAGTATTGCTAAGTGAAGGAGTTAACAAAAAGAGAATAGATCTCGTTAGAGTTTCGGAAATATGTAGCGCGAACGCATCAAGAATATTTAGATTATTCCCAAGAAAAGGTACTATTGCTGAGGGTTCGGACGCAGATTTGACGATTGTAGATATGAATAAAGAACAAATCGTTAAACCAGAGTCACTAAATTCTCATTCGGATTATTCAATTTACGATGGGTGGAAGCTGAAGGGATGGCCGATTGTTACAATTGTCAGGGGAATGATAGTGATGGAAAACGGAAAGGTGGATCAATCATGTATCGGTCATGGTAACTTTATTGAAACAAATACTAAGTAAATTTAAAAAATGTACTGGTTATAACCTCATGTCCATTAAATTTACAAATCGTTTAAATTACATTTTGTTATCTATATTCACAGTTTTTGAATAATATTTTAGAAATTCATGATGTAAGGAAATATTTTCCAGTCAAATCATCAATCTCTTCTATATTTAGACCTGGAAAAAGAAATTACAAAAAGGCACTGGACGGTGTGAGCCTTCACATTCCGGAGGGACGAGTTTCTGTTTTAGTTGGCGAATCAGGATCTGGTAAGACTACGTTGGCTAGAATAATTCTACGTGCCATCGATCCAGACTCAGGTTCAATTAACTTCAATGGTAGTAATATTACAAGAAAAACTGGAAAGGAGCTCCTGAGCTTTCGCAAACAAGCTCAGATGATTCACCAGGATCCATATAGTTCGCTTAACCCACTTATGAAAGTGTTTGACATCATAAAAGAACCGATTGATATTTTCTACAATGATTACTCAAATGAGGAACGAATTAAGAAAATTCTCACTGTATTGAATGATGTAAATCTTAAACCTGCTGAAGAATTTGCTGAAAAATATCCACATATGTTATCTGGTGGAGAGAGACAGAGAGTTGCTATTGCGAGATCTCTTGTCATCGAACCTAAACTCATCATAGCAGACGAACCCGTTTCTATGCTGGATGTTTCAATAAGAGCACAGATCCTACAAATAATAAGGCAACTAAGTATCAACCGAAAAATAACTGTATTCTACATCACACATGATCTTGCAACATCACGATATATAGGAGATGAAATCTCTGTCATGTACGCTGGCAAGATTGTTGAAAGTGGACATATAGACAAAGTATTGTCAAATCCTCTTCATCCGTATACCCAGGCATTATTGGATGCTATATCTGAACCCAGATTTGACAATATTGACAAGCAAAAGATAATTAGAATCAAAAATTTTGATTCACCTCCCGCAGAAATAGGCTGCAAATTTTTCAATAGGTGTCCGTATAGCATGGAAATTTGTAAAGAGGAGCCTATACTAGAGACAAAGGAACAAAATCATAAAGTGTCTTGTTTTCTATATGAGAAAAATGAAAACCAAGTGAATGCACTAAAGTAATTCCTAAGTTATTGTCATTGAAACTGTTAAAGGATACCTTACACAAAAAAATTTGGGTCGAATAGTGCAAAAAAGAAAAAATAATGAACTAAGGAACTTGTTCTTATTATTAAGGACAGCCTTCCATCTTTTGTATAAAGTATCCACTTTGTTGTATGCTGTCTTCAACTACTCTCGGTGCTTCTTGAACATGACAAAATTGGCATTCTTCTTGGGTCATTGTTTGTCCGTCTTGACCTGCATCCTTCAGATACGCCTTTCCATACTCTATTGCTTTTTCATGTGGAGTTGAAGATTCCACTATAACGTCAAAGTGCATAGTTTTACCATCTTTTTTTGTTACATATGTATCATATACTGCACATTCCATGCCAGTATGATGATATCAATCTCTATTTATTCTATTCAATAGCTGAAAAACGTCATAATTCAATGTAGCCATGATTATTATATGTCAGCCTATGCATAGTGAGTGTGCATTTATCTCGAGCCGAAGAAGAGGGACTTGATGGAAAGTTTGGTGATTCGATATCAATTGCATACAAATTGTTATTATCAATCGGCAAAGCAACCGATGCAGAAAGGTTAATTCCAGTAGATTGGGTTCATCTGTCTGGAGTAAACTATAATACAATAGGCGATGCAGGCGCCAATTTTCTCACAAAATATAGTGAAGAAGCACGATTTTCGGTTCAAACTACAATAAATCCCATGGGCTATGATTCACATAAAAAAAATAATCTTTCAAGCAAATTTAAGAAAAAACAGGGTGAAATAATTAAAGCTTATGGTAATATGGGATCTGTTCCTTCTTTTTCATGTACTCCCTATGAATTATTTCAATTACCAGAAAGAGGACACAATGTTAGTTTTGCAGAAAGTAACGCCGCAGTAATGGCCAATTCAGTGTTTGACTTACACACTAACAAAGAAAGCGCCCTAAGCGCATTAGCGAGTGCCGTAACCGGTAAAGCTCCGTACTCGGATCTGAGAATTTCAAATATTAGAGATCCGAAAATCAAAATAAAGATTGATACAGATCTAGAATCGGAATTGGATTACGGCTTACTAGGATATTTTGCAGGTAAGGCCGTAAACGAGAGCTGTGTTTCATTCGGTCCCTATGTTAGAAACATAGATATGTACAAGACTAAATCTTTGGCTGCTGCACTGGGTACTTCTGGGGCGTGTGGCATGTTCTCTAACAAGGAGATAGATGCAGAAGCAATATCATTTGGGAAGGAGGAAGCAAAGTCAATTATGGACGAACTGCATTCCAATGAATCAGGAGACGTCATAGCACTTGGAAGTCCCCAGCTAGGATCATATGAATTAGAACTTATTTCAAATATGATTGGCGACAAAAAATTTTCAAAGAAATGTATGATCTTTTGCGCCAGACCAATTTATGAGAAGGCTTGCAAATCAGGGATAGCCCAAAAACTTGAAAGTGCAGGCGCAAATATAATCTGCGATGCCTGTACTTGTTTATCACCTCTCTTAACGAAAGACGAATACGATGGCGTTATAACAAATAGCATAAAGGCTGCCCATTATTTGAATAAATCCAATAAGGTATCTGTTTGTTTATCCAGTATCAAGTCCATTTTAAAAGAATATGCAAAGTGAAGATGGTTTGAACTTCTCTCTAAGGTGTAAAGTAATCGTTGGTGGGAGTGCAAGTGGAAGAATACTAATTACCAAGCAACCTATCAACTTCTTGTCTTCTGTAGATCATTTGACAGGGATGATTACAGATAATAATCATGAATTATTCGGGAAAAGCCTCAAAAATAGCCTGCTTGTCTTCCCGTATGCAGTCGGCAGTAGCGTAGGAGCTTATTCCATTTTTGCCCTAAAGTCAAATGGTGTATCTCCATCTGGGATAATTTGCACTTCTAAGACTGATATTACTACCGCATCAGGATGTGCAATAGCAAATATACCACTGTTAGAGATTCCCAAAGATCAAGATATAGATAAAATAAAAAACTACAGCAAAGCAACAATCGATGGAAGTTCCGGAACATTGGAAATCAAAAAGGTTTAATTTAATTTAGTTGACTTTATTCAAAAGGTGCATGGCATTTGACGGGCGAACAGATCCGGATAACGGATATGAAGAGAAAAGTCCATGCACCAACTTGAATTTTGTGTTCTCGCGCTACGTCTTTGATTAAATTGAAAAGTTAATAATATTCAAAAATAACCGGACAGATGCTTGTATATTATCCATTCAGGTCAGACTCAAGTTTTAATTATTCTAATACATCATAAATCATCAATGTCTCTGAAGGGTATAACCGTAGCCATCACATCAAGCCGAAGAGCTTCTGAACTTGCCAGCCTTGTTCAAAAATTTGGAGGTATTCCATATGTTGCTCCAACAATTGGAATTAGAAGTAATAATAGTAATAATGCATTAAATTCAGAGTGTACTAAATTTATAGAAACAGTAGAAACTGAAAAAATGCATTTTTTCGTTTTTATGACAGGAGTTGGAGTTTTCAACCTTTTTCAATGTGTCGTGAAATCTAATCATTTGGATAATGTGATTAAAAAGTTAAATGATACGATTGTTATTGCACGAAGCGACAAACCTGCTTTGGAATTAAGAAAGTTCGGAATTGTAACCAGATTTGTTCCTAAAATGAATACAATAAATGGAATTATCGAATTAATCAGTAAATTAGATATTAAGGATAAGAATGTTGGAATACTTTGGCATGGAGACTATGCCAATGTATTCAAAGAAAGGCTCGAATCCCTAGGTTCAAAAGTATTTGAATTTTCATCATACACCTACTCTACAAATCTTGAACAAAAAAATGCGGCGATATTAAAAGAAATGGGGTATGATTATGTGGCTCCTTCAAATGAGAAAATTAAAAGCCTAATTGATGAGATAGTCGCAGGGAATATTGATACAATCACCTTCACCAGTCCGCCTGCAGTTAAAGAGTTCTTTCAATTCGCGAGAAGAACCAACATGATAGATTTACTCACAGAAAAGTTGAACCATAATGTTCTTGTTGTGTCAGTTGGTCCATCTACTTCAGCTATGATTGAAAAATTTGGAATAAGAGTGGATTTCGCGCCGCAAGTTTATCGAATGGGGTCTATGGTAAAGGAGCTCGCGGACTATATTTCGTCATATGAGTAAGATTTCATTATATGATTAAATGAAAACGAAACTGGAGGCAATCGATATGTTAATCACGTAACATTTTTTATAAGGTCTTTCTAATAATAGATAGATTGTCTAATTTTTGCCCTGAATGTGGTGGGGAACTAAAGTTGGATGCAGCTACTAAAAACTTCATTTGCAAAAGCTGCGGTCTTTTTGCTTCGAGGGAAAAAATGGAGGAACTTAGAGATAAAACCTTTAGGGATGAAGGCAATGATAGAAAAAAATATCATGATGACTATCTCGATTGGTGGACATCTTCAAAGAAAGATAAGCAAAGAATATAGACTAAACAGGCCGTAACAGCTTTGGTTAGGAGGGAGCATCCATCATTGGTACCATATGATCTTCCTTTCTAGTCTGTAGTGCTGTCATAAGCTCAGTTTCTATAATCCTTGGAAGTTTTCTTATTTTGTTTACAACAATATCTCTCATTTCTTCCAAATTTTTTGCTCTGATTTTAAGAAGAAGGTCAAATCGTCCATGCATCTCATGTATTTCAAGCACCTCATCTATTGATGTTAGACTATTTGTGACTTCATCTGCAGTTCCAGGTTCAATATTTATTCCCATGAACGCAAGGTGATCATAACCAAGCTTGTTGTTATCCAAAGATATAGTAAATTTTTTGATTATACCCGCAGAAAGTAGCCGCCTGACCCTAATGTGAACAGTAGCGTCAGATATTCCGATTTGTTTTGCTATTTCTACAAAGGGTAGCGAGGAGTCTTTATTCAAGATATTAATGATTTTGAGATTAATGTCATCAATAACATCATGGCTTGCCGTCAAATCAAAAATTAGTTTATCATTATATACATAAATGCTTTTAGAAAAATTCTACTTAATCATATCAATCAATCTTGTGGATCGAGCCTCAAATAGTAAAAAGTATTAATGATTAATGTCTAAAGACAATATTAATTCGAATGTCTAAGCAGTGTAGTAAGTGCAGTAAGAATGACGCTATTTACATGAGGCAGTACTCGGGCGAGTTTTTATGTAAAATATGCTTTGTCAAATCAATCGAGTATAAGGTTAAGAGGACAATTTCGAAATTTTCAATGATAAAAAACAGTGATAGAGTGGCAGTTGCAGTTTCAGGTGGTAAGGATAGCCTTGCACTTTTAAATATACTTAAAAATACACTCCGAGGGATTGATCCTGTATTAATAGCAATTACGGTAGATGAGGGAATTCAGGGTTATAGGGATGAATCGCTAGAAATTGTAAGGAATTTTTGCTCTAAGATTGGTGTTGAAAACAGGGTTGTAAGTTACAGTGAACTTTTTGGCCTATCTATGGATAGGGCCATGGAAATAAGGCCTTCGGAGAAAATTTCATCTTGTTCGATATGTGGTACCCTGAGGAGGAGGGCCATTGATCTCTTATCAGAATCCGCTGGAGCAAAGGTAATAGCTACCGGACACAACTTGGATGATTATGTCCAGACTTTTCTCATTAATCTATTTGCGGGGGATGTGGAAAGAATAGGCTGGACGTATCCATCCCCAGTCGAATATGGGACGGGTGGATTAAAAAAAATTAAACCATTAATGGAAATATATGAAAAAGAATTAGTGTTGTATGCCATTCATACCAACATTCCATTTCAAACGGAAGAATGCCCGTATAAAGACGAAAGTATAAGAAGTGCTTTTAGAGCTCATTTGAACAATCTCGAAAAAATCCACCCAGGTATAAAATATAATGCTTACAATTCAATCTTAAAAATTGCGAAGAGGCTAAAAGAATTTCCGGCAAATACTGAAAATACCACACCTACAACACCTAACTTTACTGACAAAGTTAACAGTCAAGAACATAGAAAATGCGAATTATGTAATAGAGACTCTTCTAACAAAATATGTTCTGTGTGCCGAACTCTTAACATTTTGACTAAAGGAAATTAATGTATAGCTTTACTTTTTTTGGTAATGCAAATAATTCTGCATGCGCCCTGAAGGACTGCCGTTGGTTTTACTTTTCGTGTAAATTGATACAGCTCTCCTTTATTAGAGATGTAAGAGTCACGGTGATTTTGGTTTAGTAGTATATTTTCTACATCCATTGAAAATCTCACTTCCGAGTGGATGAAATTGGAATCAATCTAACAGAAGCAATTAGAGAGAATTATTCTAATTTCTTGACAAATATGCTTTGTGACCACACGGTATTAAATGTCAAGGATTCTGAATTCACGTTACTTCAAAACTTAATTAGTTATTTGTATTAGAAATTTTAAATAAAATTTTGTAGCTAATCGTTTTGTCTATCTTGAATTCATTGTTGGGATAGTCAATTGGTTGGTGCCTTCTTCACCGGATACGCACCAACCAATATCCTTGTACTTTGTAAAATGATGTCCAACAACTACTGAATTGGACATTTTCTACCATTTCGTTCCGGAATATTTGGACTGTATGAACCGGATACACAAATATATCTAAATTCTGTAATAATTTCCGCGGTGGTAGGTAGGATCGGGGTGTTAGCCGTACCCCAAACTGGAAATCGGCTTTATGCTAGGATCAGTAACTACTGGGTAAATCTTTAGATGTGAAGTTCCTGCTTGCTTTGCTGATATGATACCACGCCGTGTCGGATGGGTATGAACAACAATACATGCGAAGGCATGTGCTTGATTGTGAATTGTCGAAATGGATGAGGTCCGGGAGGGTGCAATCCTAAGGCAGCGTGTCCATGCTAGCACGTCTACGTGATTGATCTTGCAGGGCTTGAGATTGGGCTTTACATCTATAGTGGTACCGGTAGGCTACTACCGCATTATATTTTAAATGCTATAGCCAATGTTTTATCTGCAGGAATCCATCAAGAGGTTCACCTTTTAGTAACTTTATGAGTGAGATAGCTTGCGGCGCTGACAAAACCGGTTTGTGAAAATGATTATCTGTTCCTATTCTGGGACATGCCACTTGAATAAACGCATCAATGTCTTGAAATGACAATAGGCGCTCATCTGTAATTTCGGTCATAGCAATTAACAATACTTTCTTGCCTTCCTTTTCTAGTAGCTTTTTCAGTTCTAGTGCTTTGATATTCGCGAACTGACCTTCCTTTAATCCGATAATGATTCCAATGGTTTTGGCGTCCTGAGCTTTATACACAGATAATATTGCTTTTTTTTCTAGTCTTTGTGCAAAGTCATTGATTTCTGAATATTCATTGAAATAGGGATCTAGCATGAATGTGGGCTTTTGTGTAACAATTGCCAAACTTGCAGAATGAAACATGCTCTGTCCCAAGAAAAAATATGCATCGATTTGATCCTTACTGTCGAAAGCAGGATAGAATTCACATCCAAAAACCTGTCCATCATTGAGGTGTCCCTTTCCTCTGCCGATAACAACTTCATATCCGAAAGACTCGAAAATTTCCTTCACTTTTTGAACAGAAAGGAGATATTGACTGTTGGTTACAAGAGAGATTTTTCTAAAATTTCTTTCTTTGAGTTCACTTGCGGATTTTTTCGCAATTGGAACAAAATCTATGTCATCATAAGCATCGACCATTATCACTTTATCGCCAAACTTTTCCATGGCAATAGTGTGCCCGATGTTAAACAAGATATCGACGCCTAAAATTTCAGCTGCGTGAATATTTAGATCGCATGAACCCCAGGATGTGTCACCTATAACATAAACTGGGATACTGAATTTCTCTGTCAATTTATGTGCACAGTTTTGAATTTTCTTTAAGAGTCCGTCTGGACCATCTAGCGCAACGGAACGGGGTTTTTTTTCATTTATAGTGGAAAAAATCTTTTCTTCGTCTATATGTATCAACTAAACTACTCATCAATCAGTCACTTAGTCTAATTTTAAGATATAATTTGATATTTCGAATTCGAAAAATGGCAATACTTACTTGTTTCTATGTATATCAATAGAATATGTTGAACTGGAGAATTCGGGCAATTTCAAGTCATTTCGTTCTGGCGTTATGGTAATCCTATCCCTATCAGGCCTGACTGATATACTAATTTTACTGAGTCCTTCATCTGTACTAATAAAATGATCAAAATTGAGATTGTCAAGATCGGATCTTATAGAGTCAGGTAATTTTGGTTCCAGACAGATATTATTTTTTATCATGTTTGGTTTAATACCCAACATTAATTCACGTAGCGCATAAACGTATAATCCCACTGACCAGGCTTGAAGAATACATGAATTAAAGGGCTCAGGTCTATCCCCACGATAAGTTTCTGCAAACATCCCATTTTCGGAAATAATACGGTCGGCCATTATTGAGAGATAATCGAGTGCCTGTTGAGTTCTCTGATTTTTTATTTCGCTTATAGCGGCCCAACCAGTAACTAGCGGCCACACGGCCCCATCATGATAAAGCGAGGGATGATATTTAGAGTCCAGACTACTCAATGATCTTACACCCCATGGGGTCGTTAAATCCTCCTTTTCTAATCTTTCAAGTACTAACTTGGCCTTCTGTTGATCCTTTACAACTTCAGTAAGCAACAGGACCAGTGAATTTGGACGAATACTAGTATCTTTTGTCAAATCCTTACGAATAGTATCATAATAAAACCCCAGCTTCGGTTCCCAATATTCATTATCAATCCTTTCCCTCAATTTTTGAGCAGATGAAAGCCAATGTCTACCGTTCTCTTTATCATCAACTATTGTAGCTAACTCGCTTCCAATCAGTAAGCTTTCATAAAATAATGCTTGCACGTCATTTGCGCTCTTTCTTCTGTCTATATGATCCATCCAAGTAGAATCTTGAATCGGTAGTTTTTCTGCAGTGCCAGAAAAGCCATGCTCGATAAAACCATCGTTGTCAATATCCCTGAGGAAACCGGAATTAATTAGATCAATTATGGATGTCCATCTTTTTATGAGATATTGTGTATCGCCAGTACCATGAACATATTCACGGATTGCCCAAGGAAACAAAAAGGTCGAGTCCGCAGAACCATATGTAGTATTATGGAGAAATGTTCTTCCACTAATGACCATCGGTAATTCACCTCTTACTGCGCCATTATGGGCATATTTTGCCTGGCGTTTCAGAAAATTATCAATAACACGGCGTGAAAAATCATATTGACCCATAGATAAATAGCCTCTCAATGACCATCCGGTATCACGGGCCCAATAATTAGGAAATCTTGGAAGTCCTGCGCTTATTCCTTCACCTAAATTATCATAATTTGCCTTGAGATATTCCAAAGCTGTCTTTGCCTTTTTCAGCGCCTTGGCTAATTTGACGATAACAGAATTTGAAATTGAACTTGAAGGCGCGTGATGAATGGTAAACGAAGATGCTGAAATATTATTATGATGATCCTTTGTCTCTCGGTACAATTTTTGGTAATTATCTCTAATGTTTTTGTATTCTTCCAGACACTCCTGAGCACTAGTGAAATCGCCGGCTCCTATCAGGGCCAACTCTTTTGTCAACCCCTCTTCAAGCTCTATATCATATGATAATTCTAAATCATTATCAAAAGAATCTGTTAGTATCTTGGATGGCTTGAAAGTCTTGGGAGAAATGCCTATTGTTCCAAAATAATGGGCAACACCTTTTTTTGCAATAGTCCTTATTTGTAAACAATTCTCCGATTTATAAAATCTTGAAAAATTACTTTGAGAAATTGCAGCCAGTCCATAGCTTGTAATGTTACCATCAATTAGGAAATGCACCCTAATTTTCTTTTTCGATTGGTTTTTAGTATTTGAAGGAAATAATTCATTACTTTTTTCATTGTCAAAATTAAGTATCTGAACAAATCCTTTATTTTCGATTGGAACAAATAATGTTCTTTTTACATGGATACCCGCAACTTCATGATGAGTGCTTAAACTTCCATTTTCATGCCTAGAGGAAATGACAAAAGTCGGAAGTCTTTTTCTTACGCCTTCGTCCACAGAAATTTCCACAATAATTCTTCCAAACGCTCTGGCTGGAGGGACATATAGTCCTCCGTTATCATATCTCGCACCCATCCAGGACCAATTTGCAGAAAGGGCCCCGTTGGATGAGCAAACAATGTATGCCTTTCTTCCTGAAAGGACAAGAGGGGAAGCAAAATTCATAAACATGGTTTCTCCATATACTTGTGAATCAGATTCCTCAGGCAAATTTGATGAAATTATTACTTTTTCTTTCTTGTTGCTTGCATAATCCACAAACGTAAATGGAATGATTATTTGCTCAAATCCTTCAAGCTTACTCATTATAGTTATTTTGTGTTTCTTCTGAGTTTCCAACTCCACACCTATCACAAGGAATCTGGCACTCTGAAATGGCTTGAATTGAAGAGGTTGTGATTCAGACAATGCGGCGGCATTAACTATTGTGTCTGATGTTGCAATTTGGATTGATTTTTTTGATAGAGGTAATTCATCAACGTAAATATCAAGAGATACTATGTTTCCTCCTAGTGGAACAGGGGGATTAATTAGAGAAAATATGAAGCCGTTTTCCTTGACGTTCTCGTTCATAACGATCGCATTTTTGAGGCTTCCTTCAACATATGACAGGACAGTATGAGTTTTGTCAAGAGTTCTTGTCATTATGTTTCTCCAAAACGTCTAAGTATGGAAGTATTCAAATCTTTTTCTCTCATGTTAAATTGCAATTTAACCTATATTAAAACTATTGATCGAAAAACAGCTTTGTATAAATAAATTCATAGTTTATTAAAGATTGTTTAACAACAATTTCATACGCTCTGTTTTGCACGAGTGAGATAAATAATGAAAAAAGTGAAAATAAGCAATCTCGAAATTGGAAACGGGACTCCTAAAATAATGGGAATTCTCAACGTAAGTCCAGAATCCTTTTATAAAGAATCAATTTCCATCGGCAAAAAAATAATTTCTGAGAGGGCTCGAGAGATCGAGGATGAGGGTGCGGATATTATCGATATTGGGGCAATGTCAACTGCACCATACTTGGATACGGCAATTTCAGTAGAAAAAGAGATAGAAAGAATGCGATATTCGATTAAGGCTGTGAAGGAAGTCTGCAGGATTCCAATTTCTGTAGATACTCCGAGGGCAGAGGTGGCTGAGGCTTCTATAGAGTTGGGCGTAGATCTAATTAACGATGTTACTGGATTGAAATATGATGAGAGAATGAAGGAAATCGTTTTTTTATCCGAACTTCCAATTATTGTGGGTGCCTACGGAAAAAAATCTAATACTTACATGTCTGGAGACATTTTAGAAACAACTGAGATCTTGCAAGAAAGTCTTGACTTAGCACATGAAACTGGTATTAGTGACAACAAGATCATAATTGATCCCCTGATTGGCTTTTTTAGATCTACAGGAAATAATCCCTTCTTTACAAAGATTTCTCACCATAATTGGTATGAACGGGATCTCAACATCATATCATGTCTAAATAATATGTCAAAGATTTCAAATCCAATTTGCATCTCAGTCTCAAGAAAATCGTTTATTGGAAAATTGTTTAATTTGACCGAATCAGAGCGTCTAATTCCTTCCTTAATTAGCCAGATTGTCTGTGTTCTAAACGGTGCAAGCATCATAAGGACGCATGATGTAAAAGAAACTAAAATGTGCTTAGATTTGCTTCAAAGAATAACCAAAAATGGGTCGCCTGGTCTTAACACGGCCTAGATATTCAAAAAGAGGTTTCGGAAGAAAACGCTTATAATCCCAACACAAATATAAAAATCAAGGAAATATTGGAAGTAAAAGAAGGTTTAACTTTTGATGACGTTCTCCTTATTCCAAAACGGTCTCCTATAATTTCTAGGTCTCAGACTGATTTGAGGACAAGATTATCCAGAAATATCTCATTAAATATTCCACTCATCAGCGCAAATATGGATACCGTAACTGAATCAAATATGGCAATCGCAATTGCAAAAGAAGGGGGAATAGGCATTATACATAGGTTTATGACAATTGCAGATCAAGTCGATGAAATTCTAAGGGTAAAACGTTCAGAGTCGGTCATTATCGAACAGCCCTATACTATATCACCATCAAAAACTGCAGATGAAGCGTCAAAGCTGATGCAAGAGCTTGGTGTGTCTGGTTTGTTGGTAATGGATGATGTGTCAAAAAAATTGGTAGGTATCATTACCAATAGAGATATCATGTTTCAATATAATACTAATAACAAGGTAAAGGATCTTATGACGAAGGAACTAGTTACCGCAAAACAGGGTATTTCAATTGAGGAGGCAAAACAAATCCTGCATAAAAACAGAATAGAGAAACTACCTGTTATCAATCAATCAAATAATGTTGTGGGACTCATCACCAGCAAAGACATTATGAAAATGGAACGATATCCTTTGGCTTCAAAAGACAAGAAAGGCAGATTATTGGTTGGCGGCGCTGTTGGAGTAAAAGGTGATTATCTAGATCGAACTGAACAGTTACTAAATGCAGGAACTGATATAATTGTTGTAGACATTGCACATGGTCATAGCGATAATGCAATAAATGCAGTTCATATGATAAAAAAGGCATTTCCAACTTGTGAATTAATTGCCGGAAATGTTGCTACGGGCCATGGTGTACAGGATCTCATCAAAGCTGGAGTTGATGCAGTAAAGATTGGTGTCGGGTCTGGTTCAATATGCATAACTAGAGTTATCACAGGTTCTGGAGTTCCGCAATTAACTGCCGTTGTAGATGGGGTTAAAGTAGCGAATGAACATGATGTGCCTGTCATTTCAGATGGGGGAATAAGGACATCTGGAGATGCTATAAAGGCCTTGGCTGCAGGAGCGTCCACTGTAATGGTTGGTAGTCTTTTCGGAGGAACTGATGAGAGTCCAGGCAAAACAATAGTGAGACATGGAAAGAAATTCAAAATGTATCGAGGTATGGCATCATTTTATGCATCCCTAGGCAGAAAATACAGAGAAGAAGGTTCACAGGTAATAGATGGAGAGGACCCTAATGACTATGTTCCTGAGGGTGTTGAGGCGATGGTACCGTACAAGGGAAGTGTTACTGATTTAATCAAGCAATTTGTAGGTGGATTAAGGTCGGGATTAAGTTATTGTGGAGCGAAAAATATCGCAGAGATGCAACGTAATGCCGAATTTGTAAAGATTACTCCAGCAGGTATCACGGAAAGTCAACCACATGATGTGGACGTAATGTAGGGATGAATACTACTTTATTAGTTACTAATTCGCAATACTAATCTGTATTGAAATACAATTTCTTAGAAACCTCTCTATTTGATCGAAAAGTTGAGCTGGCAACAGAAGGACTTGAACCGTACTTTCTCAATCACTAGTAAAATAAGATAATAATGTAATTTCTTCATTTCATGATGTGGATATTGTGGAACTTCATTTACTGCGTTAAAAAATGAAAATGGTTAAAATTATTGTTTAGATTGAAAGCTATTCGTTCAAATTAACAAACTCATTTACGACCTCAATTATTGTGTGCTTACAGTTTTTTTCTTTCAAGTGTTTGTTAACCAACTTAAAGAATCTGGTTACCTCATCAATTGTATCGTTTGCTTTATCATTCATTGTATCTAAGTATAAATTCGAAGCATACTATCTAATTACGTCAAAGCTCCATCCGTCGAGTTTATCAAACTTCATGTTTACAAAAGGGTGAAATTATAATCACTGGTATTATCGCAGCGACTATTAATGCTCCTTAACCTTCCCATGATAAAGGATTACAAAGGGAGTTTTTTACTTTACAGAATCCTAGAGTGAGAAATATTCGTAGTATATCAGTAAAAAATGAAGGACTAAACTCCGTTCAAGAACGCCTCAATAATACCGTGAGGGATAAAGAGAAGGTTATGCGTGGTATGAATACAAAAGACTCAGCACAAAAGATTATTGAGGCTATGAGGATACATTACAACTTCTGTAGAGAGCATAGCATAGCACTTTAGGTACTACCCCTAGCGAAGCAGCGGGAATTAAACTAAATTTGGAGGGAAACAATGTAGAAGCCTTAATAAGGTTGTCGAATAGTTTTTAAAAACCTATTTGGATAATAAGAATACATGTCTGAAGCGATATTAGTAGGTGCAAATTATTCTACGACAAATTGGACATCAAACTCAGTATCGACAGATTCTAAAAAGGTTTTACCCACTTATATTTTGAAAATGACTAAAGATGAGGATGGAAGAATAGTAATAACATGTCCAAATATGCAAGGCGTTATAACCGATGGAGAGAATGAAACCGAAGCACTGAAAAACGGTATTGAAGCATTGAATGCAATCTTAGAGGCACGAAAATTAGATAAAAAATATAACATCATAACATTACATACATTCAGTGGCTAAACTTCCAGTACTATCATCTAGAGATTTTATTAAATTTTTAGTCTCAAAAGGTTTTGTTTATGATCGTACCAATGGAAGTCATCACGTCTATAAGTTGGGTGACAGAATGGTAACCGTTCCTGAAAGAAGAAATGGTGAAATTAAAACAGGACTATTGAAAGGTATGCTGGAAGAAGGTGGATTAACCAGAGAAGATTTAATTAATTGGTGGAGCAGTTAAGAAAATAACCATGGCTTCTATGGATCTTGTAGAGATTGATTTCTGTGTTATTAAAGAGGATTTTAGTAGATTTGTATTAACAGATGAAACTGTAATAAAGGCAAAAATTGTGTTAAGGAAAATTTTCTTTACAGCATTAAACACGCCTGAAGGATATCCCGTAAATACCGGATTCGATGCAGTAAATGTAGTCGTTGCAAAAGTACCGGCAAGTCTAAAAAGAACTCCATCCCAAGAACCATTTATACCACAAGCAGAAAAAGGCACAGAGGTAACACACATGAAGGAAGATTTGCATCCTCAAGAATACATAACCGATAATGGCTTTAGAATAACTATCAAGCCAGTATTGACCAAGGTGTTCAGATACGATAAGTATAATATTTTTGGTGAGCCTATCTATAATGTCACTTTACAACAAATAACCGAAATTAATAAAATGGATTCTACTAAGATCTAAAAATCATATTAAATCACCCGATTTGCAGCACTAAGGTAGATCACCCGTTATCGCAGCAGAACTCAGACGGAAGTTCTGGTAAGTTATCGTGGTCTGATCAACAGGTGGTAAGTTAGGGGTTTATTGCCTTAGTCTTCTGGAAAATCTGTTTTATTTCCCTCAATAAC
>Ga0134121_10002206_pt1 | contig 17104 bp, 14 predicted proteins | sample KB301_FD_96463 | JGI IMG/M metagenome (GOLD analysis project Ga0134121, IMG submission 96463) | Terrestrial soil microbial communities without Nitrogen fertilizer from Kellogg Biological Station, Michigan, USA - KB3-0-1 | ecosystem: Environmental > Terrestrial > Soil > Unclassified ... | reverse complement strand
CCTCATGGTCAAGGAGGGCGTAATGGACAATCCAAAGATCGATGCTGTCTTTGGTATCCACATCGATTCTCGAACCGAGATTGGCAAGATCAAATACAAGCCGGGAGCATTTATGGCATCGAGCGATTGGTTCTCGATAAAGATCAAGGGAAAACAGTCACATGGAGCATACCCATGGCTCGGGATCGATCCCATAGCGGTTGCTTCACAGATCTACACCGGATTGCAGATGATCGTGTCACGCGAATCGGAATTGACCAAGGCCCCGGTCGTCATCACCGTTGGAAAGATCAACGGGGGAGTGAGGGAGAACATCATTCCAGAAGAACTCACAATGGCCGGCACGATTAGGACACTTGATTCGGCAATGCAGAAAGACGTTCATGAAAAGATCAGGCTTACGGCAACCAAGATCGCCGAAAGCATGGGAGCGACCGCTGAGGTAACCATCGATACGAAAACGCTGGTCACATACAACGCCCCCGACCTTGTGAAGAAGACATTGCCATCTCTCGTAGAAGCGGCCGGTAAGGACAACGTGATCGAAACAGAGTGGGTCACTGGTGCCGAAGACTTTTCTTACTATGGCACCAGGGCTCCCGCTTTCTTTTTCCAGCTCGGCGGGATGCCGAAAGGTAAGGATCCCAAAACCGCGGCCGCTCATCACACGCCGGATTTTTATATAGACGACAGTAAGCTGGATGTCGGAGTCAAGGCGTTTTGCAACGTCGTCTTTAACTATAAATAGATCCATTCAGAATTGTCCGACTTCCGAAAAATTCGGACCAAGTCATGGCGATTTGTATCGGATTGGATAAAATAGAAAGGAAATGATCCTTTTGATTCAAGTTGCGCCGACGTCAATGAGGTTACTTCATGGGGCTTCGGCGATTACCGACGTTGCCTGGAACTCGATTAACGGACTGATCACGGATACCATCGAGCGGTTGCCCTATGTGTTAGCGGGTCTTATTGTTTTTGCTCTCTTTTACGGGATCGCGCGCCTTTCTAAAGGTTTGTTCTGGGTGGCTTCCAAACACGCCAATCTTGACCCAAGACTGCGAATTTTGTTCAGCCGTCTGATCGCGGTTTCGCTAACAGTATTGGGACTGTTTACTGCTCTTTCGGTCATCATTCCATCATTTTCATTTGGAAACATAATCGCGGGCTTTGGCCTTACATCGGTAGTTATTGCCTTTGCCACCAAGGATATAATCAGCAATCTCTTGTCCGGCGTGATGATCCTTTGGACGCGGCCTTTTCAGATCGGCGATTATCTTTTTATGGGGGCCCATCAGGGTAAGGTCGAGTATATCGGCGTCCGGGCAACGTCTTTAAGAAAAGACGATGGGGAGCTGATACTTATTCCGAACGGCGAAATGTACTCCAGCGCGCTGACAATTCGCGGGGCAGGGGCTTTGCGGCGGATGAACTTAAAATTCAGTATTGGCTATGAGGATGAGGCTTCGAAAGCTAAAGAACTCGTTATCAAGGCTATCGGCGTGCTCGAGTTTATCGTCAAAGATCCGCCTGTAGATGTTTATGTAACTGATCTGAATACCGATGGCATAAGCATAACCGTGAATTTCTGGATCAATACTGACAAGATCCGTCCGCGGGCTGCTTTTGATGCTGCCGCGATTGCCATAATGGACGCCCTGGACAACGAGGACATCGAGTTATTTCCGCCTGGATCGGTCATTGTTCAAAGACCTGGAGATGGAAATAACAACAGCTCCGAGTCCGAACCAGTCTCGAATTCAAAGCTCGATCTTTGACGTGGCAAAATGAGAAAGTCAATTTATGGGCGGCTGTGGATTTTGTTGCGGCTGTTGCAATTGTGGGACCAATCGGCTTGCTCCCGAACCTCGAAACAGCGGCGTAAAGGCCCATTTTGAATGGTTTTCCTCACCATAATACGAGAGTACTGAACGGCTTTTACTTGAGCTTATCACCCCGATAAACGGGGTATTATCGGTGGCGTCCGACGAGAAGCTGTCCTCTTCTGGTTCTTGCGGCTCAGAGGGGCTGATATTATTGAGTGAATTCACAATTACCACCACATAGCGGTCGAAAACAGGGCTCGGATTTCCCGGAAGCAATCCATTGTTATAGTCCTGAACCCGTTTTGCAATTCGCGCCAGAGCTTGAGGTTCAGGTTGTATGAGCCGCCATTTTCCGTCGGCACTAAGCGGGTCGATCGCCGCTGATGCACGAAGGATCTGTCGCTGCCTTGTCCCCTGCGGCAAGCCATTGAGCAGGTCATCCATCGAGTTTGGCAGCTTCGCGCCGCGATAGAATTGGACGTACTGCTGGATGGCATAAGCTACCTCTTCGCCGCGGCGGATAGCTTCAAGTTCCTTCTCCCGCTGGACTTCGATCTGGACGCTCGGCGCCGCTGCGAGCAGGGCTATTGCCAATAACGTCATGATCGCCATTACCGAAAGCAGAGACATTCCTGCTTCCGGACCAGGACGCGGATCAATTGTCCGTGTCGTCGTCATTGGTGTCTTTATCTTTGTCTTTAACCGGGTCCACATCTCTCGGCCGTTGGCGCGGAGGTACTTGCTGTTGCATTTGGGGTGATTGCTGCTGAGGGAAACTGCGAACATTTCCACCGGGCATGTTCGGATTCGGATAGCCTGGAGTCGTATAAGTCGGCCCATTTGAGAATTCCGAGCCGGGGAAGCCGCCGGACGGGCCGACAGACGGCGGTCCAGTTTTTACCAGGGCTAGCTTATAACGGAACCCAAGGTTCACATCCTCCACGACTGTTTCCTCGGATGAGATACTCATCAGCCGAAAACGGCCCGAAACAACATCGTTAAGCCTTGCAGCGGTCGGAAGCTGCTTGCCCTGCTCCATAAAATAGGCAGTGTCGTTGTTATACCTCTTTCTCGCGATCATCCCAACGTAGGTGAACTGCGGCCGCGGAGGGGCCTGGACGTTGAAGTAGACTCGGTTCGAAAAGATCTTACCGTCAGGGGATTGTACTAACACGTCCTTTTGCCCCTCGCTCGCGATAAGTGCCGCGGGGATTTCAGTAACAAGCTTTTGCGGGCTGACGTATGTCGTCGGCATTTGGCTCTGGTTAAAGTAGACCTGTAGATCCGGCGTTATACGGTCGCCATTTATCTCCATACGAAATCCAGCGGAGCCAGCATAGACATTTTGGGGCATCACATAGGCTATCTGGACTGGTGGTGTCGGCGTCGGAGTTGGGGTTTTTGTTTGGATCGGCACGGGGGTAGCCTGACCCGGCGGAGGCGGCTCGTAGAAAGCAAAAATGTTACGGCCTGCATCCGGAGCCGGCGGTGTCATACCACGATAAGCAATTTCCGTTGTTGAGTCTGTGAAAATCTGCTGATCATCAGAGGGAAGGTTAAACTTACCATTACTCTCAGGCTTTGGCGACGACGCAACCTTCGCGGGAGAGGGTGTCGGAGCAATTATCACTTTCGCTCCGGTTCCAAAACTCGGCCCAAAGGCCCAAAAAAGAGCGATCAGCGAAAGAGTGCCAAGCCCTGCAGCTGCAATGATCTTATTTCTTTCGGTTGGTGTTTTCCCGGCAAACAGCTGCATTATTGTGAAACTCCTTTTTCCGGTTCCGCGGCCGTGACCATAGGATTAAAATCGGGCCGCCGGAAATAGGCTGCTAGTTCGATGCGCAGGCTGACAGTTTCACCATGTGCCTTGCCGCGGGGCCCAGTCGGCTGTTGCTGAGGAAACTGCTGTTGGATTGGATTGGTCGGCATTCCCGGATACTGATTCTGGTTCATCGGCCTTCCGGTAGTCGGATTCACCATACCGTAGTTAGGCGAATTGGGTGTCACCAACTTGCCGCTTCCCGGATTGATCACACCGCCGTATATTTGTCCGTTGAGTGTAGGCTTGGCCGCATTGGGCGAATTCGATTGTCCGTCTGCGGTCTGCGGATGGGCCTGACTGTCCGATGGTTCGAGTTCGATCGAACTTATGATCACGAAATCGTTACCGCCGCGTTCGACGTCGTTTACGAAGCGGCGAAGATTCTGGTAAGAACCCTCGAGAGTCATAGTTACGTAAACGCCGGGAAAGAGGCTGCGGAACTTGGAGCGCCCGCGCTCTTCGTCAGTTTGCTTTCCGTTGCCCTGATCGGCTGCATCCAGATATGTATAATCGGGACCGGTCGAATTGATCAGACCATACGAGCCGATAAGTCCATTGATCTTTTGGTAAAGAGCATTCTTGCCGACCGCTGCAACAGGCAGGTAATTCAGCTGGAAATCGTTTACGCTGTTTATCAGTTTGACGGCCTGCGATTCGGCGCTTGTAAAATCTCCGTATTTACCCTGGGCCGATGTCAATTCTTCCTGCAAACGGTCGCTCTCGACCCGATTATGCTCAACTTGGCGGTTTGACGGTACAACCGCGAAAAGATAAAGCAATAACACGGCGAGCAACGCCATAGACGAAACTCCCACCGCGCCGATCTCAGATTTGCCCCACATGCCCCCGTAAACTCGTCTGGGGCGATTTGCGGGAGCTATCTCGATCCGGGGCTCCTTTTCGAAAACCAGAGTTTCGTCACCGGTAAGAAGGACTGTTCGATTTGGTTCCTCGACAACAACAGCTGCGTCCTTGGTCGAACCATAGTCGTTCACGTGTATCTCAGCCGGCTCTTGCTCCGCACGTGTTTCGGGCAGGTCTTTTCGTTCGGCCATTATCGGTCACCTCCCGCCTGCGCCACATCACCTACCGGACTTTCCGCGTAACCTGAACTCGGGATGTAAATAACGTGAAGGGTATATTCGGTATAGTTCATTCCCCTCTCATTCTTTTGAAGATCCTGTCCTTTAAGCTCCGCCTGAAACTGCCCCGAACTATTCATCGAGTCGATCATCGAGACAACGGTCTGGTAATCACGGCTAAGCACACTCAGTTCAAGCTCTGCTTTCGTCTTATCACCGTCAGAGTATACGTTGGCGACTTTGATCCGGGACGCGCTGACGCCGCCTGGGAGGACAGATTCCAGATCTGCGAATAGACGAGACCAGCCAAATGTTTTATTTGCTACGAGTTTATGAGCGGAGATAAGCAACGCCTGCTGTTCCGGCGACAATTTTTGCTGGACCTGAGCCCCTTTGTCGTTAAGCTGCTTGATGTCCTCCTGCATCTGCCTATTGTGGACAGCGGACAGGCTATTCATTTGGGAATTGCTTCTAAGCTGGACGAAGCACATGAGAGCGCTAATGGCTGCCGCTACAAGAAGAAGGAGCGCGAGCAAATAAGGCAAATTCCTGTTCCTAAAAGGATGAGTTGAAAGGTTTAGCTTGGTGATCACGGCTTGGTACTTCATTGGCCCGCTCCGGCTAACCTGCGGGCTGTCCGTATATAACGGCACACGCAGAGTTTAACACGAAATCTTACAGAAGTCTTTCACGTTTCAGCCGTGCGAAAGTTGCAAAAACTATTCGGGACGCGAGGGAAGAGGAAGAGCCGGGTCGGCAGGGGCCATCTCGCTATACGTGCAAACGCGGTTACGGCCTTCTCGTTTTGCCCGGTACAGGGCTGAATCGGCCATTTCGACGAGTTCGATGGGATCGCTTGAATCGTCCGGAAAACCCGCAATACCTATGCTGATCGTGACGTGGTGGTTATCGGCTTGCTGGCCCCGTTTCATTACACTAAACGCTTCTTCTTCAATAGAGGAGCGAATTCGTTCTGCCGCGATCTCGGCTTGAGCCAAGTCTGCATCGAGAAGGAATGCAGCAAACTCTTCTCCACCAAACCGCGCCGCGGCGTCTCCGCTTCGCAGGCTTTTTACGATACACGCCCCTATCTCTTCGAGAGTTTTACTGCCGGTTAGATGACCGTAGCTGTCATTGACCTTTTTGAAATGGTCGATATCCATCATCAAGACGCAAAAACCGCGGCCTTCGGATTTTGAACGGGCAGCCTCGCGGCGAAGTTCAGAGAAAAAGGACCGACTGGAAAGTAAGCCAGTGAGGTCATCGTGAGATATAAGGCGATGGATCTGCTGCTGGTATTCGCGATCGATCTCGTCCAGAAGATCAAATCTCAGAATGTGCTCGCCGATCATGATCTTATCGCCATTTTGGAGCTTTTCTCCGGTTATTCGGCGACCGTTAAGGAATGTCCCGTTTCTCGATTCGAGGTCGGTAAGAAGGTAATCGGTTCGTCCCGTAATGTCCTCGACCACTTTTTTTATCGATGCATGCATTCTCGAAACCTTGGTATCGTTAATTCGGACCCCGGCTTCGAGCGCGCGCCCCAGCACAACCTCGTCCCGTTCGAGCGGGATAGGGACAGCGATCAGGTCGCCAGTCAGAAAGACAAGAGACGGCCTAAGGTCGCGCGATGGGACGGCGGATTCATGCATATTGTCTCGGGACAGGATATGTGAGAGATATGCCCGACTACTAGGATATCGCAAACCGCGGATGAAATTCCACAAGTTTTTGGCGCGATCATCTTCCTTTTCATTAGTGCTCGCCTGATTTAGAGATTCGCCCATTAGCATTTAACATAAGCCTAGATGCGAGTACTGTTCGTAAAGTTGGGAAGTATCGGCGATATCGTCCACACCTTGCCTGCACTTGCTGCAGTCGGGCACGCTTTGCCCGACGCCGAGATCTCCTGGGCCGTCGAATCCCGCTCGGCCGAGATACTTCGCGAAAACACTCTGATAGACAATTTGATCGAAGTAGATACTCGTTCATTGCGGGCCGGAAGATCGGTCGATCAGATACTGCCGGAGATTCGCAGGCAAGTGACGGGAATTCGAAAGTTTAGATTCGATGTGGCAATTGACTTTCAAGGTCTACTGAAATCCGCCTTGATAGCGAAACTTTCCGGCTCAAAAAGTCGGATTGGATTTGCTCGCAAAGAACTGCGAGAACCGGCAAGCAGGGTACTTTTGACCAAGAGCGTCAAAACCGACCCCCAGGTCCACGTGATCCGAAAGAATCTCCAGTTGCTTGAAGGCGCGCTGAAGATACCGGTGCCCGATTCGGGCTTTGAGTTTCCGATCCAGACCTCTCCTGGCGACATTGCGGAAGCCGGCGAAATAGCCGAGCAAGCGGCCGGACACTTTGCGATTTTGAATCCGGCGGGTGGTTGGGTGACAAAGTTATGGCACGCGGAAAAATTCGGTATGCTTGCCGACCGAATTTGGGAGCAACACGGGTTAACTTCGGTCGTGGCAACAGGACCGAAAGAGATCGATCTCGCAAGAAAGGTGGAAGCGGCCAGCCGGTCTGGCAAGCTATTGTTGCGGCAGCCATCCCTCAAAGCCTTCTACGAGCTTGTTCGCACAGCGAAAGTTTACGTGGGCGGTGATACCGGTCCGACCCACTTGGCCGTCGCGGCGGGAGCACGTGTTGTAGGTATTTTTGGCCCTACGGAGTGGTGGCGAAACGGAAGTCCCTCGCCGGGCGATATCTGCGTTGAGCGTATGGACATCGGCTGCCGTATAGATTGTCATCGAAGAACTTGCAATAACTGGATCTGTATGGATATAAATGTGGAAACCGTTTTCGAGGCTGTGGGACGCCGATTAGAGAACAAAAACTAAATGCCGATGCCGTCGGCGATATTCAGATATAATTAAGTAAATGAAGAGATCCTGTTTTGTCGCGCTGTTTAGTTTGTGTTTGGCGGTGCTTGTGACATGTGCGGCCGGCCAAACTGACGGAGCGAGTGCGGTCACAAACCGCCCCTTCAACTATGGCGAGACGTTGACATACGATGGAAAGGCCAAAGTAAGTTCATTGCTGCCTGCTACGTCCGTCGCGGATTTGACGTTTACGGTGGCCAAAGCTCCTGATTCCAATAATTATGTGATCACGGGAAATGCCAAGTCGAAAGGGACGCTGGTAAAGATGTTTAGTTATAGCTTCCTGGAAAACTACGAGTCCACGATCGACTCCGCGGAATTCAAGGCGCTGAAATCGACTCATCATGACGTTCAAAAGGAACGTGTTCGAGATGGCCTTGCAACATTTGACTACGGTCAGAAGCGTGTGACCTATGTCGAGACTGATCCCGGGGACCCCATGCGGCCGCCGCGAAATATCGCGTCAAACCTCGAAGGAGTGACTCATGACATTGTGTCTGGCTTGTATTCGATCCGACTTCGGCCCTTGGAGCTGAACAAAACCTTTGAAGTGACCATTAGCGACTCCGGGCTCGTCTATAAAGTGCCGGTCCGAGTCACTGCCCGTGAGCAGCAAAAAACGATCTTCGGTAGGATCTGGTGCTGGCGGATCGAGCCTGACGTTTTCGGTCCCGGCAGAATAATAGACAGGGAAGGGAAGATGATTATTTGGGTAGCCGACGACGCTCGCCGAATCCCGGTCCGGGCCACGATCGATACATTTGTTAAAATAGACATACGGTTGAAGTCGGCTAGCAATCTTAAGCAGACTTAGATTCAGGAGTCTTTCCATTGATCGGTCAATTCTCCGGGTGGGACAGCCATGGGGAACTGAACAGTATCGACCAAAAAGGCTACCGTCTGAATCGATGAGAGCGGGTTCCGACGATCATTGAATTTGGGGGTGACGCTTCTTACCTCCGTTACCTTCAGCCCCTTCATCTCGGCCTTATAGGTTTGGAAGAGCTGATTAAACTGGTTCCGGATCTCGACGGTCAGGGTTGCGTCTTTCAGTTTTTGGTTGTTCATCATCTTGTCGTAGAAAAACGCAAAAGAGCCCTCTAGCTCCATCTGCACAGTCACCTTTACCTGCTCAGACCTTGATTTGCCGGTGTAGGTGTAGCTGAAGCTATTGATCTCGAGGTCTCCGACATGGCCGAGGTCGGAAGAGCTTCCGCGAATTCCATCGACCTTAAGATAAGATTTTTGACCCATGGTCCCTCCGTATAAAAACCTGAATCTTTCAATTGAATAAGGCTTGTTGATCAAAAATATTTCATCGTCTAATACTATTTTTTATCGTCGGGTTAAATCGTTTATAATTATTACTTTACGTTAACAAAATCGAATCCACGGGAGGTTAGGACTGATGAAGACTGAAACACTTACTTTTGAAACGCCGGATGGGCAGACGACTGCTTATGTCGCCACGCCAGATACGGACACCAAAAAATCCGTACTGATCATCCAGGAATATTGGGGAGTCAACGATCATATCAAGGATATTGCCGGACGGTACGCGAATGAAGGTTTTATTGCGATCGCACCTGACCTCTACCGCGGTAAGATCGCCAAGGACAAGAATGAGGCATCGGATCTAATGGCTTCCCTTAAGCTTGAGGATGGCCTCGCAACGATCAGGGCAGCGATTGAAGAGGGGATGGAGAAATACGGCGCGATGCATTTTGGGATCAACGGATTTTGCATGGGCGGTACATATGCGTTGAGGGCCGCATGCGAATTAGAAGGGATCAGCGCGGCAGCGCCGTTTTATGGCGATATACCTCCTGAAGAGGTGTTGAAAAAACTGACCGTCCCAACCATCTTCGTTTCTGCAACTCAAGACGCGTGGATCAATCCTCAGAAAGTCGCGACCCTGGAAGGGATCGTCGAGAAATATGAGCTGCCCGTGACCGTTGCAAAATATGAGGCAGATCACGCCTTTTTTAATGATCAGCGACCCGAGGTTTATAATGAAGCCGCCGCCAAGGACGCCTGGGCGCAGGTTATCGAGCTCTTCAACGTCAATCTTTGACCCAATTCATATTGCGCGGCGAAATGACCTTTAGCCTATTAGTTCTTCGAGCTCCTCGATATTCGGCAAAGAGGTTCGAGCTCCAACGGCTCGACATTTAAGTGCTGCGACCGCATTTGCCATTCGCGCGCTATCTTCAACGTTCTTTCCATTCAAAAGCCCGTGAAGTAGTCCAACACGGAAGGCGTCGCCGGCTCCCGTAGTGTCTTTACAGCCGCCCGGAACCGCGAAGCCCGGCGTTTCTATAAATGTCTCATTACAGAGCAGCAACGAGCCTTCTTCGCCAAGAGTGACACCGACTATTTTGCAGCCAAAAATAGATTTGATCTCCCGGAGAGCTTCGCTCATATTTGCGTGCCCGAAGAGCTTTTCGGGAAAGTCCGCGGATGCGACAAAGATGTCAACATGCGACAGTAGCTCCTGGACCCCTTCAAATAAATTGTCGATGTCCACGGACACAATTGTTTCCGTTTCTTTTGCTCGCTTTGCCAAAGCCAGACAGGCCTTCGCGTCGTGGGGCGTGAAATGGAGTACCTTTCCACGCTCTACCATCTCCAAAGGAGCTTCAGCCGCCTTAAATGCCAATTTTGCATCGCGTTGCCAGAGCACGGTTCGTTCACCGCTTCGTTCATCGATGACAATAAAGGCGATTTGGGTCGTGGCTCCCTCTATTTGTCGGGCAAATGTTAGATCAACGCCTTCGTCTCGCAATGTCTGCAAGCCAAAGTCACCCGCGGAGTCCGTTCCAAAGCGTCCGATGTAAGAAGTATTTGCTCCGAGCCGCTGAAGCCCTACCAGCGTTGTCGCCACCTCTCCGCCGGCCGCTTGGACGTAATCGAGTAATTCGACCTTGGAATTGAACGCCGGATATTCGGGTACGCGGATAAGAAAATCGACGGCATTCGTGCCGAAACCGATCACGTCAAACTCGCGATCGGTTCTTAGTTGAAAGGGAAATTGCATCAGTCGGACCAAGGGTCAATTTTTTTAAGTTTTTCGCAGTGAAATCTTGCAAAACGAGCGCCGTACAAGTTAGATTGTTTAGCATACCGATTTTTGCTTGATTTGTAAGTGTCCGCAATAAAGAATTTATTATTTTTCGGAGATCGTAAAAATGCCGACCACTGTATGTCCCGAATGTGATGAAGAGGTTTACGTCGATGCTGACTCGGAACAGGGTGATATTGTGACTTGTGATGAATGCGGCTCGCGGTTAGAGGTCGTTGGACTCGATCCCATCGAGGTTGATCTGCACGAGGAACACGAATCGGACGACGTTGCCGATCCGGACCTTGCGTACGATTTTGAAGATGACCGCTACTGAGGCTTAAGGCTGTCCCTTGTATCCCGACCGGTTTTGCTTGATCAAATAACCTTTTGTAGATTCGATCCTGACCTGATGAAATTTCCCGTCATCGCGATTCGTCTCTCCCGGATAGATGGCGATCGCATATGACGAGGTTATTTCTTCCGCCAGCGACTTGAAAAGGTCCTCAAAATTCTTGTCAGTTGCATAAAAGGTTTTGCCGCCCGTCAGGTCAATTAGGCCGCTCGCTTCAAGCGGAGTCAGCAGGGGCTTTGAGCCCATCTGGAACCTCGAGAACGACGGCAGGATCACAGAGAAGACGCTAGTTTCCGATTGATGCGCCCGCTCGATAACGGTTTTGGGCGAAACGACGTCACCAACCGGAAAGCCGTCTGTTACGATGATGACGGCACGCTTGGGAAATTTTTCCCGCACCTTTGGCGGCGACTTTTTCACGATCATGCGGATCGCGTCGTCCACAGCATCGTATGCATGTGTTGACAGTCCGTCGGCGTCGCGCTCCAGTTTATTAAATATTTTTCCCAATTTGTCCGGTCGATTTGTGAATGACTGAAGAGTCATCACATTCATTCCAAAAGCCGTCACTGCAATATAAGAATCGTATCCTGCTAGCCGGTCGAAAAATATCTGCATTGCTCGCTCAAGCTTTCCAAGTTCTTCCGGAGTCATGCTTCCTGAAACGTCCAGTGTGAAAACGATCGACAGCGGGCGCCCCGTATCGCTCTTCATGATCGGCTGGAAAAAATCGGGGTTGCGAACCTTACCGTCTTCAAGAACCTTAAAATCGTTCGGCTGGAGGTTCTTTACGGGATTGCCGTCCTTATCGGTTACGGAAACTTCAAAAGAGACCAAGTCGGTGTTTACGCGCACCACATCATCCGACTTCTGTGCCATCACGGCCGCAGAATTGGCGACAAGTGCCAGAAATAAAAAGGCCAGAAATCTGAACATTCTAAACGAATACGGACGGAACGCTGTCGGTGTTCCATCGGTCAAAATGACCGACTTCTACTTCATTTTGAATCGTCTTTTGTACACAAGTTTGCCCAGGGGTCATCGTAAATAAGATATTTCTCAATAAATTGGCCAGTTCGGCAACTCAAGTTCTTGGCACAAGGTTTGTAGTAGTTTAACCGGAAGATCCGAAATCGGCCTTCCGGGACGACTGCGTAATGCTTCGTTCCATTTTCCCACAAGAACCTGGTTTTGTAACGAAAATGAAGCTTCCGATAGCATTAAGCAGGTCTTGGCCAGCCCGGATCCTGTGGGGTTTAGTGGCTGCCGTTGCTTTATTTGCGGTCGGAATGGCGACTGCCCGCCTTGTCTTGTTCTCTTATGAGCGACTGGCTGTTCTAGCCGTGTCGTGTTTAGTGTCCGCGCTTGTCAGCCGGTATCACCCGGACGTTCCTTTTACCCGGTTTAAGTTTTCTATGAAGGACGTTCTTGCTCTCTGGGGCGTGCTCTGGATCGGCATGAGCGGCGGGCTTCTCCTAGCTGCGGTTTCGGCAACGCGCAGCGCGATGGCGTTTCGCGGCCGGCGTGACGAGAGTTTCTACAGGGCAGCGGTCGATGTCGTCGCAGTGTATGCCGGTTCGACGGTTTTTTACCTTTCTTTGGGATATATGCCTTACACCCAGGGAACCATGGTAGCAGGCGACCTTGGTTTTTCGGTTTCAGTTGTGACGGCCGCGTCTTTGATGGCTGCTACTCAGTATCTTATCGGGTGTTTCCTGAGGTATCTCTTCGATCGCTTTGAGGGGGCCGTTCGGATAAATTCGCTGATTGTCGAACACTTTGCATTCCCGATCGTCGGATATTTCACTAGTCTCCTCTTCGCGTTCCTAACCTATTTTACGTTCCTCCGGTTCGGGACCGAATTCGGGATCGTACTTGTCCCAATCGCGATACTTGGTGACCTCGCCTTTCGCGTGCACACCGCACGGCTCGGGCAACAAACGAGACAGATCAGCGAGGCGAGCCGAATACATCTTGCGACAGTGGAAGCTCTCGCGACTGCGATCGACGCGCGAGACCAGGTCGGTATCGGCCATGTTCGCCGAACGCAGATATATGCCATCGGCACAGGCGAGCTGCTGGGATTGTCTGAAGCAGAGATCAGCGCTCTCCGAACCGGAGCGTTGCTTCACGATATCGGAAAACTGGCAGTGCCTGATCATATCTTGAATAAGCCGGGCCAGCTCACCTCTTCCGAGTTTGAAAAGACGAAGATCCACGCATCGGTCGGCGGATCGATACTCGAACGCATCGGATTCAACTATCCAGTAGTGCCGACGGTGAAATACCATCACGAGTGCTGGGACGGAAGCGGTTATCCAGAAGGGTTGAAAGGAGGCAATATTCCTCTAACCGCTCGGATACTTTCCGTCGCGGACGCGTATGACACGCTTCGAGGTGCTCGTCCTTACCGTCCGCCAGTAAACCGGGAGGAAGCCTGCAATCTGCTAATGAGTGGAGCGGGGGTTCAGTTCGATCCAAAAATAGTAAGCATTTTCCTTAAGAATTTGTGGCGCTTTGATCTGGAGATCGAAGCCAACGGCCTCGAGTATACAGAACAGACCGACGAATTTCAGCATGTCAGCGACGCTGAGCTAGCATCGGAAAAGCGCTACGTCGAACAGATAAAGAGGGCAAACAAGGAGGTCTTCACCCTTTACGAAGTCGCGCGCGATTTCAGCTCATCGACCAACCTTCATGAGACGCTTGAACGTTTTACAGGCCGCATCGCCACCTTCGTCCCATTTGATACTTGCTCGGTTTTCCTTTTTGAAGAGGGCGGTGAAACTGTAATTCCAGCTCATTCGGCTGGCCACGTAAGTTCGTCGTTCAAGGGCCGGAAGATCAGGATCGGCGAAGGCCCAACCGGTGAAGTTCTCGAAACTCGAAAGCCTGTTCGAAATGCAAACCCGCTCCGTGATTTTAATGCCTCGCAGCATGAAGGCGTCAGTGATTATGTAATTATGATGTCGCTGCCGCTGATAGCGGATGACAAGCTAGTCGGCGCCGTAAGCTTGTATTCACGCGATCAGTACTTGCGGTATGAACGAGAACATCTGCGGCTTCTCGAAACTATCTCAAAAATGGCTGCGGAGGCGATTCTTAAGTCGCAGCAGCACCTCATCACGGAGACGCACGCACTGACCGACCCGATGACTGGATTACCTAACGCTCGAAGTCTGCGAATGCATTTCGACAAGGAAGTGAGCCGCGCCCAGCGGAACGATTCCCATTTTCAGCTGCTTATGCTGGATCTCGATGGATTTAAGGCCGTCAACGACAATTTCGGTCATAAAGTTGGGGATCGGATGCTGAAAGAGGTTGGCAAAGTCATTCTCGCGCAATTACGCGACTACGACTTTCTTTCGAGGTACGCCGGAGATGAATTTGTTGCGCTGATCGGTGACACCCAGGCGCGGGATGTTGCTGAGCTCTGCGAACGTATCGAACGGGCTGTAGGGGAATTTACCATTCCGGTATCAACGGATAAGGAGGCTCACGTAGGAGTCAGCGTCGGAGCCGCCAGCTATCCCGAAAATGGATCATCATTTGATGAGCTCGTCGTGGAAGCCGATAAGGCGATGTATGCCCGAAAGGTCGCCCGCAAGGCCGAATGCGCTGCCGAAGCATCCGCTTTGGCGGCGCCAGAAGTAAAGCTCGAAGAAGTTTCGCAGTTTGTCGGCCCGCTTAGGGTCGAAAAAATTCAGGAATCGGAGCTGTCCCCGGACTCGTACGTTGTCCAGCTCGATGAAACCCACATAGTCTCTGCAGCTGTCAACTAAGTTGGAACGCAAACTACGGGCCGTCGAAATCGGAGATCGGCGGCCCGTTCAACCGGATCAAAAAGCCTGAGAAAATCTAAAGTGGATATGCTCCTGTTTTAAGCGATAGTTCGCAGGGGGGCCGGATGGCTGCGGTATCAGGAATGTTGGGGGATTCAAAAGATACCCAAAATCCACCGCAAAGTCCCCGCCCACCGGCGTCTTCAATTGCAGACCTATGCCAATAGTGTGCGACCAGACCGCGCGCAGATTGTGGCGAAAAACGTCATTGGGTACATCGTTTCGCGGATTAAAAAGGTCACTCACCTTTGCAAAAACGTTTCCTCCGTCGTAAAAAGTTACGGCCCTTAGCGACTTCGTGAGAGCAACTCTTGCTTCCACATTTGTGATCGCCAGCGCATTTCCGCCGAATGGGACTGTAAAAGGATCCAGGGTAAGCGGATTGCCCTTGCTGTCGTGAAAAATGCCTTGTGGAACCTCGACAACACGAGGTCCTGCCGATTCAAAATCAAATCCGCGAATGGTGGTTGAGCCGCCCGCAAAGAAACGCTCGCTAATTGGAAGAATGCCATTAAGCTCGGCAAACTGCGGATCAGAAAACTGCTCGCGGCGCGAAAACAAATTCGAAAGCCCGAGAATGACGCGGCCCGCAAACGTTAATCTTGGAAACTGCGGGATCGTATAGAAGGATTCATACTCGAACTGAAACTTGTTGAACCCGATGTTCGATCCTAGAGCCGGAAAGGCGACGTTATAATCGGCGGTCAGATAATCTCCCTTGGTCGGGTCGCCCGCGTTGTACCTGCACGGGCTGCCCGGTTCGCCTTTGGCGATTATCTCCAACAGACTGTACTTCACCGAGCAATTTTGCCGCGTGTCCCGGACAAACGTCGCACCGAAGCCCGAAATGCGAATGTGCTGATCCGGCCGCAGCAGGTCCTTGATCAACAAGCTTTCAATATTAACGAGCCTGACATCTTCGAACCTATAACGGAAAAAGAGAACGCTTCTCGTTTTGCGGCTAATTGTGCGGTTTGACTCTACCGTCAGGAACGCCCTGTTTATCGTCGGGTCGCCTGCCGGATTACCAAAATCGTCGATCGGCTTGCCGTTTTCGTCGACGCGCTGGACGATACCGAAAGTTCCTTTATCAAACGCCGACCGAAAGAAGCGCGTAACCGTGGAATCAAGCTGATAGCCAAGCGTAATGGTGAGTGGTGCAAAACGGTCCTTGCCGTCGCGAAGAAATCTCGGATGTATGAAATCGAACTGGACGAGCTGCTGACGCTGGCTCCAGCGAACACGAGCTCCACCCTGCCATAGTTTCCCCATCAGATCGAAGTGGCGGATATCAAAGAACCCGCTCAAACCGTAATCCGTTGAAAAACCACCTCCGTATTGAGCCAGCCTGGGAGCTTGTTCGGTGACGCTGATGATAATGTCGCGGATACGGGTTCCGTCAGGCCGCTCGCCCGCAGCCTGCGGTTTAATCTCAACGTTACTGAATACATCGGTCGCATAGAGATTCTGCTCACTTGTATAGATGTCGGCAGACCGCAGCAGCTGATTTGGATGAAGCGTAACGGCCTGCAGGATAGCGCTCTCTTTGGTCTGCTCATTGCCGGTCACGAGCACGCGCCCAATTATGACCTTCTTACCCTCGTTTTCAACGTTGAAGACTACCTTTGCGAGCTTTTGTCCGGTTGTCGGATCGTCCGGCTCCTCTATCAGCGAAGGAGTTACCTTTGCATCGAAATAACCGGCGTTGGCATAATGCTCACCCAGCTTTCGCGCGGCATTACGCACTTTTGCCCGCGAATAGTTCTGTCCAACGATTGGCGGCAGCTGATCCAACAGCGTGTCTTTCGGCACTTCGATATTTCCCGTGACATCAACACTATTGACTACAGTCGGCGGGCCTTCCTCCACCACAAACGTAATGATCAAATTATCGGCTGTCGGTGAGACGCCGCGATTTACCCGAACCTGAGCGTCGCGGTATCCCAGCTCGCGCATAAGCGATTTGATCGTTGACACGTCCTCCTCGAGAATGGTTTCACTCGTATATCCGCGGCCATATCCAAGGTATGGTATCCACCCCAGAATGTTAGGGGTCTGCGTTCCCAACACCGACTTGATGTCGTCAACCGTCAATTCATTGGTACCGGTCAATCTGATCTCCGAAAGGGTAAACTTGCGGTTAAGATCGACCTTGTATTTTAGTTCGACAGTCTTTCCCATGAGCTCGGTGTCGGTCAGGGTCGAGCACAGAAATTCAGTTTCGTTTG
>Ga0134121_10002204_pt1 | contig 17109 bp, 12 predicted proteins | sample KB301_FD_96463 | JGI IMG/M metagenome (GOLD analysis project Ga0134121, IMG submission 96463) | Terrestrial soil microbial communities without Nitrogen fertilizer from Kellogg Biological Station, Michigan, USA - KB3-0-1 | ecosystem: Environmental > Terrestrial > Soil > Unclassified ... | reverse complement strand
CGCTGCGCCGTCAGCTTCGGTATCCGTAAAGAAACGGCCGTTGGCAATAGTTCGATTGTCGATATCCGCAGTGTTAGCGGTCGCACCGATCACGTTTACATCGTCAAGCAATTGATCGTTGCGCTTTATCTGTGACGGTGTCCCGCGCGCCTTGGCGCCGATCTTACCGATCAGGCTGGCGTGATCTCTGAGGTACTCATAATCGTCCAGCGTCAGTTCTTTATTGCGGCGTTGCGCGGCCGCGATGGTGTCGGTGTCTTTGAAATCCTCGAAGGGATTGAAGCGTTGCACCGAAAAAGACTTGGCCCCGATGCCGGCAATCTTTTCGTCAATGTAGACGTTGAATCCCTGGATCAGTGAGACGACGGTAACAAAGGCCGTGACGCCGACGATCATGCCCAGCAGGGTCAGGGCTGAGCGCAATTTATGCGCCCAGATCGCAGCCACTGCAACTTTCAAAACCTCAATAAGGTTCATTGGTAGTTATTACGAACAGCCCAAGGTTTTAGTTACCAAAACCCGCGCCCTGGCGTAGCGGGCCATTAGCCCCGACCGTCAGGGAGGGCTCCTTGTCGAGCCAAATCGTGAGCCCTCCCTTACGGTCGGGCTAATGCCCCACGCGTTGCTTATTCATATCTTAACGATTCGATCGGATCCAGCCGCGCCGCCTTCCACGCGGGCCACAATCCGAAAACAATTCCGACCGCGGCCGAGATACCTACACCTACGCCGATTGCCCAGGCAGGGACGAATGCGGGAAGGGGCGAATACTTGTTCATTAGGATGCTGGCCAGCTCTCCCACAGCCAGTCCGAGCAGGCCTCCGATTCCCGTCAGCACCACAGCTTCAATCAGAAACTGTGAAAGAATATTGCTCCGCGTCGCCCCGACTGCTTTGCGCAGCCCAATCTCTTTAGTCCGCTCGGTAACTGAAACCAGCATAATGTTCATCACTCCGATGCCGCCAATCATCAGCGCCACTGCTGAAATCGCCGTTAACACAAGATAAGTCGCACCCGTTAGCTGATTGTAAATGTCCAACAGCGCGTCCTGCGACGAAATACCAAAGGTGTCGGGGGCGTTCTGCGGGACTTGGCGGCGGCGGCGCAGGATATCCGTCATCTCGTCGATCCCGGATTTGACGTAAGCGCGGGAAACCGGACGCACGATAATAGCGAAGATCGTTTCCGGAAAATCCATCTCGGGATAGTACTTGTGAAAAGTGGAAATCGGAATGTAAACCTGATTGTCGCGCGATTGGCCAAAGATTTGGCCAAGGGGTTCCATCACGCCGATGACCTTAAACGGGTGCCCGGCGATCTTCAGTTCCTTGTCCAGCGGGTCTTCGTAAGGAAAGAGCGCGCGCACAAGGTCCTGTCCCACTACGCACACGTTGCTGTGCTCTTCAACGTCGAGATCTGTGATGTAACGCCCATATCCGACATAGTTCGAAAGGGTAAACTCATGGTAAGGCGTCACGCCCAGCAGTATGGGCGTGTCGCTTTGCTTGTCCTGATAGCGCACGGTTTCGGCAATCTTGCGATAGAACGGTGCGACGCTGATGATCGAAGGCGCTTCGCGGCGAATGGCATCCGCGTCTTCGACAGTCAGCTCCTTGCGGTGTATTTCTTCGGCCGTGGGCTGATGGCCGAAACTCGGATCGAATTTCAAAGCCCAGATCGTATTCGAGCCGAGTCCCTCAATCTGCTTGGCAAACGATTGGTTTAGTCCCTGGATGATTGACACCATAAACATCACAGTCACAACCCCGACGCTGACCCCGAGAATCGTCAACGTCGAGCGCAGCTTGTTCGCCCGCACGGTGTCGAGCGCCATGTAGGCGGACTCTTTGATGTCTATGAAATTCATTTAATCAAGCGCGGCGGCTATGCCGGCTGATGTGCGGAAAGGCTCCGCCTTTCCGCAATGCACTTCTATTAATAGAGAGGCTACGCCTCGCTTCGGAGGCACAGCCCTCCTGGAAAATTTTGGCGAACCACGGAAAGCCAAAGGCTTTCCGCGCATCAAGCGGCAAAGCCGCAAAAATCCAGCCGCGCGCGCCGAATCGCCTGCTACTCAGACCTCAGCGCCTCAATCGGATCCAACTTCGCCGCGCGCCAAGCCGGCCACAGACCGCTTATGACCCCGACGATTGATGACATACTAACGCCGAGCACTGCCGACCAGATACTGAAAAGCAGCGGGAATCCGATCAGCAAAGCAATCAGCCAAGCCACGCCAAATCCGGTCAGGACACCGACCACGCCGCCGATCGCAGTGACCATTACCGCTTCGATCAAAAACTGCGTGCGAATATCTTTCTGGCGCGCGCCGACGGCTTTGCGAATCCCGATCTCTTTAGTCCTCTCCGTGACGGAAACCAGCATGATGTTCATCACGACGATGCCACCGACGACAAGCGAGATTGCCGCCACCCCGATCGTCACGATATAGATGTTAGAAGTCGCGCTGGAATAGAGATTCAGAAACACATCTTCGGTTTCCAGCGCAAAGCCATCGTCCTCATCCCTGCCGGTCTTGCCGCGGCGGTTACGCATGATCGCGCGCACTTGATCTTCCGCGCCCTCGAGCTGTTCAGCAGTTTGCGTTTGAATGAAAACCACCAGCACGCCAGAGGCGCTGAATGCGCCGCGGGAGATATTCAAGCCAAAGTTTTTCTTGTACGTCGCGAAGGGAATGTAGATCCGGTTGTCGCGCGAGACGCCGAAGACCTTTCCCAGCGCAGTAAGTACCCCAATGATTTGGTATGGGCGACCGCCGGCCCAAATCTCCTGGCCCAGAGCCTGATCCACCGACTGATTCGGAAACAGGTTAGTAATCACGTCCGGCCCGACGACGGTAACGTCGTGCGCGGAACTGCCTTCGCTCTCGCTCCAAAATCGGCCGGTGTCGACCGTCGCGCCATCGATATCGAACATGGCTGTGGGCGCGACGGCGCGCAGCTGGACGTTATCTGCCTTCTGATTGCCATGTTTGACGGTCACTCCATCGTTGGCAACTACTCCGGTGCGCCCACAATTTGTACAGAGACGAAAGATAGCCTCGGCGTCTTCCTCGGTAATGTCCTTGCGCTTGTTGAATTTGATGAAGTCTTCGCGCGAAGTGATGACGCGTGGCCGCTTCGAGATCGTGAACACCGTCGAACCCTGTGAAGAAAAAGTTTGGGCCACAGTCTGATCCAGGCCCTTAATGATCGTGACTACTGAGATTACGGCGGTGACTCCGACAATGATGCCAACCAGAGTCAGCGCCGTGCGTAGTTTGTTTTGTCGCAGACTGCCGGCGGCAACCAGGAAGGCTTCCCAAACCGCGGCCATCCTTAGGGCAGGAAATGAACGAATTCTACCCGGAATAGAGATGCGCCTGCCGAAGGCATCGCCGGGGCCTTCGGTTCTTGTTTCGCTGCGGGAGGACATCGCAGTCTCCCTATCTGATGCGCTCGTCTTTTTCAATTAGCCCGTCGCGAATCGAAATTACGCGATGAGCGCGAGCCGCAATGTCGTGCTCGTGGGTTACGAGCACAATGGTGTTGCCGTCTTCGTGAAGTTTCTCGAACAGCTTCATGATGTCATAGCTGGTAGCAGTGTCGAGTGCGCCGGTCGGCTCGTCGGCGAGCAGAATCGAAGGATGATTGACCAGGGCGCGGGCGATCGCGACTCGCTGGCGCTGGCCTCCCGAAAGTTCGTTGGGCCGGTGCATCATGCGATCAGTGAGATCGACCGCATTGAGCGCTTCTTTGGCCATCTCTTTCCGCTTGGCTCCCGGAATCCCGCCATAGATCAATGGCAACTCGACGTTGTGCAGGGCGGTGGCGCGGGCCAGCAGATTAAAAGTCTGGAACACGAAACCGACTTCCTGGTTGCGAATCCGCGCCAGATCGTCATCATCCATTTCGGCAACATTCTTGCCATTCAGCCAGTACTCGCCCTGCGAAGGCGTATCCAGACAGCCGATCAAATTCATCAGGGTCGACTTACCCGATCCGGACGGCCCGGTAATAGCCAGATAGTCGCCTCTTTTCACCTCGAAAGAAACGCCATGCAGCGCATGCACCTTCTCAGCGCCCATGTCGTATGTCTTCCAGAGGTTACTCATCACGATTAGCAAGTCTGCCTTGCCGTTCGCTGATAGCTCTGGCTTCCCGATTACTCCGGTAGAAGTTTGCGATGTAGCGACTACCGCTTCAGTCATTAACTTCCTCCGCTGGCGTTGGCGTTGGCGCCAATAACTTTGGTTTGACGTTTCACGCTCGCGCCGTCCTTCAAAGTTTTCAAGACGCGACTGGGACCCGTAATGACTTCGGCCCCGGCTTGCAGGCCACTGGTGATCTCGATGTCCGACTCGCCGGTAATACCGGTGGTGACTTCAACGAACTTCACCTTGTTATTCTTATCCAGGACATAAACGCCTTTTTGTTCCTTCGGCTTTTCACTTATCGGAGTTGGTGCGCTGCTGGCAATGGAAGGACCGGGCGCAGGCGCGGGGGGCGACTTCTCGACAATCGCCTGCAGCGGTACGGCGATCACGTTGTTCTTGGTCTTGGTCGTAATCGTCGCGGTGGAACTCATACCGGGACGTAGCTTGGCACGCACGTCGTCGGCCAGGTCTTTGAGCTCAAGAGTGACTTTGAATTCTTTGGCTTCCTGCACGTTCACGCGATTGTTAAGACCGCCGGTGGTGTCGGATTTTGCGACGGCCAGCGGGTTTTTCATCGTCACGACCGCGCTGATTTCCTTATCTCCCAGCGCATCAACCTTCACCTTGGCCTGCTGGCCCACGTCGACATTGGAGATTTCAGTTTCGTCGACGTTGACCTCGACATTAATGGTTGACATGTCCGCGATGGTCATCAAAGGTGTCGACGAAAGAGCTGACACCGCGTATTCACCTACGCGCGTCGGAATATCAGCAATGACACCGTTGAGCGGCGAATACTGGGTCGCTTTTTCGCGCTGGCTCGACTGGCCACGCAGAAATGCCTGTTGTTGGTTGGCTCGCGCTTCACTTGTCTTCACACCCGTCTGCGCTTCTTTCACAGCGACTTTTTGTTGGTTAGCGCGTTCCTGTGCTTCCTTGACGGCGAGCTTCTGCGCTTCGAGATTTGCTTTGGCAGTATCAAGCGCAATCTTGGTCTGTTCGTAGCGATCGCGGGCCGCGTCATAGTCGAAACGTGACGCCACGCCCTTCTCGATCAATTCGGTCGAGCGCTTCAACTCGCGTTGGGCCGTGTTCACATCAATCATTGCGCGATCGACGGCCGTCTGTTGAGCAATGACCTGCTGCCGGGCGGCTGCAACTGACGCCTCGGTGACGGCGAGTCCCTGTTGAGCAGATGCCACCGCATTGCGAGAGCTCTGGACGTCGCTCAGCGAAGCCTGGGTGGCCGCAAACTGCGCTTCCTGGCTGGACTGTAATTGCGTCGGATCGATCCGTACCAGCGGCTGGTTCTTGGTCACTTGATCGCCGGGATTGACGTAAATCTCCAGAATGCGACCGGCGATTTCACTGGTCAGCTTGATATAGCGAATGGGGCGCACCTCGCCTGAGGCGGTTACCGTGGATCGCAGTTCAGGCCGGACATCCAGCTTTACGGTGGTAACTTCAGCTTCGTCTTTCCGGGTGGCAAACACGCTGATGATAACGACCAGGGCCAGCACGACGACAGCCGATACGGCGATGATGATTTTCTTCTTTCTACTGAGGGCCATTTGAGTTTCAGATCCTTAATTAACTTAATATTAGCCGGGAATTCGCTTTTGCCGGATTGATGCACGCGTGACGAATAGTTCACGTTGAGTTGTTTTTACGATGAAATCCGCTGCCCGGTTTCAAAGAAATCTCGACCAGACAATGAATTATAGACGATGGGGGCATTACCGCCGAACCCGCTCCGGTCCATTCTTGGCAGGCCCCCAGGGACGTCACACCGGCGCATTCAGTAGGTGGCCGTTTAAGCTCCGAGTTCAACCTTTAGGTGGTTGATTATGGGGGTAAGCTAAAGCTTGAGCTCTAAACTGACCCACCCACCGGCACCTTCAACCTCGTTGGCGCGGTCAACAGTTTCGCGCTAAGATGTCTGGCTGCGCGGGCTGGTTTTCACGACAGAACCTGCGCCCCGGAACGTATGATCATTTGCGAGCGGTGCGGAACCGAAAACTTAAATGGATCGCGCTATTGCGATGAGTGCGGCGCTGCCCTGTGGCTGGCAGGAAAATCGGGCGGATCTTCCTTGCCGGGATCGAAGAACAACGGGTCTGATAATGGTGGCAGCAAGGAGGCGACCGCGACGGTCGCACAGGCAGCGGGAAAGAGGAGTGCGCCCTTGATCTCAGAGCAACAGACTTCGATCCCGCCGGCAGGGGCTGCCAACATCGTGCATGCCACGCTGGTGATAGAACGAGGCAGTTCCGCGGGTAAGCAATTTCCCCTGAATAACCAGGACGCCAATATTGGCCGCTGGGATGCGGACGGTGGAGTGTTCCCCGACGTCGATTTGGATTCTGATGATCCTGAAGCCAAGGTCTCTCGGCGTCATGCCCGCATTTCGTTGCGCGATGGTCAATACGTTATCGAGGATTTGGGTTCGACAAATGGAACTTTTGTAAATCGCGGCCATCGTTTAGCGCCCGGTGACCGGCAGCCTCTGAAGGATGGCGACGAAATTATTGTCGGTAAGACTTTTTTGCGCTTTCGTGTTGCCAGGTAACCGCGGCAGCCAACGAGCTCGCGCGGTCTGACTTTTTCAACTCCTCCAGTAAGTAGCAAATGATCACTTGTTGCGAATGTGGCGCCAACATAGGGGCGGATGAAAACTTCTGCGGCGGCTGTGGCGCTCGCCGGCAGCGCGACGACACCCCCATCGTGTCTGCTGGAGGAAGTGTCAGCAGCGTAGATAACGCGTCCGGGGCGGTCTCGAATTATTCGCATAAGTTCGCGGAAGACGGCGCCACCTGGACGGAAGAGACAGATCCTCCGAGTTCTGAGACCCCTGCCGATCATCACCGCGGCACTGGCGAGATTGCCGAGAGCGCTGAATTTTCCTCAAAGACTTCCCGCGCCGATGCAGTCCCCGACAAACGACCAAAACCTAAGGCACTCGCCGGCGGAAAAATCCTGAATGGCCGTTATGAAATCGTGCGCCGGATCGGCGGCGGCGGAATGGGCGCCGTCTATCTGGCGAAGGATCGCAACCTGGGCGAGGCGCCCCGTGCCGTCAAGGAAATGATCGAGTCGCACATCGACGACTCGCAGCACGAAAAAGCGATTGCTGACTTCAAGCGCGAGTCTTTGCTGCTGACGGAACTCGAACATCCTTCCATTCCGACCGTTTACGATTATTTTTACGACGACGCGTCGGAGCGTTTCTATCTGGTAATGAAGTTCATTCCCGGCAGCGATCTGTCGTCGCGGCTGCGAAATGCGCCCGGGGGCCGGATCGACGAACTCACGGTTACCGAGTGGGGGATACAGGTCGCCGACGTGCTGCACTATTTGCACACGCGGCCTCAATCCATCATCTATCGTGACTTAAAGCCGGCGAACCTGATGATCGACAGCAACAGTAACCGGATCATGCTGATTGATTTCGGAATCGCGCGTTGGGTTAATAAGAAAGAAAAAGGTGTTACCGCCGTCGGCACCATGGGCTATGCGCCTCCCGAGTTATTCAGCGGCCAGGCTGATCCGCGGGTCGATATCTACAGCCTGGGTGCGACTATGTTTCACTTATTGACCGGCTCAGACCCGCAGGACAATCCGCTGCTAATCTTTGACTTTACCAAGAATCCGCGCCCGCGCCAGATTAATCCCGCCCTTTCCAGCGAGATGGAACGGTTGCTGATTCGGACCGTCGAATACAAGCCGGAACATCGCTTTCAGTCGGGAGCAGAACTGCGTGAAGCGCTGGCCAGCCACCTCGAAAAGTTGCGTTCGGGCCAGGTCAGTTATGGAGTTTCAGGCCTGGAAGTGGGCGGAGAAACCCAGCGCGTGGCCATCGTTTTTTGCGGGTTTTGTGGTGGACGAATCGCGGCTGATGACGTTTTCTGTGCCCATTGTGGTTCGCGCCAGCCGATGGCCGGTGGCTCCAGCTCGGATCTGGCTCAAGCTCGCGCAACGGCTAAGCTGGTCGTGTCCGGCACAACTGAACTGGATGCTTCGTTCCTTTTGCAAAAGGACAGCAATCTCGTCGGGCGCACGGATCCGTTGTCGAATATTTTTCCGGAGGTGGATCTATCGCGGTTCGATCCGCAGACCAAAGTCTCGCGGCGGCACGCTCGGATCTGGCGCGAAGGCGAAGCCTTCATGGTTGAGGACCTCGGTTCAGTCAACGGCACGGTAATCAATGATATCATTCGGCTGGAGCCCAGACAGCCGCGCGCCCTGGACAGTGGCGATCGGATTCGTCTGGGGGAAACCACTTTGCATTTCCTGGTTGGATGAGCCGGACTTCAGATCTCAAATTTGAAATTTCAGATTTCCAATTTGAGATTCGAAATTTCAAATAGCATCCGGTAACACCTTTTACCTAATGCACTATGCGCGGCGGAAATAATTTCATGAGGGCAGCCATGAGCCGCGTACAGAGAATCATGAGAGACCGTTAGACTGACCTGCGCTAAATTTCCAAGAGGGTACAGAGTCCGCATTCCCCTATGACCGCAAACATTCGCACGGCAAAACAACCATCCAGCGCGGCAACACACAGGTCTGAGACACGCGCGCGGGTGCGTTTTCGCGCGCCCTTCGCTCTCCGCTGCGGCGCTTTATTAATCGACTATATTTTGCTCGCGCTGATCATGGTAATTAGTACGATGATCGCCCGTCTGATGGGTGGAGGCGCACGGATGGCCGGCGGAACGGCGGAGAAAGTTGGAATCATTATTACGCTGATCGTCGCAATGCTGGATCTGGTGGTCTTGGCCGGGCTCACCGGAAAGACCATCGGCAAGTGGACGACCGGGCTGAGTCTGGAACGCACTGACGGCGGCGTGCCGGGAATTGGGCGGGCGGCGCTGCGTCACCTGGTGGGATACCCGCTGTCGTTGCTGCCGCTCGGTTTGGGTTTTCTAATAGTGACCGTTAGTCCGACTGGCCGTGCACTGCACGACTTGATCGCCGGGACCATCGTCGTGCGTCGCTCCGCCGGACCAATGGTTGCGCCGGCGCGCAGGCCGCGTCCACAGGGCGCACAGGTTTAGAGTTCAACCTTCAGATTGCAATTGCTAAGCAAGCTAAAGCTTGAACTCTAAACAAACTATTTTATGGCTGAGCTGATCGTCAAATATCCGGACCGGGCCGCTGAACATTTTCAGATCAGCCGCTTGCGCGTCACTATTGGACGCTCAGCCCGCAACGATTTGTGTATTCCCGACCCTTTTGCTTCGCGAGTGCACGCCGAAGTGCGCAACGAAGGAGACGAATACTTTCTCCAGGATCTGGGATCGGCCAATGGCACGCTCTACAACGGATCGGTAGTCGAAACTCCCATCACACTCTCTCGCGGCGGCCGGATTCAAATCGGCGAAACCGAAATTGTTTTCAATGACAGTGTGTTCCCGCTCAGCAGCGGAGCGACGATGATCACCGACAATTCCTCGTCGATTCCTGAGGCCACCATCGCCCTGTCTTCTGCGGATCGAACTACTTCAGGCCTTTTCGAAGCAATTGAGGGTGCGCGCACACAATCCGAAGAAACGGCCGCCCAGCGCCCCGCGAATCAAAGCGACCTCCTGGCTTTGATCAGCAAGGTAGGAGTCGCTTTGCTGGCCTCAGTTACTTTGAACGAAACCCTCGAACAGGTGGTCAGTCTGGTGTTTGAAGCTGTGCCGGCGGATCGATGCATGGTGATGATGCGCGATGATAAGAGTCCCGAGCTTAAGGTAGCGGTCGCGCGTCTACGCGATCGCATCGGCGAAATCGGCGAGATTCGCATCAGCCGCTCAGTGATCGACGAAGTCGTAACCAACGGCAAGTCTGTTTTGACTTCCGACGCCCAGGCGGACCCGCGCTTTGCCGGTGGCACTGTAATGCTCCAGGGCGTCCGATCGGTTCTGGCGGTTCCGCTGGGAGTCGGAGCCAACGTCTTCGGTATTATTTATGCCGACTCGCCCCTGGCGGAAGGCCGCTTCACCGAAGATCATTTGAAGGTCCTGACCACGCTGGCTTCGGTCGCCGCCATTCGCGTCGAGAACGCGCGTTTGACCGAAGAGCAGATGGAACGCGAGCGTCTGGAACGTGAGCAGCAGGTCGCCAGCGAAATTCAACAACGATTTTTACCTGCCACCGCGCCCATAGTCGCCGGATATGAACTGCAGGGCATCAGTTTTCCCTGTTATGAAATCGGCGGAGACTATTACGACTTTATCCAGCGGGAAGACGGCAGGCTGGTAGTCGCCCTCGGCGACGTTTCGGGCAAAGGCACAGCGGCTGCTCTGCTCATGTCATCGCTCCACGCGGCCGTGCACGCGCAAGCCGACATACACAACTCTCTGGCGAAAACTATCGGCGCCGTAAATCGTTATTTGGTCGAGAGCATACCGGCGAATCGATTCGTCACGCTTTTTTACGCCGAGCTGGATCCGAAGAGCGGCGCGTTGGCTTTCCTCAATGCGGGTCACAACCCCCCGCTTATTGTTCATTCGGGCGGCACGATGGAGCAGTTGGCCGCCGGCGGTCTGCCGTTAGGCATCATGCCGAACGCCGATTTCCGCGAAGGAAGGACACAGCTTCATCCCGGAGATGTACTGGTGATCTATTCGGACGGAGTCTCGGAAGCCTGCAACCCCGGCGGTGAAGAATTTGGTCCCACGCGCCTTTACGAAGTGGTAGCGCGGAACATGGACGCTTCTGCCGGCGGCATTCGGGATCGGATCGAATCAGCGCTAACCAAGTTCTGCCAGGGTACGCCCGCCGCCGACGATATCACTCTGGTCATCTGTAAACGCCTGGCCGAGGCAGTAGAGGTGGAGGTTGCTGCCGCTGCAGGTTAGGTCTGCTCCGCCGATTGAAACCCAGCGACAACGTAATTAGCCCGCGGAGCGGGCGTTACAGAACCGGGAGCGATAGCGACCGGACCCTGCATTCAACTTGCGATTTACGATCCGTACGGCAAAACCTATATGGCGCAGTCGGGTGCTCGGATCCGGTCGCTATCGCACCCGGTTCTGTAAGGGCTCCCGTGCTCAGGAGTCACATGGACCTTGTATTGAACCAGACCAATTGATGCACGTCGGAGCCCTCCCTGACGGTCGGGCTAATGCCCCACAGACCCTCTCTAGAAAACCATTCGCTTGTGATCGCGCGCTTTGCTTTCCAGACTAAAGCGAGGCTCGACTACGGCGGTACTTCCGGTGACTCGGGCGGCGGCATATTCACCCACGACCGGCCCATGCTTGAACCCGTGGCCCGAACCGCCGCCGACCAGCCAGACGTTCTCGAATTGTGGATGAAGGTCAACAAGGAAGTCGCCGTTGGCAGTGTTCTCGTACTGGCAAACACGCGTTTCAGTAACCGGCGCGTCCTTTAGCGTGGGCAAGCGTTGAGCGAGATAGCGGCGCACTTCGTCGAGGCCGGCGGCTGTAACAATTCGATCATCGCTGTCAGGATCAAACGAAGGTCCGTGACGATCGATCGCGATCTTGACGCCCCTTCCTTCAAGATCAGGTAAGCCATAAGCTTCATCTTTAAAGTCGATCCAGGTTGGCAATGCCGGAGCAGTAAACCCCTGGCCGGCGGGAGTCGCAAAGAAAAACACCTCCTGACGCGTGGGATGAATTCTCTCGGCCAGCAGGTTGGGAAACATCTTCGGCAGCCACGGACCACAGGCAAACACATATTGCGCGGCCGAAATTCTTTGTCCACTTGCAGTCTCAATCTGATTCAACGACCCGTTGCCACTCGGCGGTCGGACCGCATCCTGGAAATATTCAACTCCGTTCCTGATCGCTTCTTTGACCACCGCCTGGACCGCGCGGCGCGCCATCAGAATTCCGCTTTCAAGCTCGACCATCGCCCAGGAAATCCGCTCCAGGCCAACCTGCGGATAACGGCGGCTTACTTCGCTGGTCGTCAATCTTTCAAAGGGAATGCCGATGTTGCTGAGTGTCTCAGCCGACCGCATTGGATAGGGATCGTCGTCATGCGCCAACCACAGAACACCGGTGGGATGAAAGAGCGGCTCCCGAACCTGTTCAAAGAATTCTTTCCAGAGCTGCAACGCCCTGAACGCCGATCGCGTGTAAATCTCGTCGGCTCCGTAACCCATCCGAATGATGCGCGATTCACCACCCGAACTCGAACGACTATGACCCGGACCATGTGCATCAATCAGCACCACGCGCTTTCCGGATCGTTGAATCTGATAAGCCGTCCAGGCGCCAAACACTCCCGCGCCTACGACTGCCACATCATAAGTGCTGTCGTTCATTGCTGGTGATCAGATTCGATACGTTTTAAACGTACGCTGTTTCGGCATTCAATAAGGCGTGCCGCATGATACGCCTTTCGAGCGTGTGATCAAGATACGCGTAGTTGCGGCCCTGCCTGATGTGCGGAAAGGCTCTGCCACCTGATGCGCGGGGCCCGCACCGGACTTAAGATTCATTGCGTAAACGGTCTCCCCGCGCGGGGCCGGCGACTAGTCGCATCACGGCGTGCCCTAGCGCCACGATACCGACATAGGTCGCGGCATCTGCGAGGATGGGCGCAATACCCGGAGCGAAGACCATCCACTCCGGATACTTCGCGGCGTACAAGTAATCCCGCGGTGGACCGATGATCGCTACGATCACGAGACACACCGCCAGGCCGCGCCACCCGAACCTGCGGGCCACTCGCCAGGTGACCAGGTAGATTGGAGTAACCGAGATGGATAGACCAAGGTAGAAAAGCGACAGGAAGTATGGGGTCCAGAAGATCGGTACGCGCCACACCCCCAGCGTGTTGCCCAAAACGATCGCGCCCATCCCCAGGAATCCGATGGCTGCTCCACCGGCTAAGGCTCCGACGACACGACGCAGTGTGGCCTTCGTTAAGTAGATGACGAAAACCAACGCGACCATGTAGGCGCAGGTTACAAAGATAAGTTGTCGCGTGGTCATCAGCTCCTCTTGAGAAATCTGATCAGGATCGGCGTTATGGTTCCAGCTTGCTGATCATTTCCTCCAGGACCGTCTCTTCCCTTTGACCGGCCTGCTGTCCCAGTTCCTGATATTTGCCGGCCAAATTGACTAAAGCATTTGCTTGACGATAACTGTCATTAATCATCGCCACGGTGTTGAGAGTATCGAAAAGAACTTCGGAGGCTTTGGTAAATTGTCCTCTACGCGCAAACCTGGGGGCTATCTCCATTAAGGCCGGCGCCTTTTCATAAGCCTGCTCGATCGTCGCGGTGCGGGCAAGGGCTCCGGACAGCATATGATCAGCTAACGGCAATTGCTCAGAGGTTATGAAAGCATCGACAATTTGAACCTCACAGAGAACCCTTGCATAGTTATCTTTGATCATCTCAGTCACTTCAAACACGCGGCTATTATTCCCGGAAGCGGCAGATAGCTTTGCGATCTCTCCCTGGGCACGGTGTTGTCGATCCGGAGCATTCATCAATACCGTTGCTTGCAAAGCCTCATCGTAATGACCGACGGTTGCGTAAGATATCGCTAGATCATCAAGCGCGCTCTCGCGCATTATCAGAGTTTGTTCGCCATAAACCTCCTCGTCTCGGGCAATCTCCCCCGCGTCCGCCAACAAGGTCAGCGCCCTGGCGCTGTCACCGGCCTTATGAGACTCAAGCGCCACTTGCGCCGACGCGTGCACGAATTGAAAAGGGTTCTCGATTTGTGCGATTACCTCATCAGCCTGATCGTAGCGCTGCAACTCAGCGAACCCCACGGCGATTTGCGTGAAAGCGGCATCGTTAGCGACGTCCTCAGACTTATCACAGAGTTGATGTGCACGAACCAGGATTTCCAAAGCCTGCTCCTCCTGGCCACACTTCTTATTAAGCGAAGCAATCGCTGCCAGATTGGATATCCGCGGCTCGAGGAACTCGATTTCCTGCGCCGCTTTGGTGGCTTCCGGAAGCAGCTCGAGGGCCTCGGATTTTCGTCCGTCTTGCAGAGCTTTGTCAGCCAACTCAACCAAGACAGAGGCTTTCAGATCGGCATAGTCGATGGATCGGGCTACCTCAAGAGCCTGGGCAGAAAGCCCCCTGCCACTGCATATCAGTGCGATCTGGCTTAACGTTGGAGCACTATCAGCTAATCTATGAGCGACTTCTATCGACTTCTCAATGGCTCCCGACTCGGCGTAAGCAGCAGCCATCTGCTCAGTTGCCAGGGCATAGGCGGTATCGTCTTCGATCATGCCGGCGAGCTTCTCGGCGTAATCAGCGGCGCCAGCTTCAATACACTTGGCGGCAACGCCTGCCAGCGCCTGCTCCCGTAGGTAGGAATCGTCTATCGTTTCCGTCAACTCAGCAGCAGCCTCAAGCTGCCCTGATTCAGCGTACTTGAGGGCTATGAGAGACAGGGTTTCAGAACGCCCTTCAAGGCCATCAATGGCTTGAGCGATCTTAACGGCGCAATCCATGAAGCAACTACCTGCCGCAACGCTGTCGGCGAATTTTTCGTTCACGTGAGTTCCCGCTGACTGGAAAGTCTGTTTCTGCATCCCTTTGGTCTGGACGCGACTCTCGTTTGGAATTAAACGATAAAGCAATAATCAAAGAAGTGCTACAAACCTGAAAGTGTAGATCAGCCTTACAGGCGACGATCAACGAAGCCACACGAAACGTTATTTCGTGCCCATTTCGTGTGATTTCGTGGATCGTTCTTGCTTTGGAAAAGACAACACGAAATCAAAACAGGGCACTACCACCCTACCCACCTTGACATCACCTGCGAGGCTCACTTAGGCTGGGCGACTCAAGACGGAGCATTAGCTTTGCCAGATTCCTGCCCTTATATTAGTACTCCATTGTCCGGGACGTTTCATGATTAAAGAAGAAATCATCAAACTGATTAGGGATAAGCGCGCGCACGTCGGTGTGGTTGGGCTCGGCTATGTCGGGTTGCCCCTGGCGACTGAATTCGCCGGCCAGGGATTCCACGCGACGGGTTTTGAAGTCGACCAAAAGAAGGTCGAACAGATCAACGCCGGCCAATCGTACATCGGCGATGTTTCCACCCGGCAGGTCAAAGCAGCAGTTGACGCCGGCCGTCTGCGGGCGACCATCGACTTCGATCACTTGAAAGAGTGCGACGCGATCATCATTTGCGTCCCCACGCCGCTCCGCAAGACGAAAGAGCCCGACGTTTCCTTCATCCTGGCGGCTGCCGAAGAGATCAGGCAGCGGCTAAGACGCGGCCAATTGGTGATTCTTGAGTCGACAACATATCCGGGCACAACCGACGAGGTTTTGTTGCCGATGTTCTCAGAGACCGGTTTGAAACTGGACGAGGATTTTCTGTTGGCTTTCTCGCCTGAGCGCGTCGATCCGGGCAATCCCGAATTTCAGACTCATAATATTCCGAAAGTCGTGGGCGGAGTCACCGATGATTCGACCGAGGCGGCCGCACAACTTTATTCGCAAATCGTGAAGGACGTTCATGCGGTCAGCTCGGCGCGCGTCGCTGAAGCAGCCAAGCTGCTGGAAAACACTTTTCGCGCGGTCAACATAGGCATGGCGAATGAAATGGCCCGGCTCTGTTATGCGCTGAACATCGACACCTGGGAAGTGATCCGCGCGGCCGCGACGAAGCCTTTTGGCTTCATGCCGTTTTATCCCGGACCGGGAATCGGCGGTCATTGCATCCCGCTCGATCCGCATTATCTTTCGTGGAAAGCGCGGCAACACGGCTTCGATTCGCGTTTCATCGGGCTGGCCGAGGAAGTAAATTCGCGCATGCCTGAGCACGTGGTGCAACTGGTTGCCGACGGATTGAATGACGATCGCAAAGCAATGAACGGATCGCGCATCCTGCTGCTGGGAGTGGCTTATAAGCGCGACATCGATGATGTGCGAGAGAGTCCGGCACTTTCGATCATCGACCGGTTGCGCAGCAAAGGCTGCGAGGTCCGCTATCACGACCCGTTTGTAAGCAAGATCAGTTTTGACGACGCCCACACGGAAAGCGGGGGCGAACCGATGTCATCGGTAGAGTTAAGCGACGAAGAGATTCGATCCTCGGATTGCGTGCTGATCGTCACGAATCACAGCCAGATCGATTACCGCCGGATCATTGAGCTCTCATCATTGATTGTCGATACGCGCAACGCGCTCAACGGCGATCTGCGCCGCGAGAGCCGGGCCAGGATTATCAGGTTGTAATTGAAGCGCGGACATCCTGTCCGCCAGCGGACGAAGTCCGCTCCGATCTTACCGGAGAATTAACTTGGAAGGGCGTTCGCGCTGCGCGCTCAGGCGGACAGGATGTCCGCGTTCCGTTAATCAATAAACGCTCGCTGCCATAATTCCAAAGTCAGCAACTGAAATACCTGGAGATTGTAGTCTTCTCGGCCCGAAAGATTCGCTTCGATTACATGCTTCACTTCTTCCGGCCGAAACAGCCCACGGCGCTTCACCGTTACTGCTGACAACAACTCATCGACCATCGGCCGCAGCGGCCCACGCAGCCACGAGCGAATCGGCGCGCCGAACCCGGCTTTCTTGCGCCAGACAACTTCGCGCGGCAAAAGTTTTTCGGCGGCGCGTTTCAGAATGTACTTGCGCTTTAATCCCCGCAACTTCAAATCGGGCGGCATGCGCGCGGTCAGTTCCAGCATCTCCTGATTCAGAAACGGTACGCGCACTTCCAGGTTCGCCGCCATTGAAGTCTTATCGGTAGTCATCAGATTCAAGCATGGCAAGAATGTCTTCAGATCGACGTACAAGAGTTGGTTCAACGGCGCCGCGTGCTTTACGCGCGCGAAGTACCGGCGGTGCGCGCTATAAGCATCCAGGCCCCGCGTGGTCGCTCTCAGCTCATCCGAGTACAGTCGCTCCTTTGCTTCATCCGTGAAATAAGTCCCATAGCCAAGGTAACGATCCTCGAAATCCAGGGCCGCGCTGCGCGCAAACTTTTTCGCGTTG
>Ga0134121_10002203_pt1 | contig 17123 bp, 14 predicted proteins | sample KB301_FD_96463 | JGI IMG/M metagenome (GOLD analysis project Ga0134121, IMG submission 96463) | Terrestrial soil microbial communities without Nitrogen fertilizer from Kellogg Biological Station, Michigan, USA - KB3-0-1 | ecosystem: Environmental > Terrestrial > Soil > Unclassified ... | reverse complement strand
GGGGGGGGGGGGGGGGGGGGGGGGGGGGGGGGGGGGGGGGGGGGGGGGGGGGGGTATTCGGGGGGGGGGACGGGGACGCCCGATCCACTCACCAATGATCCGGATCTCAGCGAACGCGTGACGAGCCAGGACAACATCGACTCCATGCGGCGTTTCGTTGCGCAACGTTTTCCGGCGCTTGCCACGCGGCCGATCTCGGAAACGCGTTCCTGTCACTACGAGGGGAGCATCAACCGGGACTTCCTCGTCGACTGGCATCCCGAGATGTCGAACGTGCTCCTTGCAGGCGCTGGAAACTCCGAGGGCGCGAAGTTCGGCATCAAGATCGGCGACTACATCTCGCAGCGCGCGCTCGGAATTGTTGGAGATCCTGAAATCGCGAAGCGGTTCAAGATTCCGGAAGACACCTACACGAGCGCGGCGGCGAAACAGGCGGCACAGCAGAAGGCGAGAGCCGACAGCATTGCGCGTGCCGATTCGATCGCCCGCGGGCGCCGTGGCGGAGGGGATGATGATTGACGCAAAGAAGGCGGCGCTGCTGATCGCGGTCGTCGCCGCAACGACGAGTTGTTCGGGCGATCTGGGCAGCGGTCCGCAAACGACGTACGGCAACATCAGGTACACGGCGGCGGTGCAGGATATCAGCGGCACGACAACCGGAAGTACCGCCCATCAGTTCAGTGTGTTCGTCACGCTGACCAACAAGATCGGCGCGTCGCAGACACGCACCTATCCCGTGAACTGTCCGGTCCTGATCCGGTTATACCGGCAGTCGGATCAGACGATCGTGTACGATGAAACGCGCTCGCGTGATTGTTCGACCACGACAGCAACCGTGACGATTCCGGGTACCGGCACCGCACAGCTCCAGTCCGGCGTGCGGTTTCCGTCCGTGATCCTCGGCGATTCGCTTCCCAAGGCCGTGTACAACGCGAAGGCTGCGCTGCTGACCGAAGGTAGCCAGTTCCTGATTATCGACGCGGGGTTGATGGACCTGTCGAAGTAGTCACTTCGCGGTCGCCGGCCCCGGGGACGCGCGCGTCGTCGTTTGCGGAGGCGGCGCGCGTATGTTTCAACCGGTGTCTCCGACCGCTCTCATCATCGATGACGAAGCGCCGATACGGCGCGCGGTGAAGAACGCCGTCCTGTCGGAAATCGACCGGGCCATTGAGGCGGGAACAGGCCGGGACGGAATCGACCAGGCGGCGGCCGCGCGGCCCCAGCTCATCATTCTCGATCTCGGGCTTCCCGACATGGACGGCCTCGACGTGTGCCGCGAAATCCGCAAATGGTCGTCCGTTCCGATCATCGTGCTGTCGGCGCGCCACTCGGATGCGGAAAAGGTTGCGCTGCTTGATGCCGGCGCCGACGACTACATGACCAAGCCATTCAGCACCACGGAGCTGACGGCGCGCGTGCGTGCGCAAATGCGGCGCTCGCTCGTCCCCGCCACGGAGGCGCAGCACACGCCGCTCGTGGTCGGAACGCTGCGCATCGATTTGCTCAAGCCGTCGGTGACGCGCAACGGTGAGGACGTTCACCTGACGCGCACCGAGTGGGAGCTGTTGCGCACACTGCTTCGGCACGCTGGGCGCACCCTGACGCACCGTCAGCTGTTTCTCGCGGTGTGGGGCGACGTGTCCGGCGATGCGCAGCAGTATTTGCGTGTGCACGTGCGCAGTCTGCGACAAAAGCTCGAATCCGACCCCGTGCGTCCATCGCTCATTGTGACCGAGCCGGGCGTGGGCTATCGCTTCGACCCCATTCCGTGACCGACCCGAAAGCCGAACCAGAACCCGCCGCCTGGCGCACGTGGGTGTTGTGGATCGGCGTTCTTGGGGCGAGTACGGCCCTGATGGCCGGGATACGTTCGTATCTCAACGAGGCGCACGTTGCGCTCGCGTATCTGCTGCTCATTCTGGGCGCGAGTGCGCACCGCGGACGTGCGCTCGGCCTCACGCTCACGGTCCTCGCATTCCTGCTGTTCGACTACCTGTTTCTCCTGCCGTACGGCACGCTGACCGTTGCGGCGCGCGTCGATTGGTTCGTGCTCGTTGCGTTCCTCGTGACGAGTTTCGTGGCTGCGCAGTTGTTCGAGCGCGCGCGGGGGAAAGCGGACATCGCGCGCGAGCTCGCCGCGAAGGACGCCGTCGTCGCGGCGATGTCGCATGATCTTCGCACGCCGCTGACGACGATCAAGGCCATGGCACACGACATCGCGGCCACGGGAGATGATCGCGCCGTGACGATCGAAGAAGAGGCCGATCGTCTGAACACGCTTGTCACCGACATGCTCGATCTCTCCCGGCTCAACGCGGGCATCGCGTCGCTGACGATCGGGCCGAACGAGGCCGAGGACCTGATTGGCGCGGCGCTCCAGCGTGTGGCGGGGCGCGCGACCGGCCGGGAGATCCGCGTCACGCTCGATCCTGCGCACCCGTTGCTCTTCGGCCGGTTTGATTTTGCGCAGACGCTGCGCATCGTCGTCAACCTGCTCGAGAATGCCCTCAAGTACTCGCGTCCGACCGACGCCGTCGAGCTGCGCGCGCGGCGCGACGGCGTCGCGCTGGTGTTGTCCGTGGCGGATCGCGGGGACGGCGTCGCGCAGAGCGAGCGCGAGCGGATCTTCGAGCCATTCTACCGGCGGCCCGGCGCCGCGGCCGACTCCGGCGGCGCGGGGCTCGGCCTCTCGATTTCGCGGGCGCTCGCGGCGGCGCAGGGCGGAACGCTGACGCACGAGCCACGAGACGGCGGTGGCAGTGTGTTCACACTCCGGCTGCCGGCGATGGACGTCGAAGACGTCGCCGATGCCTAGGAATCTTTACGAAATCTTCACGCCGGAGCGCGCGATCTTTGTGCGCCCTTAACACGTACGCCAGCACGTTTCCGATGCCCCGCACTCAGGCACGGCCATGGCGAACGTGTTCACGGCACTCAAGCGCGTCATCTTCGGGCGGCCGCTTCCGTCGGACCGGCTCGAGCACGAGCGGCTGAACAAGAAGACGGCGCTCGCCGTCCTCTCGAGTGACGCGATTTCCTCGGTCGCGTACGCCACGGAACAAACGCTGTTCGCACTCGCGCCGCTCGGCGCGCTCGCACTCTCGTACGTCGTGCCGATCTCGGCCGTCATCGTCGGGCTCTTGGCGCTCGTGGCGCTGTCCTACCGCCAAACCGTGTTCGCGTATCCCGGCGGCGGCGGGTCGTACACGGTTGCGACCGACAATCTCGGCGTGCCCGCCGGGCTTGTTGCCGCGGCTGCCCTGCTCACCGACTATGTGCTGACCGTCGCCGTGTCGATCTCGAGCGGCATTGCGGCCATGACATCGGCGTATCCCGCGCTCGTGCCGCACACGGTCGCGCTGTGTGCGGGAGCGATTCTGCTCCTCATGCTGGTAAATCTCCGCGGGGTGCGGGAATCCGGGATTGCGTTCAGCGTGCCGACCTACGTGTTCATCGCCCTGATGCTCGCGCTGATCGCGGCCGGCATCGTCAAGGTCTGGGTAAGTGGCACGACGACGCCGGTGGCACCGGCCCCGAGCGCGGCGCTGGCGGGATTCCCGCTCACGTTCCTGCTGTTCCGCGCGTTTGCCGAGGGTTGCGTCGCGATGACCGGGACGGAGGCGGTCTCGAACGGCGTCGGCGCGTTTCGCCAGCCGTCCGCCCGCAATGCGGCGGTCACGCTGGGGTGGATGGCCGCGATTCTCGCCACGTTCTTTCTCGGTACGAGCGTGCTCGCGAAGCACCTCGCGATTACGCCGCGCGCGACGGAGACCGTGTTGTCGCAGCTTGGGCGCGCCGTGTTCGGTCGCGGAGCGCTGTACTACGTGCTGCAGTACGCGACCTTCGCGATCCTCGTGCTCGCCGCCAACACGGCGTTCGCCGATTTCCCGCGCCTCGCGAGTCTCCTCGCCCGCGATTCGTACATGCCGAGGCAATTCGCGGCGCGTGGTGACCGGCTGGCGTTCTCCAACGGCATCATCGCGCTTGCGGTCGTGGCCGTGCTGCTCGTGTGGGCGTTCGCCGGAGACACCAGCGCGCTCATTCCCCTCTACGCCATCGGCGTGTTCGTGTGCTTCACGCTCTCGCAGGCGGGGATGGTCGTTCATTGGTTTCGCGCGCGCAGTCCCGGCTGGCAGTGGAAGGCAGCGCTCAACGGCGTCGGTGCACTCGCAACCGCGATTGTATCGGTCATCCAGGTGGTGACGAAATTCGTTCACGGGGCGTGGATCGTCGTTTTGCTGATTCCGCTGATCATCTGGATGCTGGTGCGCGTACGGAACCACTACACCCGCTACGACCGCGAGAACGCGTTTACCGGCCACGCACCGCTCATGTTCATGCACCACATCGTTCTGGTCCCCGTGAGCGGTGTGACGAAGGCAACCGCCGGCGCGCTCGTCTACGCCACCACGATTTCGCCCGACGTGCGCGCGATTCACGTCAACGTGGATCCGGACGCGAGTGCGCGTCTCGAACGGCGCTGGGCCGAGTGGGACATCGGCGTGCATCTCGTGGTGCTTCCATCGCCGTACCGGTCGGTGCTCAGGCCACTGGTGAACTACGTCGCGGGCCTGGAGTCGCGGCGCGAGGCGGACCTGATCACCGTGGTGGTGCCGGAGGTTGTTCCGCACCGATGGTGGCAGCACCTCCTCCACAACAAGAGTGCGCTGTTCATTCGCACCGCATTTCTCCTCAAGGCAAACGTCGTTGTGACCACGGTGCCGTACCTCGTCGGCCGTGCGACGCGCATCCGGGACATGATGCACCGCGACGAATTGCTCGAGCTCGAGGTCAAGGTGGACACATGACGGCGAGGGCTTTCCATGTTGCCGCGCTCGTGCTCGCGGCCGCGTGCACGTCGCCCGCACACGGCGCGCGTGGAGACGGCGGTCCGCTCGTCGGCGTGTGGACGGCCCAATTCGAGTTGACCGAGCCACTGCCGTTTTCGACGCGGTCGCGCCTCGCCGTTGAAGGCACGGTCGCCATGACGGCGAATCGCTCGAGCCACGTGCAGATCGACGGGCTTGGCATTGCGACGCACGTTGGCACGTACGACGTCGACTTTCGCACGCTCGGGTTCGATCCGGAGCAGAATGGCTCCCCAACGATTTCGGCGGTAACGCGTGGCGATTCCGCGGTACTCGAAATGGGAGATGCCAACCAGACGCTCGTCGTCATGCGAGGGAGCGTTCGCCGCGATTCGATTACAGGCACGTGGCGCGTCTTCGAGCCGCGCGCCGGCGGGGCGGGGAGATTTCTCATGACTCGACGAGGCCAACGATGAGAGCCGTCGTTCACGTTGTTGCGTTGGCGGCATGGGCCGCATGCCTGGCGCACGCGCAGGCGCCAACGAAGGGTGATCCATTCGCGTTCGCGGACTTTACGTGGCTCAATGGCACGTCCCGGACACACGCGTCGCCGCTCGATTCGAAAATCTTCACGGGTGAATTCCGCGCCGACGTCACGTTCATCCATCAATTCGCACGCCCGCGAGACCACACGCTAGTCGGATCATCGGAAAGTGGACGCACCGACGAACTCCACGTTCAGCAACTCGGCGTCGGCGGCGACTTCCACTACCACAACGTGCGCGGCCGCTTCATGACGCAGTTCGGCCTGTACTCGACGATGACGCCGAGAAATGACGCGAGCCCCGCCCGCGGCCAGTGGCGCATTGACGATGCATATCGATATGTCTCCGAGGCGTATGGCGGATACCACTGGGACCGCATGCACGGCATCAACGTCGATGCTGGACTGTTCATGTCGTACGTCGGTCTCTTCAGCTATTACAACTTTGACAACTGGGCGTATCAACCGTCGTACGTGTCCTCGAATACGCCGTGGTTCTTCAACGGTGTGCGAGTTCAACTCTTCCCCAGCGAGAAGCTCAAGATTGAGCCGTGGATCGTGAACGGCTGGCAATCGTACGGCATGTTCAACGACGCTCCAGGCTTCGGCGTGCAGGTCCTCTGGCGTCCGAATGGAAGCGTGTCCGTTCTGTCGAACAATTACTACGGCAGTGACTGGCTCGGCTTGGCTGAACGGCGCAGGTGGCACACCGACAACAGTGCGCAGTTCAAGTACTACGAGGACACCACGCGCACCGTGAGCAGACTCGCGGTCTCGATCACCGTCGACATTGGGTGTGAAACGGGCGCCGGCGTTTCGTGCCGTGGCGGAGGCGGCGGCCCGGCGCAGAATTTCGTTGGCGCGATGGCGTACACCCGGGCCTGGCTGCGCGGCGACCGATACGGAATCACACTCGGCGGTGGCTTCATGAACAACCCCGGTCGGTATCTCGTCCTGATCCCGCCCATCAACGGCGCGACCGCAAGCTCCGGCACGCAATACTTCACCGCGAATCCCGGTGACCCGTTTCGCGCGTGGGACACATCTGTCACGCTCGATTACATGCCCGAGGAATTCGTCACGTTCCGTTTCGAAACGAACCATCGCGCGGCGAGCACCCCGTACTTCGCTGGTCGTGGCGGCGTAACGCCGCCCGGCGGAAATACCGGTGGAGCAGGGTCGGTCGTGAGCGGCTGGACACCGGATCTCCGTCGCGCGGAGAACCGGGCGGCGATTGCACTGCTCGTCAAGTTCTAGCAGAGTGGGTACAATTGACTGGTTCCCAACGGAGCGACGGTCATGAGATTCAGGGCGGTACTGCTTGCCGCGGGAGCACTGGCGGCCTGGAGTGAACGCGCCACCCTGACGGCGAAGCCCGCCGACGGAGTCGTCGAGCGCATCGCCACGCTCGGCACATCGCGCTCGGTCCACACGACCACGCTCCTCACGTCCGGCCGGCTACTCGTTGCCGGCGGAATGAACGGGGGCAGCCTTGCCACGAGTGAAATCGTCGATCCGGTCGCGCGTACGGTTGCGCCTGCGGGCGCGATGCACGAGGCGCGCAGCGGGCACACGGCGACGCTGCTCCCGAACGGCAAGGTCCTGATCGCGGGCGGCTATAACGGATCATATCTCAACTCGGTCGAGATCTTCGACCCGGCGACCAACCGCTTCACCGGCGGCGGGCGGATGCGCGAGGATCGGAGCGGACACACGGCGACGCTCATGCCCGACGGTCGCATTCTCATCATCGGCGGCGTTGGAGACGGCTGGACGTTTCTGTCGACCGCCGAGCTGCTCGACCCGGCGACCGGGCGATCCGAGGCGGTGGGCTCGCTTTCGGTCGCGCGCGAGAGCCACACCGCGACGCTCCTCGACGACGGCCGCGTGCTCATCGCCGGCGGCCACCGCGACCGGCGCGACAACATGACCGTGTACGCCAGCGCCGAGATCTACGACCCGACAACGCGCACGTTCCATCCGGCCGCCTCGATGTCGATCGCACGACACAAGCACGACGCCGTGCGGCTGGCCGATGGTCGCGTACTCGTGCTCGGAGGCGCGGACCGCACAGACCGCCATTTCTTTTCCTCGACGGAGATTTTCGATCCGCGAACCAGCTCGTTCAGCGCCGGACCGGCGATGAACGACCCGCGCTACAAGTTCAACGGCACGAGTGTGCGCCTTCCCTCAGGTGACGTGCTCGTCGGCGCGGGATCTCGCGCGCCGGAGTACTTCGATGCGCGCGCGTTCGCGTTCCGGCCCGTGCGCGGCGCGTTTCAAACGCAGCTCTTGTTTGCGACGGCGAACGCGCTTGCGAACGGTGACGTCGTGATCGTGGGCGGCTACGGACCGCGCGTCGAAAGCAGTCCGGACGTGTGGCGATTTCGTTTGCCCGCGCGCTGACTTCGGCAGATCACCCGACGCGACAGAGTCGCTGCGGATCGCTTGCGCTGACGAATGCTGCCGGTAACGGTCCCGCATCGATCAGCCGCTTGTTGACGGGATCGACGACGAGATTCAGACCTTCGAGTGATCGCGCACCGAGAAGAGTAAGGTCGCCCGGATTCGCAAACACGACAAAATCCGGCGCCCAGGCTCCGGCCGCGAACAGCAGCGCATAACCGACCTCCCGTTCGACGACGGCCCCGCTCGCCTGCCGAAACCGCTTGCGAAACTGACGCTCGATTCCGATCGATTCGAGCACGTCGGCCGGGAACCAGGACAGCTCGGATCCGGTGTCGACCATGACCGATTCGACGATACAACGCGCGCCCTTCCGGGCGGTGTGCTCGATCGTGACCTGTGTGCGGAAGATCCCCATATCGCCCGACACGATACTGCCTCCCGGAAAAGGTGCGTCACCAGAGTATTGCGCCGAGGATCATTTCACCGCCATTGCCGGCGTAGCGGGAAATTGAGCAAGTTTGATGGGTTCCAGGGACTCACCTCGAGGATATCATGAGATTGTCGGTTGCCTTCGCGGGCATTTTCGCGTGCGCCGTCGCGCGTGCGACGCCTGTGTCAGCACAGCGCACTCCCGTACCGGCGCCCGCGGTGGCGGCGCCGGCCAAATCCGACGGTGGCGGCAAGAAGGCACTCAACGTGCCGGACTACGCGCGCTGGCGGAGCATCGGCTCCGTGGCGATCTCCGATGACGGTGCGTTCGCAACGTGGTCGTACACGCAGCGCAACGTCGACGACACGCTGTATCTCAAGAACCTCTCGACCGACGCGGAGACAAAGATCCCACGCGCGAACGCGCCGCAATTCTCGGATGACTCGAAGTGGGTCGTGTACAACATCGCCCCGCCGGGGGCGAATAGAGCGGGGGGACGGGGAGGGAGAGGCGGCGATCAGGGGGGACAGGCGGGACAGGGGGAGCAGGGGCGCCGGACGGAGCTCAGAAACCTCGCGACGGGCGCTGTGACATCGTACGAGAACGTGCAGTCGACCGCGTTCAACAAGGGGTCGACGGTGCTCATCATTCGAAAGAACCGCCCGCCAACGGCTGCACCGGCGGCAACGGAAGCTGCTGCGCCGGCGGGTGGTGGCGGGGGCGGCGGCGGACGCGGAGGGCGCGGCGGTGGTGGCGCGGCAGCGCCGGCCACGGTCGGCACTGATCTCATCATTCACCGCCTTGCGACGGGAACCGACGAGCTCGTCGGTTCGGTCTCCGCGGCGGACTTCAATCGCGCCGGGAGCATGCTGGCGTACACCGTCGCATCGGCCGATCGCGACGGCAACGGCGTTTTCGTCGCGTCGCTGGAGAGCGGCACTCGGCGCGTGCTCGACAACCAGAAAGCGGACTACGCGCGGCTGACGTGGGACTCGACCGGAAACGCGCTCGCGGTGTTGCGCGGCGCGGACAAGCGCGGATTCACCGAGAAGGAAAACGTCCTGATCGCGTTCACGGGTCTCGATGGCGCGGAACCGGTGCGGACCGAGGTGGCCACCGCCGGCACCGATCTCAACGACAAGTGGGTCATCAGCGAGCGTGGCACGCTGCGCTGGACGCCCGATCGCACGAGGATCTTCGTGGATCTCAAGGCGCAGGAGGCGCGCCCCGCTCCAGCGCGCCGGGATTCGAACGCAGTCGAGGATCCCGTCGCGAACGTCGACGTGTGGCACTGGAAGGACGAAGTCATCCAGCCGGTGCAGATGCTTCGCGTGCAGCAGGACCGGAACCGCACGTATCCCGCGTCGGTGATTCTCGCGTCGCGGAAGATCGTCCCGCTCGCCGACGAACGCATGCAGACGGTGCAGGTCACGCGTGACGGTGCGTGGGGCATCGGGCGCGACGAGAAAGAGTACATCGACGACTGGAAGCCGCGGTACGCCGACTACTATCGCGTCAACACTGCAACCGGCGAGCGCACGCTCGTCTTCAAGAAGCAGCTGCGCACGCTGGGACTCTCGCCGGACAGCAAGTATTTCCTGTACTGGCAGGACGCGAACGTCTGGGCGTACGACATCGCGAAGAACACGCACACCAATCTCACGAAGTCCGCGCCCGTGAGCTTCGTCAACCTCGAAGAGGACCACGTCGGCGAGAAGCCGGCGTACGGTGTCACCGGCTATTCGAAGGATGGCAAGTACGTCATCCTCGATCACAAGTACGACATCTGGCGCATCTCGCTCGACGGCTCCGAGCCGCCGAAGAATCTCACGAACGGACTCGGCACGAAGAATTCCATTCGTTTCCGCTACGAGCGCATCGAGCCGAATGATGATCCGACGGCGCCGCCGGGCGGCGGCGGGGGTGGCCGGGGCGGTGGGGGCGCCGCGGCGACCATCGATCTCTCGAAACCGGTCTCACTCGGTGCGTTCGGTGACACGGACAAGAAGGATGGCTTCTACGAGCTGCGCGGCGATTCTCTCGTCAAGCTCGTGTTCGACGATCATGGCTACGGCCGCGTGATCAAGGCGCGCAACGCCGATCGTGCGCTGATCACGCGCGAGAGCTGGGTGGATTTCCCGGATTATTACCTCACCGACGGGAAGCTCTCGACGTTCAAGAAGCTCACGAACGCGAACCCGCAGCAGGCCGAGTATCTGTGGGGGCATCGGATTCTGTTCGATTACAAGGACAAGGACGGCCACAAGCTGCAGGGCACGCTCGCGATTCCGGACTCTTACCAGCCGGGGCAGAAGCTCCCGATGCTCGTCGACTACTACGAGAAGTATTCACAGAACCTCAATCGCTACTCGGTGCCGAGGTATGCGACTGCGCCGCAGTTCGCCGACTACGTCAGCAACGGGTATCTCGTGATGCAGCCTGACGTGTACTACCACACGGGTGCGTCGCACACGGACATGCTGAATTCCGTCGAGGCGGCGGTGAAGCGTGTCATCGAGCTTGGATACGTCGATCCCAAGAGAGTCGGACTCCACGGGCACAGTTATTCTGGCCAGGGCTCCGCGTACATCTCGACGATGTCGAAGATGTTTGCCGCCGTCGTTGCCGGCGCAGCGGCGACGGATCTCGTGGCCGATTTCAATCAGCTCTGGAAAACGAGCGGCACGAACCAGCACCAGTACGACACGTACGGACAGGGGCGATTCGGCACGAATCCCTACGACAATCTCGCGCTATTCGAAGATCAATCGGCCGTTTTTCATGCGAAGACTATGGACACGCCGCTCCTGCTCGTCCAGGGCACGAACGACGGTTCCGTGGAATGGCTGCAGGGCGTGGAGTTCTACAACGCGCTCCGATTCCTGCAGAAGCCGGTGATCTTCCTGTCGTACGAAGGCGAGGCGCACAACTTCACGCGCTACGAAAACCAATACGATTCGATGGTGCGCATGCACCAGTTCTACGATCACTATCTCAAGGGCGAGCCGGCCGCGGACTGGATCGTGAACGGCATTCCGTTCCTCAAGAAGAAAACGCCAACCGGCGCCGCGGCCGGCCCGGTAACGATCATGGGCGCGGGCGGGGGGGTCGGAAATCCTGGCACGACAGGCGGCGCCGCAGGTGGCGGCGGTCGTGGAGGACACTAGGGCTGAAGGGCTGAAGGGCCGAAGGGCCAAAGGGCCAAAGGGCTTAAAGGCCCTCTAGCCCTCTAGCCCTCTAGCCCTCTAGCCCTCTAGCCCTCTAGCCCTCTAGCCCTCTAGCCCTATTTGGTCTTCACTGCCGTCATCGTCAGCTCGAGCTTTGCTCCGCCCACGAGCGCGGCGACTGCGACCGTGGTGCGCGTTGGACGCGGGTCCGTCGTGAACATCTCCGCGTAGGCCGTATTGAAGTCGTTGAAGTCCTTGATGTCGGCGAGATAGACGGTCACGGCGACGACGTCGGGGAGATCCATGCCCGCCGCGGTGAGGCGCGCCTTGATGGCGTTGATGGTCGCTTTCGTCTGCACCGCGATACTGCTATCGGCGACGTTGCGGGGCGGCGTGGCGCCGGACATGTAGAGCGTGTTGCCCACGAGAATTCCCGGTGCGAGCGCGGGACTCATGTTCGTCGTCCCGGCGGGGACGATGAGTTTCTTCTCCACCACCTGGGCGGTGGCGGATGACGCAGCGAGCATGAGGGCGGTTGCAGCAAGGGCGGCGCACGTGGTGGCACGCATCGGTCGATCCTCGGTTGTCGTTGCTTGAAAGGTACTGGGCAACGACGTTAGAATCGAACCCTCGCTCACCCTCGTGAACATGTGCGGTGCCGTCCACTGTCCGGAGCGTCAATGACTCGCAGGTCTCTGCATACACTCGGTTCACTGGCACTGGTCGTGCTTGTAGGTACGCGCGCCAACGGGCAGCAGTATCCCGAGCGGGCCGTCCGCCGCGACATCCCGATTACCAATGCAATCCGGAAAGCGCTCACTGCGGGTTCGCGCGATTCCACCGGCAGGCCCAACGCGAAGTATTGGCAGCTGCGCACCGATTACACGATCAACGCGAGGCTCGATCCCGCCACGCAGCGCATCACGGGACACGAGTCCATTCGCCTCAAGAACAACAGTCCCGACTCGCTCCGTGACATCGTCATGCGGCTCGACATGAACATGTTCCTGTTCAATGTCCCCCGTGCGGCGCCGTGGATTCCCGCCGAGCTCACCGACGGATTCGTCATTTCGAAGGTGACCGCGAACGGGCAGCCCGTGAATCTCACGCCGCCACCCGCCGGGCGTGGCGGTGGCGGACGCGGCGGCGGTGGCCCCGCGCCGCGCACCGAAAACTCGATGGTGGGCCTCAACACGACGCGCGGAACGGTGCAGCTCATGGATGCGGTACCGCCCGGCGCGACGGCGACACTCGAGATCGACTGGAGTCACAAGGTTCCCGGCGGCCCGAACGGTGCCAACCACCGCATGACGCAGCGCTGGGGGGACACACTCTTTCAGCCCACGCAGTGGTATCCGCGCGTGGCCGTGTACGACGATCTCCGCGGCTGGGATCCCGAGGCATACCTTGGTCCGTCCGAGTTCTACAACAACTTCGGAAAATTCGATGTGAGCATCGACGTTCCCGCCGGTTGGGTGGTCGGCGGGACGGGTGTTCTTCAGAACGGAGCGCAGGTGCTGACGCCCGTGGCGCGCGAGCGCCTCGCGCACGTGCTCGAGTCGGATTCCGTGCGCACGATCATCGGCACGGATGAAACCGGACCCGGAAAGGCGACAGCTGCCGGCGATCGTCTCACATGGCATTTCGTGGCCGACACGGTCAACGATTTCGCGTGGGTCACGGCGAAGAAGCTCAACTGGACCGCGACGCGCGCGAACATTCCTGGCAAGGCGCCCGTGCCGATCAACATGTATTTCCAGCCCGGCGACAGCGGACTCTACCGAAACGCGGGACCAGTGGCACGTCACGCGCTCGAGTTCTACTCGAAGCTCTATTTCCCGTACGCGTTCCCGCAGCTCACGCTCCAGGACGGACCGAGCTCGGGCATGGAATACCCGATGGTGATCAACGCGAACCAGGGCGCGGCGGACCACGAGACGTTCCACCAGTGGGCGCCCATGACGGTGAGCAACAACGAGACGTGGTACGGCTGGATGGACGAAGGTTTCAATCAGTACGCGAATATTCTTTCCGGCGCCGATTCGCGCGGGAACGCACCGAATCTCAACGGGCAGGGGCAGTCGTACGGAGCGCAGAGCGGCAACGAATCCGAAGCACCGATGATGTACAACGCGAACTTTGGCGGGCCGCGGTATTCGTTCATGACGTACTCCAAGATGCCGTTGCTCCTCTCATCGCTTGGCGGCGTCGTGGGCGACAGCGCCGTGCAGAAGGTGCAGAGCGACTGGGCGAAGGCGTGGATGTTCAAGCATCCGTCGCCGTGGGACTGGATGTTCTATCTGAACAACGCCCTCAAGGCGCGTGCCGGCGGCGACCTCGGCTGGTTCTTCTATTACTGGTTGTTCACGACCGAATCGGTCGACGGTTCGATCAGGAACGTCACAACTACGGGAACGAAGACGTCCGTGGAAGTGCGGCAGGACGGTCAGATGCCCTCGCCCGTCGTGCTGAACGTGCACTTCGCGCCGGGCGGGCCAGCGATCAAGCCCATGCCGAACGCAAAGATGCTGAACGATTCCACGGCGCAGGTCACGTATCCGGTCAGCGTCTGGTTCATGGGTGCAAAGTCATTCACCGCGACGCTCGACTTCGGCGGCCGCACGATTGAGCGCATCGTGCTCGATCCGGGTTGCCGGTTCCCCGATCGCGATCCGTCAGACAACGTGTGGCCGCGCATGACCGCACCGACTGATGCCGCGGCTGCCGCAGGCGGGCGCGGTGGACGTGGAGGACGTGGCGGTGGTGGAGGAGGAGGCGGGCGCGGCGGTGCGGGTGGTTGCGTGAGCTAGCGATTGATTTTCATGCGCTCGAGCCGCACATCGCCCGGTCCCGCGACGTAACTCACGTAGATGATGTTCGTCTTCGGGCGCCCGAATCCGACGAGCACGCGGCCCGGCGGGAGTTGCACGCGTTCATCGAGTCCCCTCACCTTGTTGATGAGATCGTAGACATAGCCGGTCTCGATCTTCGACGAGTAGGGAAGCGTCCACACGTTGTTGTCGGCATCGGCCTTCGTCGATCCAGGCCTGACCGCTGGAAAGAACTCCGGCAGATCCGCGGCGTCGACCTTCGCGTTCGGGAATGCGTCGCGCAGATCCTGCAGCGCCTTGGGCTTGTCGGCGTCGGTGATCGGCCGCCATTCCATCGGAAGGGCGCCACTCGATGTGTTCGTGCCCGCAGAGAAGTACCAGTCGACGCGATAATCCCGCTGCCGGATCACGGCCACGGTGCCATCGACGATGTCCGTCCACTCATCGGCCGCAGGCAGGATGCTGTGCACGCCCGGCTTGTTCTGCGGCTTCATGCTGATCAGCGACGGCAGGCTGATGAGCGCGATCGTATCCATGATGCGCGCCTGCGTCCCCGCGTACAGTACCGGCGCGGAATCCTGGACCGCGTTGGGCCGCGGATTGCGTGAGCCGCGGAACATGAAACCGCCGCCCGCCGGCATCATGGGCGTTCCGTACGCGGGGTTGGCAAATTCGTACACACGCGCGGCGTGCGGAATTTCGAAATTGCGCGCGAGCTTGCCGTCATTGCTGATCGGTGTGAGCACCTGGCCGCCGGGCGCCAGATAGAACGTGAGTCCCGTGCGGTCTGCGATGAGGCGTCCGCTGGAGGTCCCGTACTTCATGGTCGACGTGCCGTTGTCGATCACCGTCGTGGCTTTCTTGAGCGCCTGATCGAGCAGAATGATCTTGCGCTGCAGCGTGTCGTTCACGAGCACGCTGCCGTTGTCGTTGTGCCGGATGTCGGTGATGTCGCGAAAGAAACCGGAGTCCGACGCGGCGACGAGCGTCGTGGTACGGACGGGGATCGGTTTTTGCGCCAGCGCGGGCGTCGCGACCAGCGATGCGGAGGCGAGAACGGCGAAACGGATGCGAATCATGCCACAAGCTTCCTGCCGTGGCGCGCCGCTGTCAAATCAGGGTCTCAGCAGACGAGCACCGGGACGCCGTAGCTGGAAATCCAATTGTCGCGTGTGGCAATGTGCAGCTCGCGCTCGAGCGCCTGCGCCACCAGCATGCGGTCAAACGGGTCCGTGTGATACCACTCGAGGTGCGCTGCTGATCGCGCGACGCGCGAGGTCACCGGCAGCTCCCGGAAGCCCGTGCCGGTCGCCACTTCGAGCCACTCCGCCGGGAGCGCCAGTTTCCCTTTCGCCGCCTTGATCTCGAGCTCCCACGCCGAAGCTGCGCTGAAGAACACGGCGTTGGTCGCATCGCGGATCGCGGTACGCGCACGGGGTGCCAGACGTTCCGGCGCGTGCAGTGCCCACAGCAATGCGTGGGAGTCAAGAAGGATGTTCACGACTTCCGCTTGCGCGGCCGCTCCGCGACCCGCGGCGAACGGCGCGGTTCGACCGGTGCGTCGTAGAACAGCGACTCGATTTCGCCATCCTGCTCCCACGCATCAGCGCGCTCCGTGACCCGGCCCGCAAGGGCGCCGAGGACGCGTTGCGCGACCGGCGCCCCAACCGGAACAAGGCGCACGAGGGGCTTGCCCGCCTTGGCGATCACGACCTCATCGCCGGCGACCGCCTCCTCCACGAGGCGAGATAGGTGAGTCTTGGCGAAGTGCAGGTTGACCGTTTTCATACGGACTAAGCTTAGTCCACTCATTCACCGAAAGCAACCCTCGGCAATAACCGGCGTGCGTATACTTTTGGCGTCATCCATTTCAGGGCGCGGTGTCGCATGGCGAATCTCGATCGGCTCTTTACCGAATTCGATACGGGTCGGCTCACGCGTCGCGAATTGTTGCAGGCGCTCGGATTCACGGTAGTCGCGCCGGCGTTTCTCCGCGCTCAAGGTCGCGGCCCACAAGGCAATACCACGCACGTCGCGCCCCCATTCAAGCCGACCGGATGGAAAACTGTCTGGCTCGATCACATCACGTATCAGTGCACGGACAATCAGAAAGCCGCTGCGTTCTATGCGGCCGTGATGGGGTGGAAGGTGCGGAGCAGCGATGCCCAGAAGATCGTGATGGACATCGGCCCCGTCGGCGAGATTCACATGACGAACGGGTACGTGCCTCCCCCGCCTCCGCCTGCGCCACCTCCGTCGAATGACAGCACGGGGCGAGGTCGTGGGGGCAGAGGCGGGGGCGGGCGCGGAACGCCTGCGACCGCCGCCATCGTGGGTTTGGCGTGGGGCATCGCGCCGTGGAACACGAACAAGGTTGAATCAGAGCTGAAAAAGCGTGGCTTGGATCCCGTCGCGGATCATGGCGCGAACGGCTACAAGAGTTTTCACGTCAAGGACCCGGATGGCTTCGACATTCAGCTCAGCAACGCCACGCAGTCGTCGGCCCAGAAAGGCGAAGCAATGGGCAAACCCGCTGCGCCCGCGCCATTCGAGCCCACGGGTTGGAAGACGATGTGGCTCGACCACATCTCGTACGGGTGCTCCGACTATCGCCGCACGGTCGCGTTCTACGAAGCGTTGCTCGGCTGGAAGGCCGGACGCTTTACCGGCAGTCAGTCGACCGTGGACATCGGCGACGTTGGCGGCGCGATCATTCGGAATCGCGCGGGTGGCCGCACAAGCATCGACCACATCTCATTCGGCATCGAAGGCTTCGATCCCGACAAAGTTGAAGCCGAGCTCATGAAGCGCGGACTGGGGCGCCCGGCTCCCGGCAATCCGGGTCACCTTCAGCCGGACACCGGCAACAACGGTGAGATTCACCAGTCGCGCTTCAAGAGCTATCACACGCCGGATCCCTTCGGCTGGGACTTG
>Ga0134121_10002202_pt1 | contig 17123 bp, 10 predicted proteins | sample KB301_FD_96463 | JGI IMG/M metagenome (GOLD analysis project Ga0134121, IMG submission 96463) | Terrestrial soil microbial communities without Nitrogen fertilizer from Kellogg Biological Station, Michigan, USA - KB3-0-1 | ecosystem: Environmental > Terrestrial > Soil > Unclassified ... | reverse complement strand
GCGGGTTGTGTGTCAGGAGGTCGTACGTCTCGTTGATGCTGCCGGCGGTGGTGTTCTCGATCGGCAGGAGGGCGAGGTCGGCCACCCCCGAGGTCACCGCCTCGATCGCGCCGCGGAACGTGTCGTGCCCGACGAGCAGCGCGCCTCCCGGCGTGGTCGCGTAGCGGCGCTGCGCGGCGAGGTGGCTGTAGCTGCCCTCGACGCCCTGGTACGTGATGCGCAGCGGCACGTCCTCGCGCGCGCGCACCAGCGCCTCCTGATGCGCGACCGACATGTCCATGATGACGCGGTACATGCGCTCGACCTGGTGCGGATCGAGGTGCGCCTCCGCGGCCATCGCGCGCAGCCGGCCGATCAGCGCCTCCTCGCGCTCGGGATCGCGGACCGGGCTCGCGGAGGTGAGCTTCGCGGCGACGACGTCCTCGACAATCTTCAGCCGCTCGGCGAGGAGCGCGATGATGTTACGATCGACCTCCTCGATGCGGTCGCGGAGCGAAGCGAGATCTGGAGCGGACATGGCCACACTGTACTAAGGTGGTGGCGTGAAGGATCGCGACAAACCCGAGCTCGTGCCCGCGCCACCGGGCGAGCTCCAAGGCGAGCCGCCGGTGGTAGCGCGGCTCGTCGTCGAGATTCGTAGCGATGGCTCACGCACGATCGCGCGCGGCGCCGTCGAGGATGTCGCCACCGGCCAGCGCACGATGGTGGAGGCACGCGGCGACTCGCCGCTCCAGCTCGCGATCGAGCTGGCACGCTCGCTGACCCAACTACCGCGCCTGAGCGCACGCTCCGCGATCCGCGCCTTGCTCGGTAGACGGCGAGATCGCTGAGCTATTTCACGGCACATGGCCTGCATGAAGGGGAGTCATGCAGGACGCCCGATGGTCGCTTCTCAAGCAATCCCTCCTCGATCGCGGCTGGACCTGGCGCGATGAAACATTGCACGCGCCTCACGACACGATGTCGTTCACGACCAGCACGGCCTGCCCGAACCTCCCGGGGTTTCGCAACCGGATGGTCGTCGCCGCCGAGACGACCGCGGCGTTCGTCGAGTGCAGCGCCGAGCAGGCAGAGCTCCACGAGGATCTGGTCAGCCTGGTCGCGGCGCTCGACGACGTGCTCGATAATTGACGCCTGACGGCACGATCTCGCGATCCTGCAGCCATGTCACCAGCGATGCCGCCACAGCAGATCGGCGCCGAACAACTTGCCGTCGCCGCCGATGCCTTCGATCAAGACCTTGCGCCCTAGCCGGTACATGAACTGCACGGCGTGGACCCCCTCATCGGAGCGAGGCTCGAGGAGCTGCCGGTAGGCGAGGAACAGGCGCTCGGTGAGCCACTTGCCGACGGTGTACGACGCGCTGGTCGCCGTGGTCGCGGGCTCGTACGACACCGCATCGACGTTGATCGGCAGGACCTTGCTGATCTCCCGGCCAATCTTGCCGGAGATCGCCAGCGCCACGGCGCCCTTGACCGCCTCGCCGGTCATGCTGCTCGGATCGCCGCCCGGCTCGCCGCCGAAGAAGAACCCGGCCAGCTGATTCTCCGAGTAGCCGGCCAGATCACTCTTGAACTTCAGCACCGGAGTGCGCGTACGGCCCAGCACATCGACGTTCAGCGTCAGCACGGAGAACTGGTGGGCCATGTGGATATCGAGCCGAGGATCGATGGTGCCATCGAACTCGACGTAGCTCGGCTCGAGGAGATAGCGCCGGCTGAGGATGTCGGCGTAGGCGTTGTCGATCGTGACATGACCGGACACGCCGACGGTGTCGCCGACCGAGACTTTGAGCTTCTCGCTACTGAGCGTTCCCTGAACGCCAAGACCGACGCTATCGACCACGTTGCGCGCCTCGATCTGGGTCGAGTCGAGCGCGACGTCGACGACGAGCCACGGATGGGCCGGCTCTCGCGGACCCGACGAGGCGGCTGCCTCGGGTGTGCCCACGAACACCAGGTCCGGTGGCGCGGTCGCGGAGAGCAGCGGCGTTCCGGCGTGCTCGGGGAGCCGGATGCGGGCGTGCTTGACGGTAGCCTCGCCGCGGACCTGCCCATCTTCCAGGCTCAACGTCGCCGTGACGTCGGCGTTGATGATCGGCCGGAACGTGCTCTGCGCCGAGATGTTCCTCAGCTGCAACGACTTCACGATCGTCTTGCCGCCGGCCACGTCGGCCTCGAGGTGGATCGTCCCGCGGCCGAGCTTGCCGTCGAGCGTCCCGCTGATCGCGCGATCGGCGATCGCCAGGTCGGCGGTGACGTCGCGCAGCGTCCCGATCGATGCGGCGATCGGCAGCGTGCCGCTGGCGACGTGCAGCTTACCGGCGAGGCGCCACCCGGGGTTCAGCCGGAGGTCGGCATCGACCACGCCCGCGGTCGGCACCAGCGGGCGCGACAAGACCGCGGCGATCGGCGCGATGTCGAGCCGCGTCGCCGTGAGCCAGCCGGTCACGCTCGCCAGCGCATCGGGCCGGCCGTTCACGACCGCATGGAACTCCCCTCCGGTGGCTTCGCGACCGGCGATCGTGGCGCTGCCGCTCGCGCCGCCCCACGTCGTGGCGACATCGAGCTCGGCAAGGACCGGAAGCGGATGGCCGCCGAGCCGCGGCGGGACCGCGACATCATGGGCGAGGAGCCGCGCTGACTCGATGATCGGCGTGCCGAGCGTGCCGCGGATCGTCGCGTTGCCCTCGAGCGTGCCACCGTCGAGGTCGTGACGGCCGAACAGGGCGAGGATCCGCGTCACGAGAGTCACCGGCAAGGTCCAGCTGGCCATGATCGGAGCGCGCAGCACCGCGGCAGGCTCGGTGAGCCAGCGGTCCATCGTCATCGGGACGGTGGCATCGAGCATGCCGAGGCCAAGGCTTTGATCGACCTTGTGCCCGAGCAGCACCGCCGTCAGGTGGGTATCCCGCGCGCTCGCGCTGATCTCGACGTGGTGCGAGATCGGCTCGATCAGAGCCCCGCCGGTGACATCGTTCACCTCGATCGCGAGCCGGGCTTCGGTGGCTGCGGCGCCGAGCGCCAGCTGGACGGTCGTGTGCCCGCGATACGGTGCGGAGATCCCGTGCTTGTCGAGCCACGCCGTGACGCCGAGCTTGCCGAGCAGCTCGGGATCAAACGCGACATTTTCCAGATCGGCCGCGGCATCCTTCAAGAGGTCTCGACCGCGGTTCCGCCAGGTAGCGGGCTCGAAGGGACGCTCGGGTAGCGCGAACCGCCCCGTCAGGTCGGCCGCGGCGATACCGGGCAGCCGTACGATGGCGCTCGTCACGAGATCGCCATCGTGAGATGCGAGCGTCAGGCCGCCGTCGATCGCCCCGAACGGCAGCTCGACGCCGCGCAATGTGAGACCGCCCTGCAGGTCGGCCGGCGCGAGGTTGATCGTGCCGTTGATCGTGCCCGTCAGCTGCGCCGCCCGCGTGGCGGACCCCGCGATCGCGGCCAGGCCCGACAGCTCGACCTGGTGCGCCTTGATCGTGGCGTTGCGAATCGCGCCACGATCAAGCGATCGCCACGCGGTCAGGTCGAGCGGATCGCGCGGGGCGGTCGCCTCGAACGCGAGCTCGACGCCGCCGATCTGCGGATGGCTCGCGCTCGCGTCGAGCGTGGCGCGCCGGCCGGCGAGCACGGCGTGCACGGTCCCGTCGATCGCCGGGGCATCCGTCGCGACCGCAAATCCGGTGACGGTGAACGTCCCGTCGCCCTGCCACTGGCCACTGCGGTACCCGAGGTCGAGCGAGCCGCGGCCGAGACCGCGATACCGTGCGTCGATCGCGGACGCCAGGAATTGGTCGGCGTCGACGTGCGCCGTGAGCGCGCCGGTTGACCGTGTGACCTCACCGCGCATCGCGACGGTCGCGTCGCCGTTGCGCATCGTCACGCCGCCCAGCGCGAACATCGCATCGGTCATGACAACCGCGCCCCCGCGGCCTGCCCAGATCATCCCGTTGGGCAGCGTCACACGGGTGCGATCGAACGTGGCCACGGTCGTCTCGCCTGCGTCGCCTGGCGTCACCAGCGCGCGTGCAAAGATCTCGAGGCCCCTGATGAGAGGCCAGTAGGTCGCGGCTACGCTGAACCTACCGTCGGCGAGTTTCTCGATGTCGGCGTAGGCCTCGAGGTCGACGTGGGCCGCGCCGATCGGAGCGCCGTGGTTGCGAATCCTGGTGGCGGTAACGTGAGCTTCACCGAGCAGAACACCGGCCACGAGGTGCCCAGCGAACGACCCGTTCACGCCTACGATCGCGAAGTCGTTGTATGTCACCGTCTCGCCGGCCACCTTGCCGGTGAGATCGATCGCCGGTGCTGCGCCAGGCCGGACGCCTGGCGTGATGCGCAGGGAGAACGACGGCACACGCACAGATGAGATCTCGACCGTGGAGCGCTGTCGGTCACACGCGCGAGCGCTCGCGCCGCCGCACGCCGGGAGGGCCGCCGCGATGGTCTCGACCGCCACCGTATCGCCCCTGCCCACGCCAGTAACGGCGACGTCGAGCGCTGGCGACAGCGTGCCGGTGGCCGTCGCGTTGACCGCGAGCGCGCCGCTCACGCGCCGATCGCGCACCTCCACGATCCGCGAGGTGGCGGCGAGCCGGGAAAGATCGAAGAAGACCTTGCCATCGGCGCGATGCCCGGTGCCCATTGCGAACAGGTCGCCACTGCCACCGACCCGCCCGCGCGTCACCAGCCCGAGGTCGACCGCGTGCGCCCAGATCGAGCCACGCGCGGTCTGCTCCGCGAGCTCACCGTGCAGCGCTGCCGACACCGTGGTCTCGCCCACCATCGCATTGACCACGAGCCGGGTCGTCGTCGGCGTGGCTGCCACGACATCGATCGTGGCGGCCACATCGCCGAGCCGCTCGGCCGCGACGCCAGCGCTCTCGAGCTCGGGAACCAGCTTGCCAAGCACGCGCACCGGGGCGCTCACCGCGATCGCACCGCTCGGATGTTCGAGGTCGATCTCAAGATCGGTCGCGGTGATGGCCGCGAGCGTGCCACTCGAAGGATCGCCGTTCGCGCCCGGCATCGCGCCGCCGAGCATGACCACCGCGGCAGGTACGTGCACGCCGCGGTCGATCACGACCGCTGCTGACGCGGTCAGCTCGGTCGCGCGGTCCTGCCAGCGTCCGTGCGCCCAGCCGAACAGCGCGATGCCGGCGGCGCTGGCGGTCGCGGCGCCGGCGCCCTCGAGCTCGGCAAGCGTCTGCTTCGTGTCCGCGGTCTCGATCTCGATCACCGCATGATGGATCTCGACGTGCGGCAGCTCGACCCACCACGGCGATGGCGCGGCCGGCGGCTTCGGCGCGGCCGGCGGTTCGCGATGCGCGAACACGTGCACGTTGTCGGCGACGAGCTTGTCGACCTGCGCGATCTGGACCAGCAGCGGCGGAAGCGCGACCGCGACGTCGAGCGTACCGATCGTCACCAGCGGCTTGTGATCGCGGCCATCGAGCTCGACGTCGTGCACCGTCAACGTGCCGAGGATGCTGCCCTCGATGACGCCGATATGCGCGCCGCCGGGGAAGGCCTCCTGCAGCGCCTCCTCAACGCGCTCGCGCAGCTGCTCGCGCCCCCAGGCGGTGTGCGCGATGACGAGCGCGCCCCCGATCACGACGATGGCGAGCAGGACCACGCCGAGCGCGAGCCGCCTGAGCCAGCGCAGCACGCTCCGCATCAGTACACCTCTCCAACGCCGAGGTGAAAGGCGATGTTCCCCAGCAGGTGAGGATCAGACGAAAAACTGTATAGCTTGGTGCTGTTCAGGCGATAGCCGAGGTCGAGACGGATCTTCAGGTCACCGGCCAGCTTGGCCCAGCCTCCCGCGCCGACCGCCCAGTTCAGCTGCCGCACATCGAGGTTCTGCGGCGTGCACTGGACGTCGCCGCCGTCGAGGAAGATGTTCGCGCCGATCGGGATCGCCTTGACCGTGCCAAGCTGGCGGCGCAGCTCGACACCGGTCTCGATCAAACCGGCTCCGCCGATCGCGAACGTGCTGTCCGCGCCCGCGCAGTCGTTGGCGGACGGCGCCAGCTGGCGCTCCGAGAACCCGCGATTCCCGGTCGTCCCCCCCGAAAAGTAGCGCTCCGTCACCGGCACGTCGCCGAAGATCGCGCCGGCACGCGCGCGCGCCGCGATCACGATACCGCCCAGCGAGACGTACCCGCGCAGCTCCGGCGTAAGCTGCAGGTACGAGAGGTCACCGCCAGCCAGACGCGTGCCCTTGGTGATGCGGAGGTCGACATAAGCGCCCCGGTGGGGCTCGATCGCATTGTCGCGCAGATCGGCGACCAGCGACGCCTGGTAGGCGCCGCGCAGCTGGGGGCCGTCGAGCCCGAGCTCGCGGATCATGGTCGAGAGCTTCCGATTGGAGAACGTCACGTGCTCGAGCACCCAGCCAACGCGCAGCTGCAGCCAGCGCGCCCCGAGCGGCGATCCAAGCCCGAGCCTCACGTGCTCGCCGGTCCACGTGTAAGCCTCGATGGTCTGGTAGTCGGCCCCCGCCTCGACCTCGCCACGCAGCCGCGGCCACAGCAGATCGAGGTACTGCAGCGAGACGAGCCCCCGTAGCCTCGGCTCGAGCTGGCTCTGATCGAAGATATGCGGATTGGTGGCCGCGACGCGCGCATCGATGGCCAGCGTCGCGAGCGGCAGGCTTGCCGGCACCAGGCTGCCGCCGCCGCGCACGCGCGCTTCGTAGAGCGCCAGCTCGACGCCAAAGCCACCACCGGCGTGGAGCTCGTGGCGATTGGCCAGGGCCAGCTCGACGGTGACGTCGATCACCGCGTCATCAGACGTGGTGCCTGGGGCCGCGGCGCCATCGACGTGTTCCGGCCTGATCTGCACGGTCGAGAACCGGCCCAGGTCGTAGATCTCTGCCTGCGAAGCCTCGAGCGCCGACACCGAGTAGCGATCGCCGGACGCGAATCGCAAGCGAGCCCGGACTGCTGCCGCGAGCGATTCCTGGAGCTCCCCGGCGATCCGGATCGTACCGAACGTGCAGCGCACACCAGGCGTGACCTCGTAGCGCACGGTCGCGGTGGCGGTGGCCGGATCGGCGACGACCCTGCTGTCCACCCGAGCGTGGGCATAGCCGGCGTTCTCGACGAGCGCGGCCAGCGGCTGCTTCGCCGCATCGTAGGCGTCGTAGTCGAACGGCGCGTCATCGCGCAGCGCGACGAGCGCCCGCGCGCGCGGCAACGGCAACTCGGGCGGCAAGCCGGCGATCTCGACCCGGGTGACCGCGCGGCGGCCTTCCGTGACGGTGAACACCACGATCTGCACGTGAGCGCCGCGGTGTTCGACGCGGGTCGCGACCTTTGCTTCAAAAAACCCGCGCTTCAGGTAGGCGGCGCGGATCCGCTCGGCATCGGCCGTGAGGAGGTACGGATCGATCGCGGCGCCGTCGCGAAGCGTCTCGTGCAGCGCGAGCGCGGGCTCGAGCGCGCTGTCCTCGATCGCATGGTTGCCCTCGATCCGAATTTCACCGAGGTAGTCCTCGCCGGGAGCAGGTTCTCTCGCGCGCAGCTGCCCACCACACGCCGAAGCGATCCCGAGAACCACGAGCCAGCGACACCACACCCTGCTGGACCGTGGGGTGCCAGACGCGCGTACGCAAGCAATCCCGGGTGGCAATCTTCTGCCATAGCTCTAACCCGCCTGGCGGCGCATCGCCAGGAAGTTTCCCCGGGCAAACCCTTCGTGGTGCGTGACGGTCAGTACCGCATGCGCCACAGGAGGTCGACGCCGTTGTAACCGCGGTCCCCGGCGGTTCCCTCGACCACGACGCGCCTCGATAGCCAGTATTCGATCTCGCCTTCACCGGTGTTCTCGTCGGGCCGCGCATCGAGGTGCTGGCGATATGCCAGGAACAGCGTGTGCGTGAGCCAGGTCCCGACGGTGACCGCGGCGCTGCTTCCCGCCGACGAGGCCTCGTAGCGCAACACGTCGACATTGACCGGCAGCGCCTTCTTCACGTAGCCGCCGATCTTGTTCGCGACCAGCGAAGCCCCGGCATCGGCGACGCGACCGGTCGCGGAACCCTTGGGTTCCTCACCGCCCGGCTCGCCGCCAAGCAAGAACCCGAGCAACTCGCCCTGCGAGTAGGTCCCCGGATCGCTCGCCAGGATGAGCGCGGGCTTGCTCGCACGCCCGCGCACCTCGGTCACCGTGGTGACGTCGGCGAAGTCGTGCGTGATGCGAACATCGAGCAGCGGATCGAGCGAACCGTCGAAGTGCACGCCGGCGCGCTCGACGTAGTAGCGGTGTCCGAACAGATCGAGGTCTCCGCGATCGGCCTCGATCCCGCCGAACATGCCGACCGATTGGCCATCCGCGCGGAGCTCGAGCTTGCCGCGGATGAGGCCGCGGAACTCCTCGGACTCGACGCGCGTCGACCGCAGATCGAGCGCCACGAGGAACACGGGGTTCACCGGTGCCTGCCTCGCCAGCGGCCGGCGGGTCAGGCGCTCGCCGCTGGCGAACGTCATGTCGGGCGGCGCACCCGGGGGCTTGAGCTTCTCCTCGCGAGTGGAGGGCACGATGACATCGCCGTGATCGACCACGAGGTCGGCGCGCCACTGGCCTGCCTGGTGCGACAGCGTCGCGGTGAGATCGGCGGTGATCCGCGGCTCGATGGCGCCGATCGGCGACACGTTGCGCAGCGTGATGTTCGCCTTGCCGCCGCTGGGCGCCGCACCATCGAGCGCGACTGATCCGGTGACAGCGACGCGGCCGGCGCCGAGCTTGCCGTCGATCGCCAGCTTGATCTCGTGATCCGCGATCACCGCGTCGATCTTGGCCCGGCGCAGCGTGCCAACCGCGGGCGCGATCGGTACGCGCCCGTCGAGCAGGTGGAGCTCACCCGCGATCTTCGTGGTGCGCAGGTCAAACCCCGTGACCGTCAGGTTGGCGTCGAGCGTACCAGCAGCCCCGCCCGCCGGGCCGGGTGCGAACGCGAGGATGGGCACGAGATCGAACCTGGTCGCCTTGAGCGTCAGGGTCCCGTCGCGCAGCACCGCCGGACGGCCCGCCAGCGCGACCTGCAGCATCCCGCCGTCGGATTCGGTGCCATCGATCCGGAGCTTGGCCGCGCTGCCATCCCAGCTGCCGGTCACCGCGAGTCGCTGGACGGTCCGGATCGGCCTGCCACCGGGCCCCGGCGGCACCTGGAGCCCCGTCCCGACGAGGGTCGCGTTCGCCACCGGCGCGCCGAGCGTCCCGCCGATCTCGATCGAGCCATCGATGCGCCCGGCGATCACCTCGGTGCGGCCGAACACGGCGAGCAGGCGCGGCGCATCGACCGAGGCCAGCGTCACGGTCGCGGCGAGCGGGGCTGCACGCACAGCCGCGAGATCACGCCCGCGCTCGAGCAGTGGCATGATCGCCACCGGGATCCGGCCCTGCCCCGTGACCAGCACGGCGTCCTGCGCCTTGATCGACAGTGACGAGGTGGCCGCGCGGTCGTCGATCGTCGCCGCGAGGTGCACATCGACGGGCCGAATGATCGGCCCGCCACGGAGCCCCCCGGCGTCGATCATCGCGGCGATCGTACGACCAGCTTCGCCGACATCGATCGCGACGCTCACCCGGCCTCGTACGTCGCTGACGATGCCGAACCGCTCGAGCATCGCCGGATCGACCGTGATGTTCTCGGTGCGCACGCTCGCTCCCCGCAACACGCCTCGCCCGAGCTGCGCCCACGCGGCCGGATCGAACAGCCGGTCGGCAATCCCGAGCTGCGCCCGCACCGAGAGCGTGCCGATACCCTCGACGGTCGCGGTCAAGGCGGGCGTGAGCTCTCCCGGCGTCGTCTGGGTCAGGTCGAGGACGATGCTGGTGGGCCCGACCCCGCGCAGCTCGGGCGCGACCACGTTCGTGGCTGTGATGCGTCCGTCCGTCGTCGTCGAAGACACATGGATGCCACCGTCGATCTTGCCGGTGTACTCGCCCAAAAGACCCGCGAGCTGGGTCGCGCGGCTGACATCGATCCCGTGCAGCGTCAGCTCGCAGGTGCGGATCGCGCCGCGACCGAGCCGCTGCCACGCGCGTGGGTCCGCGATGGCCGCGGGCGTGTCGAGATCGAGCACGAGCGCCGCCCCGCCGAGCCCCACGCTGGAGGCGTTCCCCGTCACCGCGAGCCGGGTGCCGTGCAGCGCCACGTGCGCGTGCGCGTCGATCGGCCAGAGCGATGGCCTGGCCGATGGCTCGCCCGATGGCCCCGATGGCCCGAGCGAAGCCACGAGCGCTCCCCCGGCAGACGAATCGACCGAGATACCGGTGCCGTCGAGCTCCACCTCGGCGTCCCACGCGCGGCCGCGGCGAGCGACCGAGACGTGCGTGGCGAGCTTACCGTGATAGCCGCTGGCCAGACCCTCGAGCGACAGCGCCCGGGCGTCGATGTTGGCGGCGAAATCGCCCTGGCGGCGGCCGGCGCGCTCGTAGCGGCCCGCGATCGCGAGGTGGCCGACCCCGCTGGCGCTCTCGAGATCGCGCAGCACGATCCGCGCGGGCGAGATCTCGAGGTGGCCCGTGTGACCGGTCCAATCCGCGCCACCGCCGGCGCGCACGCGATGGTGCTGAACCTCGATCGCGACGGTCCCACCGGGCTCGCCGGGCGGCGTGACCAGCGCATCGGCGTCGATCAGCCACGGGTTCTGCTTCGGCCGCGAGCGGACCGATACGGCGATCTTGCCATCGGCGCGATCGGTCGCATCGACTGTCAATGCGCCGAGCTGGGCATCCTGGCGCACGAGATCAACGAGTTCGACCCGGGCCCGGCCGAGCGGACGGTGCGGCAGCTGCTGGGCGTCGACCATGACGTGGAGCGACGCGGCCGACATGTCCAGCACGCGCAGGTGGTGGCCATCGACCGTCCCCGCGACCGCCAGGCTCGGCGCTGGCCGTAGCGTGCCGCTCGCCGCGAGATCCACGCGCAGCGCGCCACGCACGGGGAGCTTGCCACCGGATGCGCGCTCGGGATCCGGCGTCGCCACGTGCAGCGTCGCGTGATCGATCGCGAGCAGGTCGCCGAGCGTGCGCAGGCTGGCGACGAGCTTCACGCCGGTGCCCGCGCTCGTCGCATCGACCACGGCACGAACGCGTTCCCCGGCGGAGTCGAGCGCGATCTCGAACGTCGTCTTCGGCACGCCCGCGATCGCACCCCAGCCCCGGATCGTCGCGGTCGCGACCGGGAGCGCGCGCGGACCGCCCGGCCGGATGTCGAACACGACGTTCGCCGCCGCGCTGCCCGGCAGCTTTCCCGACGACAGCTTCGTGAGATCCAGCGTGCCGGTCCGGAGCTCGCCCCGCGCGCGCTTCGCCTCGAGATCCACGGCCCCCTTGAAGTGCAGCTCGGTCTGGTCGATCCGGCCGGCGATCACGATCTCGGTCCACGATTGGCCCGGCACCGGCGCCGCGGTGAGCTTGACCGCGACATCGGCCGGCAGCCGGACGCCGGGGACGAGCCGGGCCACCGCAGCCGCGCCAGCCTGAACCGTCAGCACGCCACCGATCACCGGTACGTGGCCATCGCGCGCGGTCTCGATGGTGACGTGGTCGCCCATCACCGAGACATCTCCCACGCGCGCCAATACCAGTGGCAGCACCAGACCGCGGTCATCGGAGTGCAGCACCACCTGCAGATCCAGGCCCGCCGCCGCACGCTCGCGCCACGTGCCGCGGAGCTCGAGGCTTGCGTCGATGGGTCCGTCGTGCGGGATCGTCGCGCGCGCATCGAGCGCCAGCGCGTCGAAGTTCAGCTTCTCCGTCCCGGTATCGAACCGGACGTGCGCACGGCGGACCACGAGCTTGGGCAGCGCGACGCTCCAGGTCGATTTCGGCCCCGGCCTCATGAGGTGCGCGATCTCGAGCTCACCGCCGCGGTCGCGCTTGAGATCAATGTCGACGTCGTCGGCAATGAGCCCGGCCACGCGCGCCTGGTGCGAGAACAACGGCAGAATGCCGAGTTCGAGCGTAAGCGTCTTCACCGAGATCGCCGGCTGGCGGTCCGGTCCGCGGATGACCACGTCGTGCAGCGTGAGCTTGCCGAACGGGCTGCCCTCGAGGCGGCCAAGCGTCGCGCCCCCGGTGAACACGGTCTGTAGCTGGTGTTCGACCCGCGCGCGGACGACCTCGCGGCCCCAGTCGGTGTGCACCACCGCGATGGCCGCCGCGACCACCACCACGATCAGCGCCACCGCGCCAAGCACGCCGCGCTTGATCCAGCGCCAGAGCCGCCTGTGACCTCGCTCCGGCTGCATCAGAATGCCTCCCCGATCGTGAGGTGGTATGCGAAGTTCGAGCCCGGGGCCGGCTCCATCGACCCGGTGCGATTCAACCGGTAGCCGACGTCGAGCCGCACCGGCCCGACGAGTGTGTTCAGGCGAAGCCCGCCGCCAATCGCCCAGTGCAGGTGCCACGGATCGAGCTCCGCGGGAGTCTCGGTGACATCCCCGCCGTCGAGGAACACCACCACGCCGAGCGGCATGTCCCTCCACTTCGTGATCGGAACCCGCGCCTCGACCCCGGTCACGATCATCCCGGCACCGCCGTACGGCACCCTGCGGAACGTGCAGTCGCCGGACTTCGCGGCCGCGGCATCCGCTGTACAGAGATGATCGGCGTGACGATTGCTGACGAAGCCGGCGCTGCTCGGAGACAGCTGGCGCTCGGAGAACCCGCGCTCGCTGTTCGCGCCGCCCGCGAAGAATCGCTCGGTTGCCGGCACGTCGTCGTAGATCGCCCCGAATCGCGCGTGCGCCGCGAGCACGGCCCCACCCAGCAGCGGCACGTAGCCGCGCAGATCCGGAACCAGCCCGAAGTAGTCATGATCGCTGCCCGCGTACTTCGTCCCCTCGGTGGTGTGCAGCTCGGCGTACACGCCCAGCGTCGGGGCGATCGGATGATCGCGAAGATCGATGATCAGCGCCTGCTGGTACGCGCCCAGCAGTTCGCTGGCGTTTCGATCGATCCCGAGGTCCGCCAGCGTCTTTGCGCGGATGACCGGGCTGGGGTGCCGAAACCCGATGTCTTCGATGCCCCAGCCAACCCGCAGATGCACCTTGTCGGTCCCGAGCGGGGTCTCGAACCCGAGGCGCGCGAGCGGGCCGTAGCTCGTGTATGCCTCGACGGCGAGGTAGTTGTAGCCGGCCTCGATCGTACCTTTGGCATAGGTCCAGAACAGATCCTGGCGCTCGAGCTTGGCGAGCGCGCGGATCCGCGGCTCGTACGAGCTGCCATCGCGGAGCACCGCGTACGCCGGCCGAAGATCGAGCGTCGCGGTATCGAGCGGGAATGGCCAGCCGGCGACCGCGTACCCCGCGCGGCCGCGCACCTCGTAGCTCGCAGGATCCATCCCGAACCCGCCGCCGAGCTTGACCTCGTGGCGCGCGCTCTCGGCGACCGCGACCTGGACGCCGACGACCTTGCCGGCCGCCTGGTCGGGCTGGACCTGCACCGTCGAGAACCGGCCGAAGCCATACAGGTTCTGCTGGGTCTTTTGCAGCGCCTGGGTCGAGTACGGCTGGCCCGGGGTGAACGCGACGCGGTCTGCCACCGCGCGGGCGAGCTCACCGGTGACCCCCCTGACGTCGATCGCCCCGAACGTGCATTTCGGCCCGGGTGTGTAGGTGAGCTCGATGATCGCGGTGTGGGCCGCGCGATCGGCCACGACGCTCGCGTCGAGCCGCGCGTGGGCATAGCCGGCATCCTGGACCACGCCGAGCAATCCATCCTTCGCCAGGTCATAGGCCTCGTAGTCGAATGGCTTGCCATCGCGAAGCGGCAGCCGTGCGCGAACCGTGGCCGCCGGCAGATCGTCCGGCAGTCCGGTGATCACCGTCCGGGTCACCGCGCGAACCCCCTCCTCGACCGTGTAGATCACCGTCGCCGCGTCGCCGGACCGCTCGACGCGCGATCGAACGTCGACGTCGAGGTACCCCTTGCGCAGGTACTCGCCGCGGATCCGGTCGGCATCGACCTGCACCTGGTAGGGATCGACCGCGCCGCCACGCGCAAGCACGCGATGCAGCGCGAGCCCGGTCATGAGCGTCTTGTCGCCCAGCCGGTGGTTGCCCTCGAAGTCGACCTTGACGAGCTGCTCCTCACCGGGGTGATGCACCCTTCCGTGTGCGCATGCGCTCGAGAGCGCGATCGCAATGCACAATTTCCGTCGTGCGAACATTTCTTTGCCCCACGCAAAAGCAAGAATAGTTACCCCCCGCAAAACCCGCAGCCCCCCGATGATGTGAACTTCGACGCCACCGCGCGCGGAAGCCACGCACGCGTGTCAGGCCGGCACACTCGCAGAGCGCGAGATCAGCGCGACGGATGCACGTGGTCGCGTTCGCGGTCCGCCTTGTTGCGCAGCATGGAGACCAGGATCGGAATCGCGATCACGGCGAGGGCGATCGCGGCCACGCGCGTCACGCCACGCCCGGTCAGGAACATGAATGCCACCAGCATCGCCAGCATCACCGAGAACAGCGCGGTGAGCCCGACGACCTTGTGCGGCACGCCATCGGGCTCGCGATCGAGATCCTCGGTCGGCGACAGCCTCGAGTCGTCGCGCACCGGGCTGTGCGGCTCGGGATGAACCTCAGGTGGAAACTCAGGTGGACGAACTTCGGGCGGACGGCTGATCGGATGCAGCGTGGCCACAAGTCACCTCCTTGCGCCTCACCACGTCCTGCGCGGACGGGCGATCATGCGGTAGATCGCAAGGAGGATGACCGCGCCGATGACCGAGGCGATGAGGCCCGGCCCATCCCCGATCTGGTACCAGCCCAGCGCGTGACCGAGCGCCCCGGCGATGAACGCGCCGGCAACACCGAGCAGCGTGGTGACGATGACGCCCCCTGGGTCCTTGCCCGGCATCACGAACTTGGCCAGCGCGCCGACGACAAGACCGACGATCAATGTGATCAAGATGTACATGACGACGTTCCTCCTGATGATGAGGTGGAGCTACTTCCGACTGAAACGAGCACGAAGCCTGCCAAGCGCACGATCCACGACCGGCCGGACCCGCTCGACGACAGTGCGGCCCTTGGCGACGATCTCGTCGAGCGAGATCTCCGTCGCCCTGGGACCGCGCCTTGCTCTGCGCTCCGCGCGTGCCGCGTCCCCGGGGCTGTGCTCAACGTACTCTTCTGCTTCGCGCGCCGCCGGATCGACCTTTCCGCTCGCGACAAACTCGCGGAGCTTCTCGTTGTAATGGCGCGCGGAGATCCGGTCTCCTTCGCCTTGGTTCGCATCACCTTGCGTGGGATTGCCGGGCTTCATACCCGTGGAACGAGCACTCCGCGTGCCACATGTACACGCAGGTGCCCGTGCTTGCGAGCAACGCCAGCCGCGCGCGCCAGCGTCACAGCGAGCCCCAGCGTCCCGGCGGTCGGCGAAAATGCCGGTACTGGAACCTCGCGGTACCGTCTATCGCTGCCCTGGGGCGACCCGGGTACCTGGAGGTGCCGCAGCGCAAGCAATTCTAGACAGATACGGTTGGCCGTGGGGTTGCTCTGGGATCCTGGCCACGTCTGCCCAACTGACCCGGGCTACTCGGATGACGTATCCGATACAGTCATGCTCGGTTGCCGGTGGTCGCCTTGTCCTTCTCATCGAGCGGAGTACGCATGCGCATCCATGGTTTCGTTCTGTTATCCATCCTGACCGCGTGTGGAAGCGACGCCGCGCCCGGCGGCGGCAGCCCCGACGCATCCTCGGATCCAACCGGCATCGACCCGCCCCCGCCCGCGCGCGGCTTCCAGGTGGCATCGCCCGACGTGACGATCATGCCGGGTCAGGAGGTCACCTATTGCTACTACTTCCATACGCCGAACACCGAGACGATGGTGATCAAGAAGTGGGCATCGGTCATGACCCCCGGCAGCCACCACATGATCATGTACGCGACGCCCAGCGACGAGATGCCGGCCGGCACGCTCACCACGTCTGCGTGCGGCGGCTTCTCGGTCTCCAACGGGCCGAGGTGGACCTACTCGGCGCAGACGCCGACCAACGAGCTCGCGTTGCCCACGGACGATGGCAAGGGCCTGCCGCTTGGCCAGGAGATCGCGCCAGGCACGCCGGCCTACTTCCAGATGCACTACCTGAACTCGACGGACGCGCCGCTCCATGCCCACGTCGTCCTCAACGCCGAGGCCTACGATGCCGGCGTGCCGTACACCAAGACCGAGGCATACGTCACCTATAACGGATCGATCAGCATCCCGCCCCACGCGATGGGCACGGTCGCGAGCATGACGTGCAACGTCCCGGCGAACACCAAGTTCTGGTTGATGTCGACGCACGCGCACCAGCAGGCAGTCAAGACGGCCGTCAAGGACGGCACGTCGGCGAGCACCACGGTCGTGTTCACCAGCACCGACTGGGAGCACCCCGGCGCGACGATGTGGATGACCTCGCCGTTCTACGCGTTCTCGACCGGCAAGCTGACCTACGAGTGCACGTACAACAACACGGGCCCCAACGCGAACTCGACCGTGGTCGACGGTCCGAGCGCCGTCTCCAACGAGATGTGCATGGCGACCGGCTACTACTTCCCCGCGACCAAGCCACTCCTGTGCTTCAACAACCTGGGACCGTTCTGAGCTATACGGGTAGGCTCGTGCCGAACGGATGACCAGCTTCCAGCTCGCAGCGGTCCTCCTGACCCTGACCTCCGGCCTCGCCTACCTGAACGCGAAGCTATTGCGGTTGCCATCGTCGGTGGGCCTCATGGCCACCGCCCTCATCGGCTCGATCGCGCTGCTCGCACTCGACGCCGCCGGCGCCGTCGACGTGTCCCCGCAGGTGCGCGAGCTGGTCACCCAGCTCGACTTCGGCAACACGCTCCTGCACGGCATGCTGGGCCTCCTGCTGTTCGCCGGGGCGCTCCACATCGACGTCACCGACCTCGGCACCGAGAAGGCGGCGGTCGCGCTGCTCGCGCTCGGCGGCACGCTCGTGTCGACCGCGGTCGTCGGCGTGGTCACCTATGGCGTCCTCGATCTGCTCGGTCACCAGATCCGGTGGATCGATGCGCTGCTGTTCGGTGCACTGATCGCCCCGACTGATCCGATCGCCGTTTTGGGCATGCTGAAGTCGGCCGGCGCACCTCCCCGGCTC